>JACCDX011614599.1_pt1 | contig 20446 bp, 17 predicted proteins | sample 7449681 | NCBI WGS metagenome assembly JACCDX01 (sample SAMN15323450, study PRJNA562643) | freshwater metagenome | isolation source: river surface water | place: USA:Blue River Watershed | collected 2017-08-18
ACCTCATCGGGGTCGCTGGCTCGCATGACCTTGAACCCCATCAGTTCCAGGGCGGCCGGGGTGGCTTCGCCCATCGGACACTGCCAGTTGTTGAACTCGGCGTACTCGCCGCGCATGGTCACCAGGGTCAAAAATGGGATGCGACAACTTTGCAGCAAGGAAAACATGTTGATGCAATTGCCCACCCCGCTGCTTTGCATCAGCAAAACGGCGCGCTCGCCGCCCAGCCAGGCACCGGTGGCCAGAGCCACCCCCTCTTCCTCGGTGGTCAGCACAATGTCGCGCATCTCGCTGTCGGCTTGGACGCGTCGGATCACATGCGCGTGACCCGCATCGGGCACGTAGGCCACTTGACGCACTCCCGCCAGCTTCAAGCTTTGAAAAATGGTTTCCTGCCACGCTGGGGCGGGACTGACGACTTCGGACATGCCGATCTCCCATAGCAATGATCGATGGATTATCAGACTTGTCACCGGCGCGAACCATCACCCGTGCGACATCATGGCATGATCAAGGTCTTTGAATGGAGAACCTCATGCCTAAAGCCTACTGGGTGACGACCTACCAATCGATCAACAACCCCGACGCACTCGCCGCTTACGCCCAACTCGCCGGCCCTGCGATCACTGCCGCGGGTGGTCGATTTGTCGTGCGTGGCATGCCGGCTTTCAACAAAGAGCAAGGCCAGATGCAACGCGTGGTGATCATTGAATTCGACGGTCTGGCCGCCGCCGATGCCGCCTACAACAGCCCCGGCTACCAGGCCGCCTTGAGCAAGCTCACCCCGGGCGCGGTCGTGCGTGACATGCGATTTGTCGAGGGGGTCTGATCAGCGTGGAGCGGGCAGACGGCTCAGCAGCTGGTCCTGTTCGACCCCTTCGATGATCAATCGCTTCATGCGGCTTTGCTGGCCCGAGAGCAGCGACACCTTGGACTTGGGCAGATCGAGCCAGTCGGCGATAAAGGCGATCAGCGCTTGATTGGCCGCCCCGTCAACCGGTGGGGCCTTGAGTTGCAGTTTGGGCCGCCCATCGTGCCAACCCGCCCATTGGGTCTGGCGTGCGCCGGGCTGACAATAAAGGTGCAAAATCGCCATGTCGTTGATTTTGCCTGGATTCATTGCCATGACACACCGCAACACCGCTGCTTTGTTTTTTTCCCGTCGTCGACTGCTCGGCGCCAGCGCCCTGGCCCTGTGGCCCGCTTTGGGCTGGGCCCAGAACACATCGGCACCGATCAAGCTGATCGTGCCCTTTACCCCCGGGACGGGCATCGACATCGTGGCCCGCCAATTGGGCCCCAAGCTGTCTCAGAAACTCAACCGTCCGGTGGTGGTGGAAAATCGGGTGGGTGCCTCGGGCAGCATCGGCACCGAGGCCGTGGTGCGCGCGGTCCCCGACGGCAACACCCTGCTGGTCAGCGTCAACACCCTGGTCATGAACCGCGCGCTCAGCCCCAATCTGCCATTTGATCCGCTCAAGGACCTGACCCCCGTGGCCCTGACCAGTTGGGGCGAATTGATCCTCGTGACGCATCCGAAAACCGGTTGGAAAAGCGCCAAAGAGTGGGTGCAAGCCGCCAAGGCAGCCCCCGGTCGTCTGAACTACGCCTCACCTGGCGTGGGGACGCCGCACCACATGGCCATGGAGTTGTTCAAGAACACCGCCCAGGTCTTCGTCACCCACATTCCTTATCGTGGCACCGCTCCCGCAGTGACTGATTTGCTGGGCGGTCAGGTCGATGCCATGTTCTTGCCCATCCACGTGGCCCTGACGCACGTCAAGTCGGGGCGATTGGTGGCTTTGGCCATCGGCAGCGAACGTCGTCATCCGCTCATGCCCGATGTTCCGACCGTTGCCCAGACGGGCTTGGGCCAAGTCAACGTCGCCATGTGGTTTGGTGTCTTTGGCCCCAAAGGCCTGCCCAACGAACTGGTGACCAGCTTGAACCAAGAGATCAACCAGATCCTGGCCAGCGACGACGTCAAGACCGCCTTTTCCACGCAAGGCATGGACCCTGCCATGGGCACGCCGGCTGAATTTGCCCGTTTGGTCGAGCGAGATGCCGAGAAATGGGCACGATTGGTCAAGGACCAGGGCATCAAGCCCGAATGAGGTGGTGGGGCATCGCCCCACTGCCGTGGACGGACTTGCCGCGTCCGCTTAGACCGTCACCCCAGCGTAAGGGCGCATGAGGTCCACCGTCCATGGGTTGTAGGGGTACAGCCAGTTGTTGCGCGAGGCGGCGATGTTGCGGTCCTTGAACGCCTGTTTCATCTCCGCCGCGTCTGCGATGTGATAAAGCTCGCCCATTTCGGTCGATTCGGTCACCACCCGCGCCGCGCGCGGTGCGCGGTGGCGCTCATAGATGCCCAAGCGCTCTCGCAGCGGCAGGTCCAACGCCAGCGCGCGGCTCAAAATCGCCGCGTCCTCGATTGCCATGGCCGCGCCCTGGGCCATGTAGGGCAGGGTGGCATGCACCGAATCGCCCAGCAAGGCCACGCGCGTGGTGCACCAATTCATCACCGGTTGGCGGTTGTTCAGCGCCCACCGGAAGCACTGGTCCTGGTCGGCGGCCTCAATGGCCGCACGCACCATCGGATGCCAGCCCTCGTAGTCGGCGCTGAGCTCGCTCCAAGGTTTGCGTGAGGTCCACGACTCCTCTTCCCAGGGGCGCTCGACACAGCCCACAAAGTTCAGCACCTCGCCGCCGCGCATGTAGTACATGACCGCGTGGTTGTTGGGCCCGCACCAGATGGTCGAGGCCATGGGGGGGCGCAATTCGGGGGCGATCCGTTCGATGGGGATCGCCAGCCGCCAGGCCACCTGCCCCGTGAACACCGGTGGGGTGTCGTCCACCACATGCCGACGCACCACCGACTTGATGCCGTCGGAGCCAATCACCAACTCGGCGTGGACCTCGGTCCCGTCCTCGAAGCGAACACTGGCCCCCTCGGCCGTTTCTTGCACGCCGCTGGCGCGCTTGCCCAACACCAAGGCATGGGGATCCAGCGCCAGCACCGCCTGGAGCAGTCCCTGGTGCAGGTCAACCCGATGGATCTGGTAATAGGGGTGTCCGTGGCGCTCTTCATGTGCCTCGCCCAACACAATCAAGTGCAGCAACTCGCCGGTGTCGTGGCGAAGAAACTGAAAGGACTCAGGTTTGACGCCGTGCTGCTCGAGCGTGTCTTTCAGGCCCAACTGGTACAGCACTTTGACGGCATTGGCGCTCATTTGCACCGCCGCCCCCACTTCACTGACCGCCGCAGCCTGCTCATACACCCTGACTGTATGGCCTTGCTGCAGCAAACAGGCCGCCGCCGCCAGTCCGCCAATGCCGGCCCCCACCAATGCGATGTCCATGTGTTCCTCGATGTGTCTCATTGGCACGCCGTTGCTCGGCATGCAAGTTGGACCACAGTTTACAACGGGGGACATTCCTGACGAATGGTGTTGATCAAATGATCGTCATGTTGCATTTGGTCCTGGTCTTGCGCCAGGTCGGATGGGTGTCCGGGACGGTCTCAGGGTGTGCAAAACCCTGGGTAACCCCTATCATGGCGTCATCCCATCGAATCCGCTGACCGAAACGGCACCTGCGCGCATGACTCAACACCTGTCACCCTCCATCGGCGTTGATCTGGGGGGCACCAAAATCGAAGTGGCCGTTCTCGACGCAGAGCGTGGGTTTTTGTTGCGCGAGCGCACGCCGACCCCCCACCACCGATACGAGGCGATTTTGGCCACCATTGCCGAGTGGGTGGGCATGGCCAAGCAACGATGTCGCTTGCCGGCAGGACATCCCGTGGGCATCGGCATACCCGGGTGCATCGATCCCCTCACCCAACGGGTTCGCGGCGCCAACACCCAGGTCTTGAATGGACAGAGATTGGCACACGACCTGGCGCAGAGGCTCGCATGCCCGGTGCGCATTGAAAACGACGCCAACTGCCTCGCGTTGAGCGAGGCGGTCGATGGTGCCGCCCGTGGCAGTCAAGTGGCGTTCGCCGTGATCCTCGGAACGGGCTGCGGGGCGGGCATCACGCTGGGGACCCGGGTCTGGAAGGGGCGACATGCGCTGGCGGGCGAGTGGGGGCACAACCCATTGCCCTGGCCCACCGTCGAAGAAATGCAAATTCCCGCTTGTTGGTGTGGTCAGCGAGGCTGCATTGAAAGTTGGCTCAGCGGGCCGGGTTTGGCGGCCGACCATCTTCGGCTCTCCCGCCAAAGTCGCACCCCCGAGGAGATCGTGCAAGCCATGCTCAGGGGGGAGGCGGTTGCGCTTGACGTCTGGCGCAGATACATCGACCGGCTGGCACGCAGCCTGGCGCATGTGGTGAACGTGCTCGACCCAGATGTGATCGTCTTGGGTGGGGGCATGAGCAAAGTAACGCGCTTGTATGCAGACTTGGATGGTGCGATTGCCGCATACACCTTCCATCGCCCCATCACCACTCCGATCAAAGCGGCCCTTCATGGGGATTCTTCGGGGGTCAGGGGGGCTGCTTGGCTCAGTCAGATGACCGATTCCATGACAGTGGTTGATTCGGCGGAGGTCACGATTGACAAGAACGGTGCGTCGGCTTAGCATGGAATCGCGTCCCGGGTGTTTTCCGGGTTCGCATGTTCGAAAGAGCGACATCTCTGCCGCTCGCGTGGGTGGGGTCCAGCCCCAGCGACCACGCCGTCGACCCGGTGCCTCGCGTGTGCCGAGTCAAGCCCATCTGGTTCCAGCCAGATGGGCTTTCTCGTCTGGGTCAGCCTGCAAGGCAAGTTCCAAGCCATTGCGGTCCAAGATGGGTGGCTCGACCATGCCCAAATGAACGAAAGCTGTTATGACCGTTCGATTGCATCTTTTCAACAGAGTCAAAGCAATGCTGCTTATGGCGGGGGTGGCTGTTTTGAGCCTGACCACCCATGCCCAAGCGCTTAAACCCAATCCATATGTCGAATGCCATGGGTCGATTGACCCCGTCGGATGCTTTCTTAACCTGGCCAAACAAAGGGCTCTGAACAGCAAAACCAAAAAGCAGCAAGTCGAGCTAACCGGTAAGGTCCTGAGTCATTTGGCGCAATTGCATCGAACGGATTTTGATTTGTTGTCCAAGGCCGCGACCATGGCCGAGGACAAAACATTGGGCATCGAACAATACTTGGACCTTCAGGTGGCCTTGGCGACGTATTTCATTGAGCGTGACGCAGATCGAGCAGATAAGCACTTGGCCAACGCCAGCAAGCTCTATTGGGCCGCTTTGGACAGAGATCGCCCGGATGATCGGGCCATCCTTTACAGATGGGCCTGTGGTTTGATTGATCAACACGCCATGGTATGGCGGCGTGTCTCGCAAATCACGGCCTCGACATGCACCGTCAAACGCGTCAATCAGATCGATTCGAAAGATTTGGCAGACGAGTTGGTGGTGACGCTTCAAAAGATGGACGCGGCCTGGGTGCAATCTGACTTCGAGGGCTTGGAAGATCAGCGCAAGTTTTTTTCCAGCAAGCTCGCAGAGATGGAGGCCGTCGGCATCCAGAGAAAGAACAAAGGGATCAATGAGGCCACCCAGTACTTCAAGGTGTTGGCCCTTTTGACGCTCGCCGACAGGTACCGACGATCAAGTCAACGGGTAGAGGCGGACAAGGCACTCGCTCAAGCGCAAGAGGCTTTGAGTGGTCTGGAGAAGATCAACGATGGGAAATACGCTTTGTCGGCTCGCGTGATGCTTGCGGATCACCACAACGGATTTCTGGAATTTACAAGAGCCAAAGACGTCCTCAAGCCCTTGGTGGAAAGATTTGCATCGACCCAGACATGGTCCAAAGTTGATCATGAAGACCAGGTGGATTTTCTGTTGGCTTTGGCGTGCGCAATCGATGTCGGAGGATTTCAAACCAGGGCAGAGGCCATCGGCTCGCGCTCAGAAAGGCAAAGGCGTCAGGCCGATGTTTTGTACGAACGGTACGTGATTCTCAGTCGACTTGAAAAATCGAGTGAAGTGCCCTCGCAGGCCTCTTTGCGTGCATTGCACGATGCTGGCGAGGCGGGACACCCATTGGCCATGCATAACCTGGGCGTGGCCTACAGCCATGGCCTTTATGGGTTGCCAAAGAGCACATCCAAAGCCCGTTATTGGTACTACTGGTCTGCGATCAGCGGGTTTGCCGGTGCCCAAAACAACCTGGGGGACTTGTACGAAACAGCCAAAGACGCGCCGCCCGACATGGGCATGGCCCTTTATTGGTACACGCAAGCCGCCATGCAAGGTGAACCGACGGCTTATCTGAGTTTGGGAGACCTCTTTTTTGAAGGCAATGGCGTCGCGCAAAACGACTTTACGGCCGCCTTTTGGCTGTTGCTCGCGGCGGAACATTTGCCAGATGGACAAAACAAAGCCAAAGCCACCAAGCGGGCGGAGATCGCGGTTTCCAAGCTGGAAGAAAAATCCAAACGATTGCTCTACGCGCGGATTCACAACTTTGCGCCCCTCAAGCAGACCCGAGACTTGATCGGTGATAAACCCAAAGTGGGCGCGCCTTCGTGAAGAAACCATGAAATACGAGGATCGTCTGTGGCAAGTCTATGAAGCAGCTTCCACGCAGTCGTTGATGCAAGAGTATTTTTCCGGTGACTCGGTGATGGATCCACTGGTGCCCTCAGCGAGGCCCATCATTGAACGCATTTTTCACCGTCGCGGCTACAGCGTTGAAACAGCGAAGGTGATTTGGCAGGAAACAAGCGCTTCTATCGCGAGCTGCTCTGTCCCAGAACCCACCAGTCCGTGTCTGATCGGCCGTCAGAGTTTTTATGATGAGTGGTCCGCGCATCTGGCGATCGCGCATAAGCACAAGCTTCCCATCTTCGAGGATGCGCTCGACTACCATCTGATCCGGTCAAATCCCCAGACGGCTGAGGAGTTGACCCAAGCGCAGCGGATGGAGGACCACATGCATGCTCAGCTGCGCCATCAGCGGTTTCAAGCCAAGATCAAGAATGGATCTCAAAGTGACACCAAGCTGAACCCGTTGAACGTTACACCACCAAAGGATAAGTCGGCTTCTTGGGCAAAATGGTTGCTTGTTCTGGCGCTCATGGCGGCATTGGGGAAACTTCTTTCAAGCAACGGGCCAATCGCAAGCGCCATGCGTGAAGCCAAGCAACAGGTCGAACATTCATCGCAGACACAAGAAGGAAAATAGTTCGAACCATGCCGCCCCCGCGCTGGCGTCCCACCCTGTGGCGGATTGAGGGTGGGCCCGTCACCGAGTCACAACGCATCAGGGGCTGGGTGTTAACGATGTGATCGGTACAAACTGTAAACAGTGTCTCCGGTTTGTACCATGGGGGGGTGGTGCCGGAAAGAGGAATCGAACCCCCGACCTTCTCATTACGAATGAGCTGCTCTACCGACTGAGCTATTCCGGCTAAAGGCAAAATTATAGCCGCCACTTTGGGCCTTGGCGCTCGCAGCGGACGCCAAGCGAGCGCCAAGGCATCACGCCTGGTGGTAGCCCGTGACGCGCTCCACCTCGTTTTTAGAGCCCAGGATCACGCTCACGCGTTCGTGCAATTGCCCGGGTTCAATGTCCAAAATGCGCTGGCGACCGTTGGTGGCAGCGCCACCCGCCTGTTCCACCAACCAACTCATGGGGTTGGCTTCGTACATCAAACGCAACTTGCCCGGCTTGGTGGGTTCGCGCTTGTCCCAGGGGTACATGAAGACCCCACCGCGGGTCAGGATGCGGTGAACATCGGCCACCATGGACGCGATCCAGCGCATGTTGAAGTCCTTGCCCCGCACGCCTTCCTTGCCTTGGAGGCACTCGTCGATGTAGCGTTTGACCGGTGCATCCCAATGGCGCATGTTGCTCATGTTGATGGCAAATTCTTTGGTGTCGACAGGGATTTGCACGTTTTCTTGCGTCAACACAAAGGAACCCTGTTCGCGATCGAGCGTGAACATCGCCACCCCATCGCCCACCGTCAGCACCAGGGTGGTTTGGGGCCCATAAACGCAATAGCCGGCAGCGACTTGTTGCTTGCCGGGTTGCAAAAAATCTTTTTCGCTCACACCCGCACCGTGATCGGGTTTTTTCAACACGCTGAAAATCGTGCCGATGCTGACGTTGACGTCGATGTTGCTCGATCCGTCGAGGGGGTCAAACAGCAGCAGGTATTCACCCTGAGGGTAGCGATTGGGCACCAGGTGGATGGTGTCCATTTCCTCGGAGGCCATGGCCGCCAAGTGCCCCCCCCATTCGTTGGCTTCGATCAACACTTCGTTGGCAATGATGTCGAGTTTCTTTTGTACCTCACCCTGCACGTTTTCGCTCTCAGTCGAACCCAGCACGCCACCGAGGGCGCCTTTGTTGACCGCATGGCTGATGCTTTTGCAGGCGCGCGCCACCACTTCCAGCAGCAGGCGCAACTCGGGGGGGATCTTGCCCTTGGCCCGTTGTTGCTCGACCAGGTATCGGGACAGAGAGACGCTCATGGTGTTTACTCCGCTAGGGCGCGCGAGACCACCTCGCGCACGTCAGAACTGAGATCGGTTTTTGCCGCGACTCGGGCGATGGCCTCGCGGGCCGCGCTGCGGTAGGGTTCGGCCAGCTTGCGCCAACGGTCCAGCGCCCGAGCCAAGCGGGCGGCGACCTGAGGGTTAAAGCCGTCGATCTCGACGACCTTTTCGGCCCAAAGCACATAGCCCGAGGCGTCGGCACGGTGAAAGCCGGCCGGATTGGCATTGCAGTAACTGAAGATCAGGCTGCGCGCGCGATTGGGGTTCTTGATCTCAAAGTCGGGGTGCAACAACAATTGGCGCACCTTGGGCAACACATCGCCGTCGCGATCGCAGGCACCGGCTTGCAACGCAAACCATTTATCGATCACCAGTGCCTCGCCGCGGTGCATGGTCCAGAAGCGCTGCAACGCTTGCTCCGCGAGTGGGCTGGCGGACTGAACCAAAGCGGTCAGCGCGTTGAAACGGTCGGTCATGTTGCTGGCGTCCTTGAACGCTTGCAGCGTCTTGCCTTGCCATACGTCGTCTCCCGCCTGAGTGGCACGCAAGCACAGCATCGACAAAGCCAAACCCGCCAGGGCTCGGCGACCGCTTTGCTCGGCGTTGGGCACGTAGGCGCCTTGGTGACGGTGCGTCTCAAAAGCCCAACGCCAGTCCTCGTGCAAGGCGTGCGCCAATTGCGAGCGCAGCGCTTCGCGAACGGCGTGAACTTTCTGCGGGTCCACCGATTCGAGCTGCTCGCCCATGTAGGTCTCGCTGGGCAGCGTCAGCACCAGCTCTTTAAACGCGGCATCCAGTTGTGGATGGCGCAACACCTGCCGCAAGGCCTCGGTCAGCTCAGTCCCCAAGTCGGGAGGCTGGTTCAGGTGCAAGGCGTTGACCGCCACATCCAGACACAGGCGTTGCGCCGCTTCCCAGCGGTTGAAGGGGTCGCTGTCGTGTGCCATCAGGGTCAGCAGCTCGGCCCGGGTGTAGGGGTAGTGCAGGGTGACGGGGGCGCTGAAGCCGCGCAGCAAGGAGGGCACGGGTGCCTCGGACACGCCTTCAAAAGTCCAGCTTTGCTCGGCCTCGGTGAGCACCTTGAGGCTGGTGGAAACCATCTCGTGACCCGAGGCCGCAAGCAGGCCCAGTTGCAAGGGGATGACGAAGGGCTGCTTGTCGAGTTGACCGGGGCTGGGCGCGCAAAACTGGCGCACCGTCAGCGTGTAGCGTTGCGCTTCGGCCTCGTACAAGCCGGTGACCTTGATCGCTGGCGTGCCGGCTTGGCTGTACCAGCGCTTGAAGGTGTCGAGGTGCTGCGCCAGGGGCGAGCCGGCGTTGGCGTCGGCCATGGCCTGGGCGAAATCATCGCAGGTCACCGCCTGGCCGTCGTGGCGCTCGAAGTACAGTTTCATGCCCCTGGCAAAGCCGTCACGGCCCACCAAGGTCTGCATCATGCGCACCACCTCGGCGCCTTTTTCATAGATGGTGACGGTGTAAAAATTGTTGATTTCCAGGTAGCTGTCGGGGCGCACCGGGTGGGCCATGGGGCCCGCGTCCTCGGCGAACTGCACCGTGCGCAGCAGGCGCACGTCCTCGATGCGTTTGACCGCTCGGGCCGATGGGCTGCCCGCCAGATCCTGGCTGAACTCCTGGTCTCTGAACACCGTCAGGCCTTCTTTGAGGGACAACTGAAACCAGTCGCGACAGGTCACTCGGTTGCCCGTCCAATTGTGGAAATACTCGTGCGCGACCACACTTTCAACGTTGGCGAAGTCGACGTCGGTGGCGGTGGCTGGGTTGGCCAACACATATTTGGTGTTGAAGATGTTCAGGCCCTTGTTTTCCATCGCGCCCATGTTGAAGTCGCTGGTGGCGACGATCATGAAACGCTCCAAGTCCAGGCTCAGTCCAAAGCGCCCCTCGTCCCAGGCGATGCTGTTCATCAAGGACTGCATGGCGTGCTCGGTCTTGTCCAGGTCGCCCGAGCGCACGTAAACCTGAAGCAGGTGCTCGCCCCCCAGACGGGATCGGATGCGTTGCTCCCGGCAGACCAGACGGCCCGCGACCAGGGCAAACAGGTAGCAGGGCTTGCGGTGCGGGTCGACCCAACGCGCGAAATGGCGACCGTCCTCAAGGGCGCCTTGCTCGACCAGGTTGCCATTGCTTAAAAGCACGGGGTAGGCTGCTTTGTCTGCGCGCAGGGTGACGTCAAACAACGCCATGATGTCGGGGCGGTCCAGGAAGTACGTGATGCGTCGAAAGCCCTCGGCCTCGCACTGCGTGAAAAACGTGTCCTGGCTCACATACAGACCGCTGAGCGAGGTGTTTTTGGCGGGGGTACAGGTGGTGAAGATTTCCAGCTCAAACGCCTCGTGTCCTTCGGGCAGTTTCTCCAACACCAACTGGCCGTTGTCCATCTTGAACGAGGTGCCCTCGCCGTTGACCAACACCCGGGCCAGGTTGAGCGCTTCGCCGTCAAGGCGCAAGGCCTGCGGCTCGACCTCGGGGTTACGCCGCACCCGCATGCGGTTGAGCACGCGGGTCTTGGCGGGGTCGAGGTCAAACGTCAGCTCGACGCTGTCGATCCAATACGCCGATGGTTGGTATTCGAGCCGCTTGACCAATTGGCCTTGGGGTTCACGCATGGGGGGTTCTCCGTTGAGCGTCAGACGCCCTGTTTCAAAGAGGCTTCGATGAAGGCGTCGAGGTCGCCATCGAGCACTTTTTGGGTGTTGGAAATTTCGACATTGGTGCGCAAGTCCTTGATGCGGCTTTGGTCCAGTACATACGAGCGGATCTGGTGACCCCAGCCCACGTCGGTCTTGGTGTCCTCGAGCTTTTGTTGCGCTTCCAGGCGCTTGCGCATTTCAAAATCGTACAAGCGAGAGCGCAGGCGGCGCCAGGCCACGTCCCGGTTGCTGTGCTGGCTGCGGCTGTCTTGGCACTGCACCACGATGCCGGTGGGCACGTGGGTCAGGCGCACCGCCGAGTCGGTCTTGTTGATGTGCTGCCCCCCCGCGCCGCTGGCGCGGTAGGTGTCGACCCGCACATCGGCGGGGTTGATGTCGATCTCGATCGAGTCATCGATTTCCGGGTAGACGAAGACCGATGCGAACGAGGTGTGGCGCCCCCCCGAAGAGTCAAAAGGCGACTTGCGCACCAATCGGTGCACGCCGGTTTCGGTGCGCAAAAGCCCATAGGCGTACTCGCCCTCGATTTTGATCGTGGCGCTCTTGAGCCCGGCCACGTCACCGGCGGTCTCGTCCTCGACCGTGGCTTTGAACCCTTTGCGTTCGGCGTACTTCAGATACTGGCGCAACAGCATCTGCGCCCAATCGCAAGCCTCGGTGCCGCCGGCCCCCGCTTGCAGGTCGACAAAGCAGTTGCTTGGGTCGGCCGGCTGGTTGAACATGCGTCGGAATTCGAGCTTTTCGATTTCGGTGGTGATGCGCGCCGTGTCCTCTTCCAGGGTCATCAGGCCGGCCTCGTCGTTGTCGGCCTTGCTCATCTCGAACAACTCGAGGTTGTCGTCGATCTCCCCCCCCAGGCGCTGCAACACCAACACCACGTCGTCGAGGGCTTTTTTCTCTTTGCCCAGTTCCTGGGCTTTCTTGGGGTCGTTCCAGACCGCGGGGTCTTCCAGTGAGGCGGTGACGGTCCTCAATCGCTCTGACTTGGCATCGTAGTCAAAGATACCTCCGTAAATCCTGAGCCCGTTGGCTCAGGTCGGTCAAAGTGCTGCCTATGAGGTTGATGCGTTCTGCGTCCATGCGATTTCCAGGTGATCTTCGTTTAACCTGTTATTTTCGCATGGCGTGGCGCTGGTCTGTGCCAAACCCTTCAGGACATCGCCGACCACCACCACCGATGGGCTGCCCAGCCCTTCGCGGATGACCAGGTCCGAGAGGTCGCCCAACACCGACACCGCGTGGCGTTGCCGCGCCAACGTGGCGTGTTGCACCACCGCCACCGGCGTGTCGTCCCTCAGCCCCTGCCGCAAGCCCGCTTCGATGGTGGGCAGCTCGCGCACCCCCATGTAGATCACCAGCGTCCAGCGCATCTGCGCCGCCGCCCGCGCCACCGCCGCCCAATCGGTGGCTGGGCCGCCCGGCTGCTGGTGGCCGGTGAGCAGCACCACGCCCTGGGCGTGTTCGCGGTGTGTCAGGGGCACGCCCAAGCTGGTGGGGCCCGCCAGACCAGCCGTGATGCCATTGATCACTTCGACGGCGATCCCGTGCGCGCGCAGCGTGTGCAGCTCTTCCCCGCCTCGACCAAAGATGAAGGGGTCTCCCCCCTTTAGGCGCACCACCCGTTCACCCGCCTTGGCGCAGCGCACCATGAGTCGCTCGATGAAAGCCTGCGGGGTTTGCCGACAACCACCGCGTTTGCCCACCGTGATCACGCGGGCCTGCGCAGGTGCCAGCGCCACGATCTCGGGACTGACCAGGTCGTCGACCAGCAGCACGCTGGCCCATTCGATGGCGCGCAAGGCGCGCAGCGTGAGCAGGTCGGGGGCGCCGGGACCGGCGCCCACCAGTTTGACCAAAGGGGGCAGGGCAGTGAAGGACATGGCACTCTCACAAGATCTGGGTCTATTGTGGGTGCTTTAATATGACTTTTGGTTATGAGGGTATGGCCCCCAAGCCCTCGTCCAAGGGCCAGCGAGGGCGTACATCAAACGCATAGTCGCGTTGGGCTTGTTCCAGGCCAGCCTGTAGCCGCAAGGCCGCCGCCATGGCGATCATGGCGCCGTTGTCGGTGCACAGGTGCAACTCTGGGTAGTGAACCCGGACCCGACGTTTTTGGCAGGCTTCGGACAAGGCCTGGCGCAGGCGCTGATTGGCGCCCACGCCCCCCGCGACCACCAGCCGGTCGACGCCGGTTTGCGCCAGCGCGGCCATGGTTTTTTTGGTCAACACTTCGACGATGGCGGCTTGGGTTGACGCCGCGAGGTCGGCTTTGCGTTCCGGCAACTGGTCGCCAAGCTTTTGGGTTTGTGTCAGGACCGCGGTTTTCAGTCCGGCAAAAGAGAAATCCAGGTCCCCGCTGTGCAGCAAAGGCCGGGGCAGCTTGAAGGCCTGTGGATCGCCATCGTTGGCGAGTCGGGCCAGGGCCGGCCCGCCGGGGTAGGGCAGGCCCATCAACTTGGCGGACTTGTCGAACGCCTCGCCTGCCGCGTCGTCGATGGTTTCACCCAAGATGCGATAGCACCCCAAGGAATCGACCGCCATCAATTGCGTATGGCCACCCGATACCAGCAGGGCAACAAAGGGAAAAGCGGGGGCGTCCGCGCTCAGAAAAGGTGACAGCAGGTGACCTTCAAGGTGGTGCACCCCCATCACTGGGCGATCGAGCGCCGCCGCCAGCGCACTGGCCACACCAGCCCCCACCAGCAAGGCGCCCGCCAAACCTGGCCCACGCGTGTAGGCCACGACATCGATGTCGGCAAGCTTCAAGCCGCTGGCGTTGAGCACCTCTTGGGTCAGAGGCAGCACCCGGCGGATGTGGTCGCGGCTCGCCAACTCGGGCACCACCCCCCCATAGGCCTGGTGCATGTCGATCTGGCTGTGCAGGGCATGCGCCCCGAGCACGGGGGTGCAATGGTTCCCAGGTTCGTAGCCGACCACGGCCACGCCCGTTTCATCACACGACGACTCGATGCCTAAAACCCATTTCATGGCGGCGAGTCTAACCCGCCGACGTCCTGGCGCACTCAGCCGATGGTCAGGCTTCGGGCTTTGGAGACCGGCTGCACCTTGGCCAAACGCAGGCTGAGCACGCCGTTCTCCAATTTGGCGCTGCTGGTCTCGGGGTCGAGCTCCTGAGGAAAATCGTACACGCCCCGGTATTGACGGGCGGCCTCAGGCAAGGTTTGGATGCGCACCTGCGTGCCCTCGATGTCGACGCGGATGTGCTCGCGTGACACCCCGGGCATGTCAAAACTCAACTCGTGGCCTTTTTCATCCTGGCTGGCGCAAACGCCAGCTTGAGCCGGCGCACGCATGACTTCGTCGAGGAAGCGCTCAAAAGCGTGCAGGGTGGGGCGACGGTAGGCGGCAACAGGGGCAAACAACATGATCAACTCCTTTGGGGTTTAAACTGATCGACCTTGGGGACCGACCATGAGCCGCAATTGGCGTGTCCCTTCTGGTTTTCAAGGGGAGAAACCTCATGTTTTTTTTGTTCGACGCGATCTTGAAAAGGACCCGCTCGGCCCTATGGGGCGCCCTTTGCGCGCCCTGGCTGATGGCCATGTGCATCACGGCCCCATCCGTTCATGCCCAAAACCTTCCACCGGTCCGTTTGGCCTTGATCGAGTCCCTCAGTGGCCCCTTTGCCAACACCGGCGAGTCGGTGTGGCGCAACATCGCCTGGGGCGTCGAACGCGTCAACGAACGAGGTGGGGTCACCTGGGGCGGCGAGCGCCGACCCTTGCGCCTGGAGCGTTATGACAACAAAGGCCAGGTCGAGGAAAGCTTGGCCGCCTTGCGTGCGGCCATCGACGACGGCGCACGCATCGTCTTGCAGGGCAACAGCTCGGCGGTCGCGGCCGCCTTGATCGACGCCATCGACAAGCACAACCAACGCGACCCTGCACGTCAGGTGGTGTTCCTCAATTATTCGGCGGTCGATCCCGCGCTGACCAACGCCCGCTGCAGCTTCTGGCATTTCCGCTTTGACGCCCACGCCGACATGCGGCTGCGCGCCTTGCTGTCGGTGCTGCGCAACGACCGGGAGGTGAGCCGGGCATACCTCATCGGCCAAGACTACAGCTTTGGTCAGTCGGTGCTGCGCGAGGCGCGCCGTCAACTCAGCGAGCTGCGACCCGACATCGCCATCGTGGGCGACGAGTTGCACCCCCTGGGCCGCGTGAAGGACTTTTTGCCCTATGCCCAAAAAATCAAGGTCAGTGGCGCCCAGGCCGTGATCACCGGCAATTGGGGCAACGACCTGACCCTGCTCGTCAAAGCCGCCCGCGAGGTCGGCTTTGACGGCAAGTTCTACACCTTTTATGGCAACGCACTGGGTGCCCCTGCCGCCATCGGCGAGGCCGGGGTGGGGCGGGTCATTGCCGTCGCCGATTGGTTGCCCAACTTGGGCACCCCCGAATCCGACCGTTTTGTGGAGGCTTTTCGACAACGCTTCCCCAAGCCTGCTGACGATTATCTGCACCTGCGCATGCAACTCATGATCGAGGCCCTGGTGCAGGCCATGGCGCGCGCCCCGAGCCCCACCCCATTGGCTCTGGCCCAAGCTCTGGAAGGGGTCGACGTCACCCTGGCCGGTCAGCGTGCCCAGATGCGAGCCGCCGACCACCAGGTGCAACAACCCTTGGTGGTGGGGGTCATGGATCGAGTGGGCACGCCGGGCGTGAAATTCGATGTCGAGGGCTCTGGCTTTGGTTTTCGGGTGGTGCGGCGCCTCACGCCCGCCCAGGCTGAAATGCCCCACACGTGTGCGATGGCGCGCCCCTGAGTGTGGTCAAGGTGCAACAAATGTGTTAAACTCCAAAGGCTTGGCTGTGGGGGCATCGCGCCCGCAGCCAATCAGCACGCTTGCGGCATTTCCGGCTGCCAGCGCAAGTCAAACATCTTTCACAGGAAATCAACATGACCGCCATCAACAAGGCCGAGGTCGTCAAGGCCAATGCGCGCAGCGCCAGCGATACCGGTAGCCCCGAAGTGCAAGTCGCCCTTCTGACCGCCCGCATCAACGAACTCACCCCCCACTTCAAACAGCACGCCAAGGACCACCACGGTCGTCGCGGTTTGTTGCGCATGGTGAGCCGCCGTCGCAAATTGCTCGATTACCTCAAAGAGAAAGACGCTGACCGTTACACCGCGCTGATCGCCAAACTCGGCCTGCGCAAGTAATTCGGTTGTTTCACTGTCGAGGCGGCCCACCCCTTGGGTGTGTCGCCCCGAGTGGCGTATCGGCACGGAGCGAAGCTGTGTCATTCCACAAACCGTTGGCTTGAGTCGACTTTTTCTGGAATGGCATCGTGTTCTGTGTGAGCCGCCCGGCCCCTTGGGGAGGCCCTAGGTTCCCCTTTTCACACAGGAACACACCATGACCATGTTCAACAAAGTCACCAAAACCTTCCAGTGGGGCCAGCACACGGTCACCATGGAAACCGGCGAAATTGCCCGCCAGGCCACCGGCGCCGTGGTCGTCAACATCGACGACACCGTCGTGCTTGCCACCGTCGTCGCCTCCAAGTCGGCCAAGCCCGGCCAAGACTTTTTCCCCCTCACCGTTGACTACATCGAAAAGACCTACGCCGCCGGCAAGATCCCAGGTAGTTTTTTCAAGCGTGAAGCCAAGCCCAGCGAACTGGAGACCCTGACCAGCCGCCTGATCGACCGCCCGATCCGTCCGCTGTTTCCCGAGGGTTTTTACAACGAAGTGCATGTGGTCATCCACACCATTTCGCTCAACCCTGAGGTGGACGCCGACATCGCTGCCATGATCGCCACCAGCGCGGCCTTGTCGATTTCTGGCATTCCTTTCAATGGCCCCATCGGCGCGGCGCGCGTGGGCTACATCCATGGCGAATACGTGCTCAACCCGGGCCAGACCCAACGCAAAGACAGCCAGATGGATCTGGTCGTTGCCGGCACCGAGGCCGCCGTGTTGATGGTCGAGTCCGAGGCCCTGCAATTGCCCGAAGAGGTCATGCTCGGTGCCGTGGTTTTTGGTCACGAGCAGGGCAAAGTGGCCATCAACGCCATCCATGAGCTGGTGCGCGACGCCGGCAAACCCGTCTGGGATTGGCAACCTCCGGCCAAAGACGAACCGCTGATCGCCAAGGTCAACGCCCTGGGCGAAGACCAACTGCGTGCCGCTTACCAAATCCGCAACAAGCAGGCCCGCACCCAGGCTTGCCGCGAGGCCTATGCCGCCGTCATGGATGGTCTCAAAGCCGATGGTGTGGAATTTGACAGCGTCAAGGTCGAAGCGCTGTTGTTTGACATTGAAGCCCGCATTGTTCGTGGCCAGATCCTGGCCGGCGAGCCCCGCATCGACGGTCGCGACACCCGCACCGTGCGCCCCATCGAGATCCGCACGGGCGTGCTGCCCCGCACCCACGGTTCGGCCCTGTTCACCCGTGGCGAAACGCAGGCCCTGGTCATCACCACCCTGGGCACCGAGCGCGACGCCCAGCGCATCGACGCGCTGGCGGGCGAATTCGAAGATCACTTTTTGTTCCACTACAACATGCCCCCCTTCGCCACCGGCGAGGTGGGTCGCATGGGCAGCACCAAGCGCCGCGAGGTTGGCCATGGCCGATTGGCCAAGCGCGCCCTGGTCGCTTGTCTGCCCAGCAAAGAAGAGTTTCCTTACACCCTGCGCGTGGTGTCCGAAATCACCGAGTCCAATGGTTCTTCATCGATGGCCTCGGTCTGCGGCGGCTGCCTGTCGCTGATGGACGCTGGCGTGCCCATGAAGGCCCACGTGGCGGGCATCGCCATGGGTCTGATCAAGGAAGGCAATCGCTTTGCCGTGTTGACCGACATCCTGGGTGACGAGGACCACCTCGGCGACATGGACTTCAAGGTGGCTGGCACCACCCATGGCATCACCGCCCTGCAAATGGACATCAAGATCCAGGGCATCACCCAAGAGATCATGCAAGTCGCGCTGGCACAGGCCAAAGAGGCTCGCATGCACATTTTGGGCAAGATGCAAGACGCTCTGGGCGAAGCCAAAACCGAAGTCTCCAACTTCGCGCCCAAGCTCTACACGATGAAGATCAACCCCGAGAAGATCCGTGATGTGATCGGCAAGGGCGGTGCCACCATCCGCGCCCTGACCGAAGAAACTGGTTGCCAGATCAACATCGAAGAAGATGGCACGATCACCATCGCCGCCACCGACGGTGCCAAGGCCGACATCGCCAAGCAGCGCATCGAGCAGATCACCGCCGAAGTCGAAATCGGCAAGGTCTACGAAGGCCCGGTCACCAAGATCCTGGACTTCGGTGCCCTGATCAACCTGCTGCCCGGCAAGGACGGTCTGCTGCACATCAGCCAGATCGCCCACGAGCGCGTCGAAAAAGTGACCGACTACCTGAGCGAAGGCCAGATCGTCAAAGTCAAGGTGCTTGAGACCGATGAAAAAGGCCGCGTCAAATTGTCGATGAAGGCTTTGCTGGATCGTCCTGCTCATGGTGCCCAACAGCAGCAACAGCAGCAACAGTGATGTCAGCGGCGGGTGGCCTTCAGGGGCTGCCTGCGCTGGATTCAAGCCGAGCCTTGCCATATGAACGCCGTTGAAATTCAAAGCCCAGGTGCTCCTGAGGTGCTGGTGCCTGCAGTTCGTCCTGACCCGGTAGCCGGGGCGGGGGAGTTGCTCATCCGCGTGTCGGCCAGCGGGGTCAATCGCCCCGATGTGTTGCAGCGCAAGGGCTTGTACCCTGTGCCGCCCGGTGCTTCAGACATTCCGGGCCTCGAAGTGGCGGGTGTGGTGGTGGCGGGCGATGCCCTGGCCATGGCCGCATGCGGTCTGGCCGTGGGCGATCGGGTGTGTGCTTTGGTCGCGGGCGGTGGTTATGCCGAACTTTGTGTGGCACCGGTGGCCCAATGTTTGCCCGTGCCCAAAGGCCTGACGGACATCGAAGCTGCATCGCTGCCCGAGACCTTCTTTACGGTTTGGAGCAATGTGTTTGACCGCGGGCGTTTGCAGGCGGGCGAGACTTTGCTGATCCAGGGCGGCTCCAGCGGCATTGGCGTGACCGCCATCCAGGTGGCCAAGGCGGCAGGTGCCACCGTGATCGTGACAGCGGGATCGGACGACAAATGCCAGGCATGCCTGGCTTTGGGTGCGGACCACGCCATCAATTACAAAACCACCGACTTCGTGGCCGAGGCCAAGCGCCTGACCGGCGGGGCAGGGGTGAATGTGATTTTGGACATGGTCGCTGGCGACTATGTGGCGCGTGAAGTTGAAGCGTTGGCCGATGATGGTCGGCTGGTCATCATCGCGGTGCAAGGCGGACTCGACAGTGGCTTCAATGCGGGCGCGGTGTTGCGTCGTCGTTTGACCATCACGGGCTCGACGCTGCGGCCGCGTCCTGTTGAGTTCAAGGGGGCCATTGCCCGTGCCTTGCGCGAAAACGTGTGGCCAGCGCTGGCTTCGGGGCGAATCAAACCTGTGATCCACAGCGTTTTTGATGCCATGAAGGCCGATGGTGGTTTGCCCTCTGGCGCGGCCCAGGCGCATGCCTTGATGGAATCCAATCAGCACATTGGCAAAATCGTCTTGACATGGGCTCAGGCATGAAAAGCAAACTGATTGTGGGCAACTGGAAGATGAATGGTGGCCTTCAGGCCAATTCAGTCTTGCTGGCGACCATCCAATCGGGGCTGTCCAGCGTGACATGCCGTGCTGCGGTGTGTGTGCCTGCGCCTTATCTGGCGCAGATGCAGACGCTTTTGACCGGGTCAGCCATGGCCTGGGGGGCGCAAGATGTGTCCGCACATGAATCCGGTGCCTACACCGGCGAGGTGTCGGCCGACATGCTGAGGGACTTCGGGGTGCGCTATTGCATCGTGGGTCATTCGGAGCGTCGTCAGTACCATGCGGAAAGCGATGCATTGGTGGCGGCCAAGGCGCAGCGTGCCTTGTCTGCGGGCATCACCCCCATCGTGTGTGTGGGTGAGACTCAGGCTGAGCGGGCTGCTGGCCAAACAGAGGCGGTGGTCAAGCGCCAATTGGCGGCGGTGATCCACACCAATGGGCATTGCATCAGTGAAATCGTGGTGGCTTATGAGCCGGTTTGGGCCATTGGCACTGGATTGACCGCGACGCCTGAGCAAGCGCAGGCCGTTCATGCTTTGCTGCGCAAGCAATTGCATGCGGCCAGCCCGCATGCAGACCGCATCGCCATCTTGTACGGTGGCAGCATGAATGCAGCGAACGCGGCCAGCTTGCTGGCACAGCCCGATG
>JACCDX010610452.1_pt1 | contig 20434 bp, 28 predicted proteins | sample 7449681 | NCBI WGS metagenome assembly JACCDX01 (sample SAMN15323450, study PRJNA562643) | freshwater metagenome | isolation source: river surface water | place: USA:Blue River Watershed | collected 2017-08-18
CACCCAGCGCCGAACCGATGGCCCCCTGCACCAGCAGGGCGTCGGTCACATGGCGCTGGTTGATGCGCTGACTGGCGATTGTCGCCTCAGTCCACAAGATGCCCAGCGGATAACGCGCGGCGTCGGGATGACCCTCGGCCAGCAGTAGGCTCACCTGCCGGCGAACCCTCAAGAGCCAAGCGAGGGGGTCGGCGCCCGGGCGGCTGCGGCGGCGCCGGCCGCCATCTTGCGCAGTCGCCCCGCCAAGTTTGGGAGGGCGCCCGGGTCGCTGACCGTCAGCTCGGCGATGTCCAGCAGGGCCTGCACCTGGATGGGCGCGGGCAGTTGCGCGGCGACACCCACGGCGTCGGGTTCATCGGCAGCAAGGGCGATGCCCAGGGCCACGAGGGTCGGCAGGATGCGCACCAGCTCGATGGCGGCCTCGGTGGGGTTGTCCTGGTTCGACTGGAACACGCCGATGGCGGCCAGGAAGTCCTCGCGCCGGTTGGTCAGCATGAGGCTCAGGTCGAACGACGAGAGGCCACGGACCACCAGGGGCTCGGGCGAACCCGGGACGGCGATGGTGCGGCGGGGGATGACGATGTTGGAGAGGGACATGGGTTAGAGTAGGGTTGATGTGAGCCCCAAGCATACGCCCGAATTGACGGTGCCGTCAACAACCGGACGAAAAAGAGGCGCCCGAAGGCGCCCCATCAAGGTCCACTCACGGAGGAAACAATCAGGCCGGGCGGCCGTCGATGTAGACGGCGGCGGTGGTGGCGTTCTTGGCCAGCACTTCCAGGTTGAACGACATGACCTGCCAGTCGTCGCCCTTGAGCTGGAAGTCGCCGTTCGGGGTGATGGTCACGCTGGGCAGCAGGTAGTCGCGCAGGGTGCCCTCGGGGTTGTACGACAGCAGCTTGAGCGCGCCCTTGACCTCGGTGCCGGCGGAGATGACGCGCGGGCGGGTGGTGGCGGCCACGTCATAGGTGACGACCAGGGCCTGACCCAGTTCGGCCTGCGTCACGCCACCCAGCAGGTGAACCATGCCGGCGGCGGCGTCGACTTCGTAGTCGGTACCCAGGGTGATCGCCACGGCGTTCAGGGTGACGCCCGTGACGGTGACGTTGCGGTGGCCCTGCGGGTTCGCGTCGGTCACACCCAGTTGGATGTAGGCGCCGGCCGTCAGGGTGTTGGCGGCGAACGTCTCGGTCTGCGCGCTCAGGGAACCCTGGGTCACGGTCGACGTGGTGCCCATGAAGAACTTGGCGAGGTTGCCAACGTTGATGTTGTCGCACTCCATGGTGCCGGTGTAGTCCACCGACAGCGTGACGTTGCGGTCCTTGACCTTCAGGCCGCGATCGGCGCTGAAGTGGGCCAGCTTCTCGGCGGACGCACTCAGGCTGAAGCCCGGGGTGTCGCCGAAGTATTGGCCATCCTTGGACGGCGTGGTGGTGCCGGTCAGGAACGGGTAGAAATACAGTTCGCCACGACCGAGGGTGATGTCGTCGGCAGCATGAGCAAATGCCATGGTGTGCTCCTAGAAAACCTCAGTTGAGGCGATACGGGTCAGCCAAGTGCTCGACTACTTCCAGTCGGACACGCAGAAAGAAGTATGCCACGCTGGACAGCTCGTCCGGCGGGCGCACGATGCCAGGTTCCATGTTGAAGTCGGCGACCAGTCCACCCAGGCGGAAGTGCTCGCTGGTGGTCCGTCCGATCAGGCTCAGGGCCTTCTTGACGTCACCCATGAGGATGTGTGCGGGGTCGGTCGGATGCTCCATGTCATCCTCAGCATGGCCCTGGACCAGCAGGATCAGGCTGTCCTTCTGGGTCGGTTGCCACCCGGCCCGCACCGGCTCGCGGTCGGGGTTCAGGGTCTCGACCAGGGCCACCCGGGGCAGGGCCTCGCGTGCGCTGAAGGTCGTGCGGCCCCGGTGGACCTTGCCGGCCAGATCGTGTTGATAACCATTCGCAATTGAGACCTCGTTCTCCAGCAGGGATGTGAGGGCCTTGGCGATGGCGAGGCGCTTGGTGTCAGCCATTGATGACCCTCACGATCTGGCGGGAGAACTCACGGTTCAGGTAGGTCTCGACGGCCGGCACGGACGCGGGCGCGATGCGCCGCATGAGCTGATCCGGGCTCGGGCCGAACAGGACGAACACGTCGGTGCCCTTGATGCGCCGCGCGCCGCGCGACTTGTCCAGGGGCGTCTTGGAGCGCACGGCCACGCCCACGGCGCCGTTGGGCGCGCGGACGTAGAAGGCGCGCTTGAGGGTCTGCGTCGAGCCCCCGGTCTTGATGCGGACCTTGACCGGCCCGGCCTTGGGGCCGAACTCGGGCTCACCCACCTTGAAGCGGCTCAGGCTGTACGGCTGGCGGCTGGCGGTGAGGATGGCCTGCAGGTCAGCGGTGTTGGCGCGGCGCGAGACGTAGAACTGGCGGTTGGCGAACGCCGACTCGCCCAGTTGAATCTCGGTCTGCATCTGGCGCTTGATGCGCACGCGCGCCCACTCGGCGGTGTCGTTGACCGCCATGACGGCGGCCTTGTTCGCGCCGTCGCCCAGGCGCTCGATGTAGCGCGTGAGGCTGTCGATGCCCTTGCCCGCAACGACCAGCATCACAGCACCCGCACAACGTCGCAGGGCGCGAACGCCCCGTCGAACGGGAGAACGTGGTCGATGCGGTACTGCCGGCCGTCGTCGGTCAGCGTGACGATCGCGCCACGTTGCGGGTCGGCCACCTCGGCGGTGTTGAGCATCAGGCGGTTCACGTCTTCTTGGATCTGGGCGTAGCCCTCGCGGTCCAGGTCGCCGTGGCGAACGGTGCGAGAGTGCCAGCGAACGGTCAGGCCCGTCACGAGCGGGTTGCCGTCCGGGGGCAGGTAGGACGCGGCCAGGCCGAACGACTCATGCACGGTCGCACGCGCGAGCGCCCGAGTTTCAGCCCAGCCCATGCGTCACTCCTGGGTCACGGTCGGGGTGACCTTGGCGCCCTTGACGGGCTTCGGCGGCTCGGCGTCGGCCACCAGTACCGCAGCACCGTTGTCGACCATCCACTTCGCTTCTTTGCCGTCTTCCAGGGTGAACTTGTCGCCCTTGTTGACGACGCGCTGGTCCTTGACGCCGCCCAGCATGATGGTGCCGGTGGCGATCAGTTCGATCTTGAGTGCCATCTTGTGCTCCGTGAGAGTGAACTGCGGGGCGCCAGCGTGAGCCAGCGCCCCGTTGCGTCATCAGGCGACGACGCGGGCCTTGAACGTGGCGTCCGGGCGGCCCGGGACCATCAGCGGAGCCGATTGGCTCATGATGTACTCGGCGGCCGGATCTTCGGCAATCCAGTTCTTCGGGTAGATCGGCAGGGCTTGATAGCCGGCGCGCGGGTCCAGGATGGCACCGAAGGCGCGCACGCCCTCGACGCCAGCCGGGTTCAGCAGCAGCACGTCGCGCGGGTCCATCATGCGCGTGGCGTTGCCGGCGGCGTCTTCGTAGAAGTCGTTGTAGGTCCAGTATTCACGGACGCCATCGCTGCCACGGTACTGCACCGACTCGCCGGAACCCGGGCCGATGTTCAGCATCAGGTTGCTGCCACGGCGGATGTCGAGTTGCGCCAGGACGCCGGCATCGGCGCGCAGGGCGGCCCAGGCCGTCGCACCCATCACCACGAGGGTCGGCGCGAAGCCGCACGCCTGGAACACGGTCTCGCTCCAGGTCTCGATGTTGTCGAGCGGCTTGACGCCCGCATCACCCCAGCGCGAACCGGAACCCAGCGTGACGGTGTGGCCGGCGGCGCGGCCGAAGTCCACCGTGACGGACGGGTAGTTCTCGCCAGCGACCAGCACCGAGCCGTTCAGGACGACCTGGGCGGCCATCCATTCCCAGCGGCGTTCGATCATCTCGCGCTGCGTGGCCAGCAGGTCGGCCACGATGGCGGCGCGGCGCTGGTCGGGGCTCATGGTGCCGCCGAAGGCTTCGCCGGCCATGCGCTTGAACAGGTGGTTCGGGTCCACGATGTCCTTGGGCTTGAGGTAGGCCGGCTTGAAGGTCTTCGTGCTGAAGCCTTCCGCCGACTGGACCACGCCCGCGACGGTCGGGGCCACGAACGCGGCCATGCGGCGCGAACGGGTCACGGTGTCGAAGTTGATGTTCTGGTCGGTGCTGGTGACGACGCGCGGGAACGCGATCGACAGCCAGAAGTTCAACGTCGAAGGCTTGACGGTGCGAACCACACCCAGCAGGGTGTCGGTGGAGTAGGTGTCTGGCATTTTGGGCTCCTAGTTCTGTGCTGGGGCGGTCGATCAGGCGCTGAAGTGGCGCTTCTTGACCACGATCGGCGAACCGATGCTGAAGGCGGCGAGGCGTTCGGCTTCGGTGTCGGTGGTGGCGTGCCAGACCAGCAGGTCCATGGCGAACTCGCCGGCCACGTAGACCGCGAGCGCGGCGTCGGCGCTGGTGGCGTCGGCCGGAAACGCGGCGATGGCCACGGCGGTCTGCGAGCCATCGGCCGCGCCGGGGTTGTGCTTGGCGAACTTGCCCGAGGCCGTCACCAGGCCGAGCACCTGGCCGCGAACGACCGTGCCCTGGCCGGACACGAGGGTGCCCGGCTTGGTGATGACATCGGACGAGCCGGCAAAGATGTCACCGTGGACGGGGCCAGCGGCGGACGAGTACGAAACGATCGGGGTGTCGGCCATGGTGGGCTCCTACGGTTGACGATCAGCCGGCCTTCTGGCCGGTGGCGAGGGCCAGGGACGCCAGCAGGAATTCCGCGCTGTCGGCCTTGGGTGCCTGGGTGCCGGTCGCGTCATCCGCGCCGACGTTGGGGGTGCCCTTGGCGGACATGGCCGCGTCCAGGGGGCTCGCGCCAGCGGCGGGCTTGGCCGGCTCGGCGGCAGCGCGCGGGGCCTTGGCCAGCATGGCGGTCGCCTGCTCGGCGCTCATGTCCGTCTCGAACGCCAGGTGCGCGGCCAGATCGGCGCGGCCGGCGGCCTCGGCGTGGTTGAGGATGGCCGCGCAACGCGCCTTCTCGGCGGCGCGGGTCTCGGCTTGGACGGTCGCGGCGTCCGGGGCGGTCGGGTCAGCCATGTTGGCCTCCATGAAGAAAGCGCCAGACGGCGCGGGAAGATTCGACTGGAATTGTGCCAGAGCGGACGGGGCGGTCATCACAGCGTCGACCAGGCCCAGCTCCAGCGCCTTGCCGGCCTCATAGGCGTCGGCCTCGGTGGCGCGCACGCGCTCGGGGTCCATGTTGCGCATCGCGGCGACGTGGGCGATGAACGCCTCGCGCTTGCTGTCGACGCGAGCCTGGGTGGCAGCGCGCACGTCGTCCGGCAGGGCCTCGTAAGGGTTGCCGTCCGCCTTGTGCTTGCCCGAGTAGATCAAGGTGTACTTGACGCCGTAGTTGTCCAGCGCCTTGCTGAAGTCGACGTGCATGGTGATGACGCCGATCGAGCCCGCGCCACCCGAGGGGATGATGGCCACGCGGTCAGCGGCCACGGCCATCGCGTAGCCCGCGCTGTAGGCGTTGCTGTCGACCATGGCGAGGCTCGGCTTGCCGGACTCCCGCAGCATGGCGCGCACCTCGGCAGCGCACTCGAAACAGCCCGCCGCTTCGCCGCCGTAGCTGTCCACGTCGAACACGATGCCGCGCACGTCCGAGTCGGCCACGGCCGCCGCGACGCGCTGGAGGATGCCTTTGTACCCCGTGACCCACGAGTAGCTGGCGGTCGTGCGGTTCATCAGCGAGCCGCGCACCGGGATGAACGCGACGCCATCGGCGAACGCGAACGCCTTCTCGGGCGCGCTCGGGGTGACACCGAACACGGCGGCCACGTCGAGCGCGTGGTCATAGACCTCGGCGCCCGGCTCGCGGCGCAGGGCCTCCAGCATGGCGTGGGCGTGCGTGGGAGCGACCAGCAGGGGCTCGGCGGTGATGGCGGCGATGTCGTGAGGCTTCATGGCTGTGCGGGGCTCGGTTGGGTCGGCGCCTGGTCGGCGGCGGGGTCGGGCGGCGTCTGTTCGCCGGTCACGAGCGTGATGCCGTACTTCTCCAGCATCTTCTTCTCGCGCGCCAGTTGCGGGATGACCACGCGCCAGTCCTTGCCCAGCCGGGCCAGTTCGTCCTCCAGGGTGGACAGGCCGCCCGCCACGCGCTTGAGCGCGGCGTCGGTTTCCTTGCCCTCGTCAATCTGGCCCCGGGCCGCGCCAATCCAGGTGCTAGCGCTCATGGCCTCGCGCACGCCGGGGCGATAGAAGTCCTGGGAAGTCATCCCACGCGGCATGGGAATTTCTCCCATGTTGACCATTTCCTCCAGCCACAGGCCGTAGACCCAGCGCGCCGTGCCGTCTGCGGCCTTGCGCTTCTTGGCGGTCATGTGGCGCCAGGACATCATCATGGCGGCGCGGGCCGACGAGTAGTTGGTCTGGCTGAAGTCCCGGCTGAATTCCTCGTAGCTCATGCCGAAGGCGGCGGCGAGGTGACGCAGCAGCGACTGCTCATACTTCGTGTCGCCGATCTGGCCGGCGGGGATCATCTTGAGCTTGGTGCCCGGGTACAGGTGCGGGATCTTGGCGCCGTCCAGGCGGATGCCGTTGGCCTCCCCCACGTAGCTCATGAGCCCCTGCATGTACTGGGTGATGACCGTGCTGCTGTCGGGCGTGGCGGCCGAACCGAGCTGGCCGAACACCACGTCGGCCGGCAGTTCGGACTCGACCGCCGCCGCGTACATGCTGTTCACCACGGCGTTCTGCAGCACGATGTCCCGGTACTTCCGGGTCATCCGCATTTCCTTGAGCACGCTGACCATGGCCGCGACGCCGCGCGACTGGTCGGGCTCGGCCTGCTCAAAGATGTGCAGCACCTGCGACCGGCCCCACGGCAGATAGGCGTCCACGCGCGCCCATTCGTAGGTCTGGGCCGCCGCGTAGGGGGAGAACTTGTGCGCCTTGCGAATCCAGTAGGCTTGCGGTGCGCCGAAGCCGTCGCGGACGATGCCCCGGCGGATGTTCACCGTGTCGTCCATGTCGTTCGGGTTGCTCAGGCGGTCGGGGTTGACCATCTGCACGGCGGTCTTGAACGGGCGGTCGGCCTGGCGCGCCCACTCGGCGACGGCCAGCACCTCTCCGCGCACCACATACTGACCCACGGCCAGCCGGATGATGTCGGTGAAGTTTTTCACGCGCTGGGCGTCCAGCCAGCACCGATCGGAGTCGCCCAGGGTGTTGAACCGGTTCTCGACGATGGCCTGGAATTCCTCCAGCCACGGGTCGTCCGATTCCAGGCCCAGCATCTGCGCGTTCGGCGTGGCGTTCAGCACGTACTGGGTGCCGACGATCGAGTCCTGGGTGAGCGTCTGCGCGCTGGACACGAACCCGTCGTTCAGGGTCATGTCGCGGCCACGGGCGTCCAGCAGTTCCTTGCCTGGTCCGATCATGGCGTCGATCGGGCGCAGGTCGGGCGACCAGGTGGCCAGCGACCGGTCGAGGGTCTGGGCGCCCTGAAGGCCGCCACCCATCGCCATGTCCTTGCCCTCGACGGTCACGCCGATCTGCGCACGCGGGTTCACAGCCAGACTCCCATCGGGCCGCGCGTGGGCGGCGTGCCGGCGACCTCAAGGCGCAGCGCCTCGATGTACGCCTTGAGCTGCGTGGCGTTGGCGCGGCTGTAGACCACGGCCTCGTTGTTCTGGTCGCGCACCTCGACCGCCGACTGACCGATCATCAGGCGGTGGTAGGCCATCTCGGCTTCAACGAGACGTTGAGCGGCGGTCGGAAGGGTGGTAGCCATAGCGCGGCAGTCTACCTCAGTGCGTCATAGGCCCGCTCGCAGGCGAGGCCGGCGGCTCGGGCGGCGTCAGCATGTTGAGCCATTTCTCCCGCTCGACGGTCAGCGAGCGCAAACAGCTCGGAGAGCAAAAAGTCGGGAGACTCGGCTGACGCGCCACTGCCGGCAGGGGTGGCACCCGCGCAGACTCGACGGCCGGCACGGTCACGGGCCGATGCCCGCAGGCGCTCAGAAACAGAGTCAGCAGCAGCGCGGTCGGCCACCATCTGCTCGGCAACGACTTGGTATGCATGGATGGCCTCCTGGTGCTTGTTCGCCCACTGGCGCTCTTTGTCCCGCTCGCGCTCGCTGGCGCTGGCCGCCGCCGCAGCGGTCTCGGCACGCAACTCGGCCAGCCGGCCGGCGCTGCGCTCGGCCACCAAGGTCTGCGCGATCAGCAGGGCGCCCAGCACCGCCACGGCGAGCGCCAGGGCGGACTTGGGGATGACGGAGAGCCACGGCATGTCAGGCGCCGAACAGCGGACGGTACTTCTCGGCGCGGGCGCGGACGCCCGGGCTGTAAGCGCGATTGATGTGAAACGGGCTCTGCCCATAGCCTGCGAACGGTGTGCGCCGCTTCATGCTGGTGTGCTCAACGTGCCCAGCCCACCGGTTCGGGTCGCACCCCCGCGTCGACCGGCACAGTTGGCGCTCACCGATCAGCCCGCCCATGCCCCCGTTGTACGCAGCCAGCGCCATGTCCATGCGGTCGGGCTCGCCCACGCCGGTCAACTGGCGGTGGTTGCGGCGGTCCATCAGCAGCAGGGCGCGGATCTGGAACGCAGGGTCGTACAGGGTCGGGCTGTCCCAGGACCAGCCGGCCAGCTCGCGGGGGAACTGGGCGCGCAGCTCGGCGAGGCTGTCAAAGCGGGCCGTTTTTGTGACCATTCCAAGTCCAACGCCCAATTCTCGACTGGTGCGCAACTCGGACCGAGGGTTCCAGCACTTGCTGTGCTTCAGCGTGATGCACGATTCCTTCTCGATCTGGCCGGCGAACAGCGCCCAGTCGGGAGCGTCCGGCCAGTGGGTGCGCACCTCGGCCCCCAGCACCGGGAGGTGGTCGAGCGCCTGCGGGGGCACGCTCGCTTGGGCCTTGCCGCCGGCCAGCGACAGCACCAGGGCGCCGATGACGATGCACACGCCCAGAAAGATGCGGCCCGGGTCGCGCACGCTGGCGGCCTCATAGACGCGGCGCAGGTCGATGTATGGGAACAGCAGCCGGCGCATGACCGGGATGAACCCGGCGCCGAACAGCGAGCCCGCCGTCACCATGCCGAACCAGCCGATCGCGGGCTCATCCAGCAGCAGGGCCAGCGGCGCGGCCCCCATGAGCACCGCGCCGGCCACGACGGTCAGCATGGCCCAGCGCATCAAGTCCTTGCGGACCAGTCGGAACAGTTCAGACATGGGTGGCCTCCTTGCGGGCACGGTAGTAAGCGGCGATCACGTCCGCCTGGATGTGGGCGCCCCGGTGATCGAATGGGTCCAGCGCGTGCCGACCAAGCCACCGGGCCACGTCGCCGCGCCAGCCGTCAGCCTTGAAGTGCCGGGTGCAGCGCCGGCTCACCGTGGCTTCACGGGGCAGCTCGGCAAACAGCAGCACGCAGAATGTCCAGTTCAGCAGCACGTCCAGCGTGCCGAAGATCAGCAGCAGCACGCCGGCCAGCACCCGCTGCGGGTCGGTCAGGCCCTGGGCCACGCGCACGCGCTCCAGGTTGGTCAGGGCGAGGTAGCCGACCCACATGACGATGCTGGACGCCGGGAAGATCCACAGCAGGTCCAGCCAGACCAGGGTGATGCTCAGGTCAAGGTGCAGCACGGGGCGCCTCCTTGCGTGCGATGTCGTACCCGCCCAGCAGCAGGCCGAGCGCGCCGAGCGCGTCGGTCATACCCAGGTGGCCGGCGATCTGGCCGAGCGTGATGCCCGACACGTCCACGCCCGGCTGCGCGCCGCACGCGGTCTGGCCCGCGTACAGGACGCCGGCCGACAGCAGCACTTTGCCAAGGCCGGTCCAGGTGCTGCGCTCGGACAGCTTGTTGATGATGGTCATGGGGTCATCCTGCAAGTGCGCGGGCAATGTCAGCCATCGTCGGCCCCCCGCGTTTGGGCTGGACGGGTGCAAGTTTAGCGACTTCTGACACGTCCCGGCACAGGTCGTTGTCCTCGGCGGGCCGCGCCCACCCGGGCGGCGACTCCCAGTTGATGTGCTCGACCTGGGACCACACGCAGATGCCGACGCAGTAGTACAAAAGGTCAAAAGCCTCATTGCGTTTGCGGTGCGGGTTTTGCCACCCCTTGATGGTGCGAACCTCGACGCAAAGCTCGGCGAAGAACTCATCGGGCAGCCACTCGGGCCACGTCACCGCGCCGACCCGGTTGAGCATGGCGTCGAGTTGGTCCTTCAACAAGTTCGGGTTCAGCATGAGCACCGGCACGTTGCCGCGCAAGCCCGTGTTCTTGTCCTTGCGGGCCGAGTCGGGGTAGCTGATCTTGGCACGGGGGTCGCGCGGCTCCGTGCCGCCCTTGACCAGTTGGAACCGGTTGTGCAGCCCGTCACCCTCGTTGCGCAGCTTGGTCCAGAACTCATAGGCCCGGTGCGTGACGCCCTCCTTACCGCCCGAGTCGCAGCCCATCATCCGCACCCGCATCATGCGGTTCGTGCCCGCGACGGGGTACTCGGCATTGATGACATCGCGCAGCAGTTCCCAGTCCTCAGCGTAGGCGGCGGGCTCGACAACATGGCGCTCGCCGTGCTCGTTGACTCGGTTGCTGCGGGTGATGTCGAAGCGGTCGACCAGCCGGATGCCGAAGGGTGCCCCGGGTGTGATGCCGTGAACCTGGACGACGAACTTCCGCCCCTGCACGTCGGCGGTGGCGATCAGGAACCGCACGTCTTCCGGCGCGGTCTTGCGCGGCCAGATTTCGGCCCGCTGCTTGAGGTCTTCGGGCAGGCGCTCGACATTCTGGCCGCGCCGCCGGTAGGGCATGGCCTGGTCGGTGTTGACCGTGGCCTTCAGCGCCTCCTGGCTCCCGGTGCGCTGGAACTCCTGTTCGGCCTGCAGGAACTTGGTCACGAGGTCCGCCCACGGCATGAACGCCGCGCACACCCCGAACAGCCAGAAGGATGCGATGTTGCTTTGGACGGCGGTGCCGGCCAGCGTGCCGTCCTTCTCCAACCACTGCCCGTCCTTGACCCACACGCCCGCCAGGTTGAGGTCGTACTTGCGTTCGGGGCCGTGGGGCTTCCCGCAGTGGGGGCAGACCATCACGGCGGTGCGCCCGGCCGCCGTGGGCTCCAGGTCGGTGTCGTACTGCAGCAGGTCGAACGTGGGCTCAAAGAACCCCCGGCACTCGTCGCAGCGCCAGTAGTACCGGCGGCGGTCGCCCCGGTTGTACAGCGCCAAGATGCCGTCGCAAGGCGGGGCCTCGTGCTTGGTCTTGGGAATCCACGAACTGCCAGCGATGACCTCGAAACCAGGGCTCGACTCGGCGATGGTCTTGGCCTTGGACCGGAAGGTCGTCGTCCGCTTCATGCCCAGGTCGAACGGTGAGCCCTCGCCGTCGATGTCCTGTGGCATCCGGTCATAGTCGGTCAGAATGACGAGACCGCGCGGGCGACCGGACATCTCGTTGATGGTCGGCCAGGACAGGTTGAGCACTGTGCCCGACTTGAAATACTTGGCGTGCACAGTGTCGTCCGACCCGCCCGGCAGTAGGCGCTCGCCGATCTTGGGCGAGTGGCGGAACATGCGGTCCACCTGGGTGCGCGAGAAATCCGCCGCGACGGTCTGGCTGGTCTGATAGACGATCGCGTCGATCGGGTCGCAGGTGATCGCGTAGGCCAGCGCGTTGAGCACCAGGCTGGCCGTCTTGCCGATCTGCGCGCCGCCGACGAACACCACGGCCTTCAGGCTCGGGTCGGCGATGCAGTCCAGCGGCTCGCGCATGTAGGGGGTGGTCGCGCTCAGGTACGGGCCGTTGTACGCGCCCGGGATCTGCAAGATGCGGTACTTCTCGGCGGCCTCGGTCGGCGTCAGGCGCTCGGGCGGCTCCAGCGCGACGGCCAGTTCCAGCAGCATCTCGCGGAACGTTGGAAACGACGGTCGGCCGGCGACCTTGGCGGCGCGGATGCTCATGTGTCGGGCGCCTCGGGCTTCGCATACTTGGACGGGTCCGCGTCGTCCTTGTCCTCGGAGCCGTCCCACCCGTTGAATGCCTCGATGACGCGCTCGCGCATGTCGGCCAGCACGCTGTCGCCGATCGCCCGGACGATTTCGCGCTGGCGTGGCGTGAGGGCCGTCTGCTGGTCCACGTTGTCGACCATGAGCGTCATGGACTGCCGGGCCACGCGCAGCAGCTCGCTGATGACCTTCATGACGGCGGCGGTGCGCCACAGGTCTCCGCGTTCTTCCTCGAACTTCTGGCGCTTGATCTGAGCGGACCAGAACGCCTCTTGCAGTGCCACGGGCAACTGCGAGGGCTTCATCTTGCTGATGTAGTCGGCCAGTTGCTCGGCGCTCACGCCGCCCTCGTCCGAGCCCCGCAGGGCGCCCAGGGCGTCCCACAGCGCATAGACGGCGGTGCGGATCTGCTTGCCCCGGATCGGCTTGACCAGGGCCAGGGCTTCCTTCACGTCCTCCTGGCTCATGCCGTACATGGTGGCGAGGTCAGGAATGGCGATGCCCTGGGCCACCATGCGACTGATGGCCTCGCCGTGGTCGGGGGTGTCGTGGCTCATGTCATCCCCGGTACGGGAAGGACGGGTCGAAGCTGCCGTAAGCCCAGTAGCCCACGAGCTTCCCGCCGCGCCCGATGAACGCGATTTCGGACGCAACCCCGCCGTCAACACTGCGAGTTTCGACGCGGATGTCACCGAAGCGCACCCACTCCACCGCGCGCTTGATGCGGTTGCGCACGCGGACACGCAGGGGTCGGCGCACCGGCTTGGGTGCCGGCGTCAGCGGCGCGAGCGAGTAGCCCCAGGCCGCCCACTGTGCATCCCGCTTGGCGATCCACGACAGTTCGGCGGACGACCAGGACGCATAGGGGTGGTCGCGGTGCGTGACGGGCTCAGGCTTGCGGTTGTTCACGGCTGATGCGCTCCTGGATGACCCGCGCCCGCACGTCGGCGGGCAGCAGGAGAAGGGTGTCAATGTGGGCCCGCACGTAGGGTGGCACGCGCCGGCCGGCGTAGAAGTGGTTCATGTGCTGACGGCTCACCCCCAGCACCCGGCACAGCTTCGGGTTGTCCAGTTCGGCCTCATAGGCCAGGCGAGCGAGGGGGGTCATGACAAATAGTTTACGCCTTCTGATAGCGGTCGTCCATCCAGCCACCCGCCGCCTTAATCGGCCAGCCCTTCGCCCATTCCGGCGTGTCCATCATCAGGCGTTCCAGTTCCTCGACGCTGCCGAAGCCCTCGGGCACCTCGGCCACGACCTCATCGTAGGTGTGCATGACGATCGGGTAGCCGGCGCGCTCCAGGTTCTCGATGGCGTGCATCTGGATGTCGCGGGCCGTGGCCTGCACGACGTTTTCAGCGAGCTTGCCGCTGTAGGTGTCCATCCGTATCCAGCCCACCGGCCCGTTCTTCGGGTTGGTGTTGTACCCCTCGACGCTCAGGCTCAGGCCCCGCCACTCCTGTTCGGCTTGGCGCAGGCGTGGTGCGTGGTAGGTCATGAGCCGGCCCGAGGGCAGGCGGCAGTACAACTTGTCGTCGTGGCAGATGTAGCTGACGCCCGAATAGGTCTCGTCCAGGCGGAAAACGTGCTTCCACTGGCCGGGCTCCTGCACGGCGGCCACGGCGGCGCCCTCCAGGCCGAACAGGCATGGTTGCCAGTTGCGGCGCTGGCCACCCCACAGGTGGACGATGGCCGGTGATGCGTCGCGCCACGCGATGATGTTGGCCTTGATTTCGTCGTCCGTGCCAGGACCACCGAACGCCTTCCACGCGCCGACCCACCCACCGAAGCCCAAGCCCAGCTCGGCGACCTTGCCCGGCATCTGGCGCGCGGGATGGTGCTTGCCGGTCTTGGCCTTGTAATCCAGGAACTCCTGGAACGGGATGCCTAAGATCTTGGCCGCCGACATCTCGTAAATCTTGCCGTGACCGTGGAAGACCTCCATGCGCCACTTCTCGCCCGCGATGGCCGCGATGACCACGCCCTCGATCGCGCTGAAGTCGCTGCTGATGAACCGGTGCCCTGGCTTGGCCACGAACAACCCGCGCAGCGTGCCGGCGATGGCGTGCAGCGCGTCGGTGTAGAAGAACTCCAGCAGGGGTAGGCTGGCGGCAAGCATGGTGGTGATGGCGTCTTTCATGGCACCCGGCGACCACTCCCCGCGCTTGGCGGTGCGGTCGAACGCCGCGCCACACCACGGGCATGACGACCCGTGGCTGACGTTGTGGTAGTGGCCACAGGCATCGCAGTGCCAGCAGTCTGGCCCCGAGCGCGGCAGGTTCGCCGGCTGGGCACCGTTGCCGGTCGGGCGGCCAGTGCGCGCGGCGTGGTAGCTGTACAGCTCATGCAGGCGGCCCTCGGCCGTCACCGCGTTGCGCATCGCGCGCACCTTCTTGACGCTGGCGCTGCCGGCCAGACTGCGAATCTCCAGCACGCGCCGGCAGTCGTCCTCCAACGGGCCGTCCAGCGCCGCGTCCACCGCATCCTCGTCCAACGAGTCCAGATGAACGCCTCGGGCGTGCAACCAGCCCAGGATCTTGCCCACCTCGGTCGGAAGGATGCCCCCGGTGATCCGCTGCATCTCGGCGCCGTAGGTGGCCTCGGCCTGGTCCAGCAGTGCGCAGGCCGCGTGAACGGCGGGCACGTCAATGGCGATGCCCCTGCGGTTGATGCGCTGGTCGGTCAGCCACACCTGCAGTTCACCGTCCGGGATGTCGGGCACGCGCTCGCTGACCTGGGCCTCGGCCACGATGTCGCGCAGGTTGTACCGGCTCAGGGCCTCGCTGTCCGCCCGCTGCGACTCGACCAGCTTCTGCGCGGCGGTCGGCTTGACGCCGCCGGCCACCAGCGCCGCGACCTCGACCGCCTCGTCAGCCTCGGACCACAGCGGTCGGATGCGGTAGCGGGGATCGGTCTTGGTGGGGTTGCGCGGCGTCGAGAACAAGTCCAGCAGGCGCTTGCCCTCCTTGTCCTTGGCGTCCGGGATGCCCAGCACCTCGCCGATCATGGCTAGCCCGCCGGGGTAGTTGCTGGCGCGGCCCTTGGCCATTGAGCACCGCAGTTGCTCCAGCGGCAGCGCCGGCCAGCCGTAGCGGCGAGTGCAGACCTCGTTCCAGATCCACCACTCGAATCCGCTGTTGTGCGCCTCGATCAGCCCGCCGCGCTGGATGTGGTCCAGGAGGCGGCGAGGGGGTGGGAAGCCCGGCCGCCAGAACTCGGGGCCGTGGCCGTCCTTCAGGTCGAACCAGCAGGTCAGCACCTCGGTCGACGGATGGCGCGCGTAGTTGGCAGTGCCGACGACGGGCAGGCCCTTCTTGCCCTGCGGTGAGTTGGGCGGACCTCGGTACTTGCCAGCCTCGGCGTCCCACACGAACCCCGCTTCGCTGTACGTCTCAAAGTCAATATCTGGGTAAATTGTGGCGTAGCCGAGCCCGGCGGGGACGCGGGTGCCTGCGAGGTGGGTCATGTGCGGTTCGCTGCTGTAGGTGACGCCGGACTTCCACCGGCCTGCCCAGCAAGGGGTCTGCGCCTTGAACGCCGAACCTGTTCCACGTCATTACTCGGGGCGGCCAAACTCACCGAGGGCTAACGGCATCGCGTGGATTACCTCACGGTCTTTCCCGTGCGTCGCATTGACGCCGGACTTCCACCGGCCTGCCTTCCCCTATCTCGCGTCGGGGTCAGTCTGCAACCATCCGTCTATCCCCTGGCCGGGACTGGTCGCTGCGGTCGGAGAACTCAGGCCAGGTAACCCTGGGCGCGCATCTGGTCGTCCGTCCAGCCCGCGTCACGGAAGGATTGGTAGGTCGCGCCCGCCGCCTTGGCCGTCATCTGCGGGCCGGCCACCGGGGCGGCGGGGGCCGGGGGCTGCATGTAGCCGGTGTACGGCGGGGCCGATGACACGGGCACCGTCGACGGGGCAGCGGGTTGTGCCATCGTCGGGGGCGGCGTGAACTGCGGCGCAGCGGCGACCGGCGCAGGCGGCTGGGTCGAGACAACCGGGGGTGCGAATCCGGCCGGCGGCGTGAGGCTGGCCCCCGCCGGCAGGGCTCCCCCGAAACCCGCGCTGTCCACGTCCGGGCCGACCACGATGCGCTGACCGTAGCCGATCAGGCAGGTCATGTTGTGGTTCAGGTAGACGCCCGGCTGGCTGGTGCTGCCGTTGCCGCCCACGCTGCCGTTGACCTGCACGTAGTCGCCCAGGTTGATCGCGTTGTCGCCCTGAAGCGCCACGGGAGCCTGGAGACCGACCAGCGTGAACAGTTGCGACGGGTAGCCCGAGCTGAAGCCGAGAACCCAGTGGCCCGGGTAGCCCTCGCGCTCGCACGGCTTCTTGCCCTTCTTGTTGGGCACCTGGCTGTCGCCGTCCGTGATCTTCCATGCAAAGGTCGGCATCTGTCCGGCGTGCGGCAGGAACTTGTGGCCCGCTTCCCAGATGACTTTGCCCCAGGCGGTTTGCGCCCAGTGCTGCTCGCCTGCCTTCGGGATGGCGATGGCGTGGTAGAAGTCGAGCCGCGCCTTGCCGGCGTCGGGGCCGTTCTTGACGACGAGGGGGCGGCCCTCGGCATCCTTGTCGGCGCCTTTGTAGAGGTTGCCGGCCACGAGGCGACCGACCGGGGTGGTGAAGTTGGTGCGTTCCATAGCTGTTCGCTGCGGTTGGTTGAGGGAGACTTGAGTGTGGCGAGTTTTGACGGTGCTGTCAATCACCGTACCGATGAAGGCCCGCGATCAGGCACCACAGCGAGCCCAGCAGGTAGCCGGCGCTGAATGCGACGGCCAGGCCCAGGAACCCGATGCCGACCACGAACAGCACCGTCGCGGACGTGCGGCGGGGCTTCACTTGACCACCCCGACGACCGTGACATCGACGCGGCGGTTGCCCTGGTGGTCGGCGGGCGTGCGGCCGGCGAACAGGGGCGAGTCGTCACCCTCGTTCACGACCTCGATCTGACTGCGCGGGTAGCCGTAGCCGACCAGGAACGCGATGACCGACTCGGCGCGGTTCTGAGCGAGCTGGCGGTTGCGCTGCTTGTTGCCCCGCACGTCGGCGTGACCGGCCGCCACCCCGATGCGCGAGCCCGGGATGGCCAGCGCCCGCTGCGCGGCGATCTTCAGTGTGACCTGGGCCACGGGGCTCATGTCCCATCGGTTCGTGTCGAACAGGACGTGAGTGGCGTAGACCGGGGCAAGCACCGGCTCGACGGCCACGGCCAGCATGGGTTGCGGCACGGGCTCGCGGATGACGCGCACCTCGGGCGGGTAGTCGATGCGGATGACCTGGGGCTCGGGCTCGACCACCTCGGGCACCGCCACCACGGCGGGCGGCAGGTAGTCCCGGCGCTCGACGGTCGCCAGGTACTGAGGGTCGTTCCAGGGTTTCCAGGTGCCGCCGCTGCTGGGGATGGGCGCGGGCGCCGGGGCGGGTGCAGGTGCAGGTGCAGGTGCGGGCGCGGGGGACGGGGCAGGTGCCGGCGCGGGGCTGGGTGCGGGGGTAGGCTTGGGTGCCGGTGCAGGGGCGGGCTTGCTGCCGGTGCATCCGCAGGGCTTGCTGCCCGCCTGCGCTTCGGACGCGGCGAGGGCGCCGATGGCGATGCTGGCGAACGTGGCGACAAGCCAGGGTGTGATCTTTCGCATGACTGGGCTCCGGTGAGTTGGTGCCCAAATCATGCGCCCGGAGGTACGCCGTAACTATCCCTCGGTTGAGGGGGTCATCGGGATCAGCTTGCACCACTCGGAGTCGCGGCCCGTGAACTTACCATCCCACTTGCCTGCGTAGGTAGGTAAGCCTTCCATGAGGCCAACGTCACGGTCGGCGATGTGCCACGAGACCTGCTCGCCGGTCGGTAGGTCAACGTAGAGCACGCCCCATTCGCTCGGATACGGCCACCCCAGGCCAGGGTTGAACCCGGCTTTCCACCCGCTGGCAAGGGCCAGTCGAGCGAACGCAGACGCCAGCGCGGCGCGCTCGCGGTAGACCAGATCGGGGTCTTTGGGGGTCATGGCTTGAACACCTCCTGCGCCTTCGCCTCGACCTTCTCCGCTCGCACGAGCTTAGTGGGGCCGGGCTTGCGCTCGCTGATTGCTTTGACCACCTCGGGCGGCGCCAGCTTACGCTGGATGGCCTGGGTGGGCGTGATGGCCGCGACGGGCTTGGCGAACGGCTGGCCGTACAGGGCCACCACGTCCGCGTCGGGGAGCACCCAGGACTCCCGGCCGACCGTGGGCTCCAGCGCCCAGCCGGGCACGCGCTGGCCGCCCTTGAGGGCGTGCTGGACGTGTTCTTCATAGCCGCTGATCCGGGCGTCCAGGCGCTCGCGCATGTCCTGCAGGAATCGCAGCTCGCGGCCGATCGCTTCCACGCTGGTCTCGACGGGCGTGACCTGGCGGCTCACGTCCACGAGCACGTCGCGCAGCGCGTCGCAGGCGTGGCGCCCGTTGCAGTGCTTGCACTGGGGGCCAGTCGTGGCCTTGCGGTCCAGGCGCGTCGCCGCGACGGCCGCCGCACGCAGGTCTTGGCGCACCTCCAGCGCCTCGACACCCGAGCACGACCACTGCCGGATGGCCGGCGCGGTGTAGCAGCGGGGTTGGTAGATCGTGATGACTACGCGCAGCGCGGACAGGTCGACGCCATCCTCACGCACCGCACGGTCGATTTCCAGGATCGCGTAGTTCAGGCACTGCAGGTTGCGCGAGTGCTCGACGTAGCCGTGGCCGAACTTGAAGTCGCCCACGTAGAGGGTCATGCTGTGCCAGCCGATCAGGTCGGGTGTGCCCCAGTTCTGACTGTCGTGGATGGCCGCACCAGCCAGCCGGCGCTCGACCACCCACTCATGCACCGGCAAGGTGTCCAAGTGCGCGGTCACGAGGTCCGCCGCGTCGCGCATCTCGTCGGTGGCGCCGGGCGGCTCGGGCTGACCCTCGATGCGGGCCTGAAGAACGGCGTGCGCCAGCGTGCCCTCGACGCTCGCCTCGTCATCCCCCAGGTCGGGGAACCGGCGTTGCATCTCGGGCCACATGGCGCACGCCACCCAGTTCTCCGCCCCGGAGGGCGGCAGGTAGGCGTGCGCGCTCATGGGGCGTCAGGCCAGCAGGGGCTCGACCATCTGCCACACGACCGGCAGGGCGGCGGGCATCGTGCCCAGGGCCGGCAGGTTCGGCACGCCGCACATGCCCAGAATCTCGTTGAGCTTGGCGGTGGAAATCTTGCCGCCCGTCACCGCCGGCATCACGCGCTGCATGAACGCGGCGAAGTCGGCGGGGGCGGCGCTGGCGACGGGAGCGACCGGGGGCGCCACGGGAGCGGCAGCGGGCGGTGCCGGCGGGGCCTCGGGCGCATCACCGCTGTTGCGCTTGGCACGCCAACTGCCGTCCTTGTTCTTGGACTTGTTGCCAGCGTGCAGCTCGGGGTTCCACGGCACGCCCTTGCTGTCCACGTCCAGGTCGGGCATCGGCGTGTTGGGCAGCGGGGTGGCGCTCGGGGCCGGGGGCACCGGGGCCTCCAGGTAGGGCGGCGGCGCGAAGGCGTGGCCGCTACCCACCACACCGACCGCTGGCGCCGCCACCCCGCCGGTGTGGGCGAAGGCGTGGCCCGCGCTCGGGATCATCTCGGTGATGACCGGCACGGGGATCGGCACCACGCCGGTCTCGGGGTTGTCCTGCGGCGCGATGCGCGGGGCGCCGTCCAGGTGCTCGATGTAGGTGGTCAGGGCGGCCAGGGCAGCGGCGCGCTCGGCGGAGGTGGTCAGGGAGAGGGTGAGGGACATGGTGTTGAGTCCAGGGGTTGATCGAGTCTCTATTTTGGGGTAAATTTGACGGCACTGTCAACAACGCAAGGCCAAATTTATGACCGTCGTAAACAGCGACCCAGACCTGGGCACCGTGGCCACCCTGCTGACCGAGGCCACGACCGCCATGCTCATGCGGATGCCCGTGACCTGCACGCATCCGGCCGGCTGGAAGCGCCCCGAGAACTGGCCGTTGCCGGCGGTGCGCGAGCACGCCGCTGCGGACGGCAGCGTGACGCAGACCTACCGGCCGATGGCGGTGCTGGAGTGGTGCGAGTACAAACTGGCCGAGCCCGAGCGGCAGGCACGGGCGGCGCACGCACTGGCGGCGCGAGGGAGTGCGGAATGACGCCGAACGAGCTAGAACGAATCAAGGCCGCCGCGTGGGAAGCCGGATTCAACGCGGGCGAGGTGTACGGGGTGGCAAAGGAGCGCCACGACCCCCAATGGGACATGGACCCCCAACCCGAGCGACCTGTCAACCCGTACACCCTGCGTCGGAGCGGCGAGCAGTGACCTTCACCCTACGCCCTTATCAGCAACAGGTCGTCACCGAGGTGAACGCCGCCTGGTCGCTGGGCTTCCGCAACGTGCTGGCCGTGCTGCCCACGGGCGCCGGCAAGACGCGCACCTTCAGCCACATCATCCGCGAGTTCGACGGCCCGGCCG
>JACCDX011018161.1_pt1 | contig 20409 bp, 24 predicted proteins | sample 7449681 | NCBI WGS metagenome assembly JACCDX01 (sample SAMN15323450, study PRJNA562643) | freshwater metagenome | isolation source: river surface water | place: USA:Blue River Watershed | collected 2017-08-18
AAAGCAAATACATTTTGCTAATGATACATTATTTACACAGAAACCAATACATCAATCAATTCCAAAAGCAAATGCAAAAATATCAAGACAAAAAATGCCTCAACAAAAACCCAAGATTTCTTATGAAGATATTTTGTCAAAAATGGGTATGTTTGTATCAGATGGTAAATTACACTTAATGGAAAGAAATGCGCCAACACCACAAATTAAACAAGAAGTATTTAATGTTCCAGAACAAACAAGAACTAACACAAATATTCCAAAAAACAGTTACATTTATAATAAATATTTTAAGGAGGAGTCACAACAACAAAATACAGTAAGAAGACCAAGAACATTGCATGAATATAAGATGATGTTAGTAGATGATTATCTTGAAAAGGTAAAAATAAAACAAATAAAATCAACAAAACTTGTTATGCCAACATCAAATATAAATATGTCAAATGGTCATTCGGCAAATTTAAATAAATTATTTGGGTTTTCAAATAGATAAATAAAATATGTATTATTTATATGGATAATCAACAAATAATAAAAAAAAGAAGAAAAAAAACAATACCAGAATTGATAATAGTTGAAGAATTTATGCCTAAAAATACAACATTTAAATCATCTTCATTCACAAAATTAAACTCTCGATGCAAAAAAGGTACAAGAAAATACAAATCAATTGGTCCTGGATGTTTTACAAAAGAAGATATAAATAATTTTAAACTTAAATTAAAAAAATCAAATAAAAAAGTATTTGAATTTGAAGTTGTAGAGAAACCAGTAGAAATTATAGAAACAATATCTAAAAAAAGAATTGAAATTAAATATCCTAAAAAGAAAAACTTATCAAAAAGACGTTTAAAGACACCAATTGAATTAGAAATAATGGAAGAAAAAAAGACTTACAATACGGAATTTGTTGAATTAATGGAAAAACTGAATAATATTATGTTGAAACAAGGAGAGCCTTTTAGAGCGCGTGCTTATCAAAAAGCACAAGAAACAATTATGACTTATCCAGATAATATTTATGAACCAAATCAGTTAAAAGGTCTACCTGGTATTGGTGACACAATAATGAATAAATTAATCGAATATGTTGAAACGGGAACATTGCGTATTTTAGAGCGAGAAAAAACAAATCCAATAAATATTTTGGCGGATATTTATGGTGTAGGTCCAAAGAAAGCTCAAGAATTGGTTAATGCTGGTATAAAAAATATAGACGAATTATTTTTAAGACAAAATGAATTGTTAAATGATATACAAAGGGTAGGTTTAAAATACCATGAACAAATTCAACAAAGAATTCCTAGAACAGAAATAGAGGAATTTGAAAAAATTTTCAAAGACATTTTTGCAAGATTAATAAAAGTTTTTCCAGAGGCTAAATTTGAAATAGTAGGGTCTTATCGTCGTGGTGCTAAAACATCAGGAGATATTGATGTAATTATAACTGGAAATTCTAATATAATCTACAAGATGTTTGTAGACGAATTATTAAATTTAGAAATAATTTTAGAGGTGTTATCTCGTGGTCAATCAAAGACACTAGTGATTGCAAAGTTGCCTGGAGAAAACATATCACGACGTGTTGATTTCTTATATGCTCCTCCAGATGAGTTCGCGTTTGCGATTTTGTATTTTACTGGTTCAAAAGTATTTAATACAATAATGAGACAACATGGATTAAACAATGGATATACTTTTAATGAACATGGGATATATAAATTAGAAAATAAAAAAAAGGGTGCAAAAGTTGAAAAAATTTTCAATACCGAAAAGGATATATTTGATTTTCTTGGTCTTCAATTTAAGTCACCAGTTGAGCGGCATGATGGTAGAGCAGTTGTATCCTACAATGATGTAGGTCCAAATATTGAAAAAATAGTTGAAACCCCACCTACATCAATACAAACAAACGAGGAAGTAACAACCATTATACCTGTTAAGAAAAATAAAACAGTTAAAAAACGCAAACCTAAGTCAACTGAAGAACACCAGGCAATTCTTTCTCCAAGTGAGACTGAAATCATACCAATAATTGAAAAATTTAAACACAACGGAATATCAGTTATTGAAACACTTAATGAAAAACAATTATCTGATATTATTCGCATAGCTAATGCTAAATACTACAATCAAACACCTATCATGACTGATAACCAATATGACATTATTAAAGAATATATCGAACAAAAATTTCCCAACAATGTTGCTATTGAAGAAATCGGAGCTGAAGTAGAACGAAATAAGGTTAAATTACCATACGAAATGGCTTCAATGGATAAAATAAAACCAGACACAAATGCTCTCGTTTCTTGGACGAGTAAATTTAGAGGACCATATGTATTATCATGTAAACTTGATGGGGTTAGCGGTTTGTATACAACAAAAGGATCTACTCCAAAACTTTATACCAGAGGTAATGGAAAAGTTGGACAAGATGTTAGTCATTTAATTTCATTTCTCCGCTTACCAAAAACAAAAGATATTGTCATTCGCGGAGAATTTATTATTCCCAAACAAGTATTTGATTTAAAATATAAAACAGCTTTTGCAAATCCGAGAAATATGGTTGCAGGAATTGTTAATCATAAACATATTAGTGATGCAGTTGTTGATCTTCATTTTGTTGCATATGAAGTTATTCTTCCTGAACTAACACCTTCGGCTCAAATGGAATACCTTAGAACTATTAATGTTGAATCGGTATTATTTCAATCAAAAACTATTTTAACAAATGAAATATTGTCAAATATATTGGTTGATTGGCGTAAAACATATATGTATGAAATTGATGGTGTTATTGTTACGGATGATAACATATATCCAAGAAAATCTGGAAATCCTCAACACGCATTTGCATTTAAGATGGTATTATCTGACCAAATAGCAGAAGCAAAAGTAGTAGATGTGTTGTGGACTCCAAGTAAGGATGGATATTTAAAGCCACGCGTTCAAATTGAACCAATAAGTCTCGGAGGTGTAACAATAACATATGCTACAGGATTTAATGCCGCATTTATTCAAGACAATAATATTGGTATTGGAACAATTATTCAACTTATTAGGAGTGGCGATGTTATTCCGTATATTAAATCTGTAACTGTTCCTGCCGAAGAACCTAAAATGCCTTCTGTTCCTTATAAATGGAATGATACTCATGTTGATATTATGCTTGAAAATGTGTCTGAAGACCCAACAGTTAAAGAAAAAAACATTACTGGTTTCTTTAGAGGTATTGGAGTTGAAAGTCTTAGTTCAGGAAATATAACTAGATTAATTAAAGCAGGTTATGATACAGTTCCGGACATAATTGGAATGACTGAATCAGATTTCTTAAACATCGAAGGATTTAAGGAAAAAATGGCTAATAAAATTTACACAGGAATACAAAAAAAACTACAAGATGCGTCGATTGTTGAATTAATGGCTGCATCTAATATATTTGGGCGTGGATTTAGTAAAAAAAAGATGGAGTTAATTTTGAATGAATTGCCAGATATTTTAGTGTCGGATAATTCTGAAGAAACAAAAATAAGTGATATTGCTTCAATTAAAGGGATGGCCGAAAAAACATCTGAAGCTTTTGTGTTAAAAATTGAAGATTTTAGGGATTTTCTTACTGAATGTGGTTTAGAAGATAAATTATATGAAAACCCACAACAAAAATCAGTAGATCGAACCCACACATTATTTGATAAAACAATAGTTTTAACAGGAACACGTGATAAAATTATAATAGATTTTTTGAAAACAATTGGTGCTAGACAAGGCTCAAGTGTTAGTAAAACTACGCACTTGGTTGTTGCAAAAAACAAAGATGAAGACACTGGTAAAGCTGAAGAAGCTAGAAAATTAAATATTCCGATAATGTCTGTAGACGAATTTATTCAAACTTATATCAATGATAAATAAGTAAAAAATCTACTTTATTAACCAAATAATATTATATTATATGTATGATAATTTATATAATATTATAACAAATGATTTTGACATGCATTATTTAAAATACATAATAGTTTGTTTTATTTTGTGTTGTATTGTTGGTATAATTACATTTATTATTAGCAGTTATTTTATTCTCAAATGTTTAAAATTAAGTATTGACGATAATAATATATTTTTTTACCAATACAATAAAAAAAACAAAAAAATATTGGATTTATATGGTAAATGTAAACTAACAAAAATGTATCTTATAAGACAACCTTTTAGCAAATTAATTACTTTTTTATTAAATATAGTAACGTTTTATAATTATGAAAAATTAATTAATGAGTCGCAAGATAATTTCCCTTATCATACATTAATTGTTTTTGAAGTGAAAATGGAAAATGGTTTGAAAAAAATGTTATTGCTTGAAAAAAACAATTGTATAAATATTTCTGAAAATTTTTTAATAAACAATTCTCAAGAAATGAAAGAATTAAAAATTACAAAACCTATGACAATTAATTATATATTGGAAAAAACCCAGGAACGTTTAGGCAATGAAAAATTCTTTAACTGGCATTTGTATAAAAACAACTGTCAAGAATTTACAAAGGAAATTTTGCGAACAATGGGAAAATATACAAAAACAAATAAAGATTTTATTTTTCGTGATAAACTGTTTAAAATAATTAAACCTTCAGAATTTACATTGCATATAAGTAATTGTTTGTGTATATTTTATAATATTTTTGAGAAATACATTTATGATAGTAATATTTTTAATTAGAATTAGAATTACATTGTATTCACTTTTTTATTAACCATTGTTTCAAATGGTATTATATCTTTACTAAAATAATTATGTATATAAATAAGTAACCAAATTAAAAATCCTAAAATAATAAATCCAATTAAATAATGGATTATATCAAAAATGTCTATCATAATAAATACTTATAATAATATTTTGTTAAATATAATAAAGAATTTATAATATAATATAGTATTATAATGCAACTATTTTTGTTGTTTTCTCTATTTGCGAATGTTTTTGGTGGTGAAGTTAATTTAAGAGGTTCACGTGATTTAGAAATATTTAGCAGCGACGGTGATGGAGAACATTTTCATTGGAAGGAGTTTACAAACTTTCAAGAAAGATTTAGCAAGCATTATTCTACAATTGAAGAATTAGAAGAACGCTTTTTTATTTTCAGGCAAAACCTTATTGAAATATTAACCCATAATGCTGATTTTTCTCAAAATTTTACATTGGGTGTAAACAAATTTACTGATTTAACTCCCGAAGAATTCAAATCACAGTATGTTGGTGGATTTAAATCTGAACTTGGGTCTTATGGTTGTAAATCATTTTCATCCAGTGCTTCTGGCTGTTCTTCTTCAATAGATTGGCGTGCAAAGAATGTTGTCAATTCAATTAGAGATCAAGGACAATGTGGATCTTGTTGGGCATTTGCTACTACTGCCAATGCTGAATCAGTATGGGCAATTTCAACTGGTGAACTGCTTGATTTATCAGAGGAATTTTTGGTTGATTGTGCTTCTGGAGTTGGATATTTCAATTTGGGCTGTAATGGTGGTCAACCAGATTCTGCTTTCAAATACATGATTAATAACGGTCAGTGTACTGAATCATCTTATCCATATACGGCAGGTGTTACAAAAACAGCAGGTTCGTGTCAAAAATGTACTTCTGCTCCAGTTCATTTTTCAGAATGTTACGATGTTGCTCCAAAGGATCAAGTTTCGTTGATGGCTGCAGTAGCCAAACAACCAGTTGTTATAGCAATTGAAGCCGATACTCGTTATTTCCAGTCTTATTCTGGCGGAATTTTAGATTCGACTGCGTGTGGTACATCTCTGGACCATGCTGTGGAAATTGTTGGTTATGGAAGTGAAAATGGAATGGATTATTGGAATGTTCGTAATTCATGGGGAGAAAATTGGGGAGAGCAAGGTTATGTGCGTATTAAGAAAACATCGTCAACAAATGATATTGGTATTTGTGGTCTAGCAGCAGAGCCAAGTTTTTTGGTTGTTTAACTAATTATTTAGTGTAAACATATGTGTGTACGTGTATAATATAAATTATACGAAAAAAAATTGAATTACTATTTGATAAATAAGCGGGTTCAAACACATATCACGTAACACGTAACAAATGGGTACTTCAAAAAGCATAATTTATGAAAATTGTGATGATGGTATAAAATCACAAATTTTATCAAAATTTAAAGAAATTTATTCTAAAACATCAATAACAGAAATTGAATTTTATTATAAGAGTGCATATGATGCAGTGAAAAAAAAACTTGTATTTGAGATATATATTGAGATAAAATTACATGGCGACTCGTATTCGGTTATATTTAATAATAAAGTTGAATTAATTAATTTTGTTAAAAAATTAGGGCGTCAATTTATAATTATAGATTATCAAACAAAGTATTGTATTTATTTTGTCTATAATCCTGAAAAACAACCAGAAGAACTATTGATAAAAATATGAAATTCTTGTAGATTTTATTAGAATTCAAATTCAAACTCAACAACTGATTTTAGATCAGTTTTTAAGTAATTGTATAAACCATTTTTAATTCTACTTAAATTGTTGTCTTGTGTAAAACTGATATTCATTAATTTTATAACTGCTTTGTTAAATAATATTGATATTTTATCGTTTTCATCAAACTTATGATGATTATCGGCTTTCCATTTTGTTAGTTCTCTAATCATACCATTTTGTATAATTTTTAGAATTAATATCATATCTGCTAATACTAATTGTCTCCATTCTGCTGTCCCATCCTCTTTTTTATCGCAAATATAAAATACTCCTGATTTTTCTGAGAAGCAACGAATTGGATATATAAAATCTGTTTTTTCGGATAAATTGTCTTCAAATATTTGTTGAATTGTGTGAAATATTGTATTTTCTATTAAGTTTTCAAAATGTTCTGATTTTACTAGTAAAAATGTATGGACCCATTCTAAAAATCCAATTGTAGGAGTTATATGTGTATTTAGCCATGATAATACATTTAATTTTCGTTTTTTTTTATCAACCCATTTTTGCATTTTGTCCATTTTTTCTTCCATTTTAATTAATTTTAATGTTAGTTCTTGAACTATTTTAACTAATTGAAAATGTGTTGGAATGTCTCCAATTTCTTCCAATTCAATTTGATGTTCTCGTTTTGATTTCATTTTAAATTCACATAAAATCATGTGTTTGTCTAATGATGATTTTTTTGTATAATGTTTATTGCAAACATTACAAGAAAATTTATTTGATGAATTATCTTCTAACAAATCCATTATTTGAGTTATAATAAATAACTATCATATTTAATTAGAATCAATTTTTTCAACAAACCAACAATAAAATAATAATTATCTATATAAATGACAAGTACAAGTTTATTAGGAATTAATTTACTAAGTCCTGTTTTATTTTATCAAAATCCAGTGGTTCAAGAAGGAAGTACCCAAGTTTATGGTGGGGGTCCTTGTGATATTAAATGTGGAAGAAGTTGTAATAAAAATTTAGCTAGTAACAATCCAGCATCTCAATATCAAAGACAAAAATTAATTCAAAATACAGTACGAGTTAATTCTTCTTTATATACAATGAATTTAGCAGGGTTATCTGGTTATCAGCGCCCTTTAAAACATCCTCAATTTATTGAGCAAAATGGTACATCCTATATTGCTCCTGCAAATGTTTATTGGAATCAAATGAGCGATAGAGCAAAACCGGCAAATCAAACAACTAAAACCGCATCAGGTTCTACATATCATACAAGCAGTACACGTCATACAATAACGCGAAATAGACCAGGTGCAATGTCTCCTGGTGGTATTGGTGTTGATATTAAACACAATTCTTATGAGCGTTATTTGAATAAAATAAAAGGAAAAGGTCCTTTAAGGAGGGGAGTTATTCCTCCTGGGTATGGTTCTCCTATTTTATTTAACAGAGCATTTCCGGTGTATGGTGGTAAAACATGTAAAACATCTATTATAAATGGTTGTGATTGTATTGACGATTCTAAACAAGACAATAGTATTTATGAAAATGGTCTAAATGCGATTCAAGATAAAATTTTATCCGTTAAATATGAATTTAATATTGGTGATTTTGTATTTGCTACAAAGTTTGCATCGGATTCTACTTTATACAAAGGTGAAATTGTAAATATTATAAACGAAAATTATATTGTTAAATTTGATGATGGTGTAACACGAGTTTTAGCTTATTGTGAATTATTAATTTATTTTGATTGTAATTGTGAACCAACGATGTCTATACAAGAAAAACTTTTTTCAGATTTATCATATAAAACAGGTGTAGGTTCTGATTTTACGTCAGAAGACAATATATATTGTGATTTATTACTTTGAATAAAAATTATGATTTTTAATTTAGACGAGTTTATTTTAGATGATTTTTATTTAGATGAGTTTAATTTAGATAATTTTAATTTAGATGATTTTTATTTAGATAATTTTAATTTAAAAACATCACGTAAAATAAAAATCTATATAATTAATATATGAATCGTTTTAAAATAGTATTTAATAATTCTGTATCGGGTTCACAACAATATAATAATTTAGGAAGTGGGTTGTCTTCTCTTGGTAGTCGTTCAGTTATGTTAGGACCTCAAAAAAACATGTCGTTAAACGCCCCTATGATTGACCGTGTTCATAGAGCAAAGCCAGGTTGTAGTGCTTGCGGAAAAAAAATAGCATAATAAATTATAAATAATATTGAGTAATATTATAACGTAAATTATGAATACATTTAATGGTTCAATATTGGAAAATTCGTCAAATAGTAATGTTAGTGCTTATCCTCAAAATCAGTTGCATCGTTCTTCTAATTATGTAACATTGTTTGATACAACATTGCTTCCATATAATAAACAATACAATAACTGTTCAAATACGTTATGTTATACATCAAGTAAAGGGACTTTTATATATAAACCTCATACAGCTTATGGTATGGTAGGTACTTCTTCTGCGGCGTATTTAGGTCGTAGAAGAAGACTATAAGTGTTTATAATAATATATAGATGGTTTAATGCAAATAAATTGTCTAATTTAAATATTTTTATAATTTATAATGCAAAATTTTGGAAGAGGAATGTGGAGACGTGTGAGTGATTATGAAAAAACCCAACAGAATAATTTATTGCGTCAATTACGTATTAAACAATGGGAACAATTTGTCAAGCAACAAAAAAAACAAAATAGTGAAAAGGTTAATGAGGTTCACTGTGAAGATGTACGTGTATCATTGCTTCCGAATGATAATATGCATGTATTATTTAATTTACGTGATGATATATGTATAGAAAGTGAAAAACAAAATATAATTGCTGATTCTACTAATGATGTAAATGTTAGTGATAAAACAGAAGATAAAGATGATGTGTTAAGTGAGCCAGTAAATGTTACTGATGAAACGGAAGATATAGATAATGTTTTAAGTGAGCCAGTAAATGTTACTGATGAAACAAAAGATAAAGATGATGTGTTAAGTGAGCCAGTAAATGTTAGTTCTGAGCCGCCAATTATTATACCTAAGAAAGTTAAGCGTAAAAATAAAAATAAGAACAAAAATAAATAGTTATAATATTTTTTATTGATTATAAAAACCAATAAAAAATTAAAATAGTATAAGAGTTTTACACTCACCGAAAAGCAAAATGCAAGAAGTAGTTGATAATTATTTGGATACAAATCAATATAATAAATTTTGTAAATATTGGGAATTAACTAACAAAGTTAATATATATTAAAAGCAATATAAAGAGCCTTTAAGTATGTTAAAATAATATATATTAAAAGCAATTTAAAGAGTCTTTAAGTATGTTAAAATAATATATATTAAAAGCAATATAAAGAGCCTTTAAGTATGTTAAAATAATATATATTAAAAGCAATTTAAAGCGCAAGTTTAGAGTCAATATTATACGACGAATCTGTTGATAGTTGTGGCATTTGCACAAAAGAACTATTTACCAAAGAATTTTTCATTTGTTTCAGTAAATCTCTCCAAGATAAATCGGGACTTTTATTTAGAGCTTCAATAAACGACCATGTCATTGCTCCCTGAATTTTATTATCTATAAATGCTTCCGCACTTGTTTGTGAATCCATACACCCACTTATCATTATAACATTTCCATTACATTCAGATACTTTGTCGTTTTCAATACATTTATCATAATTGTCTCCACCTAAATAACAATATTTTAAATCAAACATTGTTCCACTATGACAACTATCAATTAACCCAATAAGTGTAGTGTCTTTTTTCATATTTTTTGTTAGTACCGATTTAATTTCATCATCTAAAACTCCTTCAAGATCGTAACTTATAAGCATTTCGTCTTTATTATCGGTTTCATCATTGTTTATGTCATAAGTGTATGAACCATGTCCGCTAAAGTAAAAAAATAAAATATCTCCAATACTTGAATTTACAAGTAAATTTGTTAGTTCTTTTAAAATATTTTCTTTTGTTGGTTTGTTAGTTGTTAAATCAGTTAAGACCTGCATTGTTGTAAAACCATGAACTGTTAACAAATTATTTATTTTATTTGTATCATTAATACATCCAGACAATTCATGTGGAGTATTTATATAATTTATACCAATAAGAAGACCCTTTTTATTACTTGAACTAACAACACCAGTCTCTGGTTCATATTGATTTATTTTTTGAATAGCAGAATTTAATTTATTTATAAGAGCAGATACTTTTTTTTTATAACTTATATTTAGAGCATTAATTATAACATGTTTATTTTGTATATGAGAATTTTTAACACGATTAATGTTGTTAGTTAACTCATGCTTTAAACGTGCTAAATTTGCATTAAAATTTTCATGAAGTTGTTTTATCCTATTTTCTTTGTAAACAGACAATTCGTTATTCATTATATATTATTATATTTTAATTAATTATTCAAAAAAAATAATTAAAATATATATTAAACAATATTAAATTAATCGAGTGTAGCAATAACATCATTTACCACCCAAGTTTTGACATCTAAAATTTTTGAAAAATATACTAAAACTCCATTGGTAAATTCTTTTGTCATTATGCTGTTTTCATCTACACCAGAATCTTGATATAAATCATATGAAATAGAATTATTTTCCGTTTGATTTTTAGGAACAAAATAAGAATACAATATTTCATTTTCATCATTGTTTTCTTGTTGTTTTACATAATATAATGTTTTATTAGTTAAGAATAATGTATATGGATATGTTAAATGTTCTATGTTTTCATCTCCATCAGAACCCATGTTGCCATAAGCCCCAAATTTAAAAGCGTAATTGTCGTTTACTGATATGTCAAATTTAAACACACCATATCTTGCCCAACCATGTTTAATTGTAAATGTTCTTTCAAATGCATTAAATATTTGTGTTGTTATTACACCATCATCTTGGTTTTGTGGTGAAATTAATGGGAAATAATATTTTTCTGAATTTACATCATATAAATAGAAAAATCCCCAATCGTCAAATACGTCATCTCCTAAATCATCCCAATATGATGCTAATAATCTATCTTCTTCTGATTTATCTCCAACAACAATATTTTCATCAATTAATGCTGCCATATTTGGAAAATATTGAGGATAATTGTTTGGCTCATATTCATAATTATATAGTTCATTACTCATATCTTTAGTAACCTCAAAATTGAGATCTGGTTCAGGTTCAGTGTAAGTGTACTCTCTACTAATCTTAAATACGTTATTTTGAACCATAATTGTTTTATTGTTTGATGCAAGAAACAAAAAAGTTTCATCCACAACAAATCCATCAGTTAAACGTCCATATATACTTTCAGGATCGGCTAAAAAGCTTTCAAGGTCTGTCTGACTTGCAATATCGTAAATAGACATTATAATATAATAAAATAAATTATTTTACTAAACATTATATTGTTTGTTTTATTCATTTTATTCATTTTTTTGATAATAATGTGTTAATATGTTGTAAGACCACTTTAAGCTCAAAGTATTTAACACCAATCCTATAAAATACAATGATAAATTTATGAAATTTATATTATAATAACACTCCATTCCCAAGAGAAATTGTACGTAAGGTCCTAATATACAACGAAGTAAAATCCACGAAGTGATAAATATTGTGTCCAATATGGATAGCAAAAACGATTTAGATATGTATTTTGTAATAAAATGTTTAAGAATTCTAATCCATGTATTTATTTCTACAAGAGTTGTTAAACATATGACATACTTTATGTTTCCACTTACGCTTGGTATCAATGCAACTCCAGAAATAGTTACAATATGATGTAATAATATAATTTTAGGTGCTGAAACAGAACATGGTTTTAAAATAATCCATATAAAATCCAAAGTTAAATAAATTAAAAATACATTGACAAATATATTTTCAATTTCCTTACTATAGTCGACAAAGAGATAATATAAATTTATTTGGAAAACAATTGGAAGCCATAGTATGTTCCAAATATCATGTTTATTACTTAATTCTAAATTAAACTCAGACATATTCGCGTTTCATAATGTAAACTTATTTGTGATTTTGGTTTCAATTTTTTTGTAATAATTTTTTGAAAAGTCTGAGTGTAAAATATAATATTACAATGACAAACTAATTATTTTATATGTATATCTAAACTAATTATACTATTTTTAATGCGAATGCCACCACAATAACATTGCGAATGCCACGAAAGTTCATAATCATTAAAATACCCATCATCAATATTTTTTTTAAGACTCGGAAATTGGTCTGATAATTCAGTGGGCAATATAATGTATATTTTATCTTTATCATAACTGTCGGAATATATTGTTCCGTCATTATCCGAACAATATCCACAATGTGTTTCCTTTTGAGAAAATAAAGAAACTATGATATATGAAGTTGTTGGTTCAGGTTCAAAGTCCGACAATAAATGTGGATACATATTTGTATTATTATTATCAATACAATCTAACACATCTATTATAAAAGTTAAAATATTAGAATCAGCAGTTAAAATATTAGAATCAGCAGTTAAAACATGCGTTTTTTTTGGACATTTTAGTTTGTTGTGTCCATGTTTTCTGCAAATGGAGCATGGCATATTGATTACTTGATTACTATGCTAAAAATGTTTCAATTATTTATTGAAAAAAATACAAAATAAATCTTTTTACTTATTACAGACAAAATACATACAGACAAAATACATACAGACAAAATACATACAGACAAAATACATACAGACAAAATACATACATTACATTATATCACCATACAGCTGTTCGCAAGCCTTTTTGTCTTCTTCACTCATTCCAATATCTTCTTCCTTTTTCATAACCAAGTCAAACGAACGCTTATTTACACATTTTTTTAATTTTTTATGAGGAGGACGCGTAATATTTCCATAGTCTATGTTTACTTCTTCCACAACAATCTCATCTTCAAACATGAGAGCATTATTCAATTCATCTTCATATATAGGCATTTCCAAATCTTTTGGTGGAGAAGAAGATGGACTGCGTGGAACCTTTTTTTCTAAGCTTTGTATTGGAATATTTATTTTACAAGGAAGTGTAGGAGCAATACAAGAGAGACTAGGAGCAATAGTCCTTTTTTCTTCAAAATTTCGATTTACGTTTCTAGTATCGCGTCTACGATTTTCCGGCTTATAATTGTCTACATTACGTTTCTCTCTAAAATCACGTTTATCAATACCATAATCCCTTTTTTGTCTCAAATCGCGACAAACTTCATCCTTAACACGATTTCGCGGTTCCTGTTCTTCAAACTCAATATTATACCTTGAACGCTGTGGATGCAGAGAACTTTTATTTTGTGACTCACTTGCTGGAGACCATTTGCTGGCAGATACTTTCCAAAACCATGGATTATCATACACTATTTTTATTTCTTTACCTGATACCAATTTTCTACGAGCTGATTGCGCTGCTTCGTTCCAAAACCACTTATCAAAATGGATATACACTCGTTTAAATGTTTCACCTTTTTCATTCTTACGTTCCTTTATGTCTATACGACTTAATTTACCGAGCCCAAGTTCATCAAACACTTGACGAATTTTAGATTCGGTTATATTATTAAAGACACGAGGAATACAAAGAGATGGTTGGGTTTCAGCAACAAAACGAAGGTCAATAATTGTTTCGGACATTTTCACGATTTCAAATCACTTGATTACTATATGAATTATCTTTTGAATTATTACTCAAAAGTAATTCAATTTTTTTTGGTACACTACATAAAATACATCTACTAAAAATTTGTGTATCCAATATATCATAACAAATAAAAAATGTTGTTTTTCAAACATTTTAACTGGGATTTAGAGCAAATAAACATAAATAATACAGTCAATTATAAACAATTTTTATTTATTTTGTATTAACATTTGAGATTTGTCTGATGAAAGAAATGGAGTTAACATTTCATTCACTTCCTGCATCGTGGAAATAAGCATACTTTTTATATTTTCCTCTTCAATTGTCGTTGGTTTCCTACCTTTAGACAAATCATCAAGCTGTTCATATAGCTCTGGAATTGTTTTATAAGCAGCCATACAAAGTTCATTTATTCCGCTCGCATGTTTCATGTGGCGCACAATTGGGATATTTTGCTTCATTGTTTGCATAATTTGAGTAATAAAACCAAGTTTTGTATAAAATAGTTTTTTTGCTTCTTTATTAAATCCATTTTTAACAATTTCATCCGCCAATTCTATTTCGATTGCTTGAATAATTTTAAATAATCCGGAAAGTGTATTTCTAAACCAAAATAGGGTTGTGATACACGTAATGTCGTTATAAGATTTACTTATCATATTGTTACAATGCTCATCGAGACTTTTTTTGTCACTAGCATTTAACCCACTTAACCATATTTTTTGGATTAAATCTGTTTGACTCGGTGGTTTTGGTTTTAGGTACGTTTTTTTGGTCTTTAAAGTCTCAACAAATCCTTGTTGAACACATTTATCGATCTTGCTCTTTGATTGACTTCTTGTTGTGACTGGCATTTTAAAAGCTTTCTTTACGTGTTATGAATGATGAATAACAATGCAAATAAAACCAATTCAATTTTTTTGTTACACTACATAAAATACATCTACTAAAATTTGTGTATCCAATATATCATAACAAATAAAAAATGTTGTTTTTCAAACATTTTAACTGGGTTTTAGAGCAAATAAACATAAACAATACAATCAATCATACACAATTTTTATTTATTTTGTATTAACATTTGAGAATGGTCTGATGAAAGAAATGGAGTTAACATTTTATTTACATGAAGTAACTTGATAACAAGCATACTTTTAATATTTTTTTCTTCAAATGTTGTTGGTTTCTTGTCTTCAGACAAATTCTCAAGCTGATTACATAGGTCCGGAATTATTTTATAAGCAGCCATACAAAGTTCATTCAACCCGCATCCGTCCGGACGCGGCATATGGCGCAATATTGGGACATTTTGCTTCACCATTTGCATAATTTGTGTAACAAAACATAGTTTATCATAAAACAGCTTTTTTGCTTCGTTGTCAAATCCATTTTTAATAACTCTGTTTTTTATTTCTTGTTCGATTGATTGAATAATCTGAAATAATCCATTAAGTGTACTTGTAAACCAACCTGACATTATTACAAACGTATTGTAGTTGTGATATATATTCAATCGTTTATCCGTTGGAACAGCAGGTTGAGTCGTTGGAACAGCAGGTTGTTCGGTTGGTTTTGGCTTTAGATTTAGGTGCTTTTTGATTTTATAAGTGTCAACAATAAATTGTTCTTGGCCTTGGTTTTGGGTCTTGCTCTTTGATTGACTTCTTGTTGTGACTGGCATTTTAAAAGCTTTCTTTACGTGTTATGAATGATGAATAACGATGCAAATAAATCCAATTCAATTTTTTTTGTTACACTACATAAAATGTATCAACTAAAAATTGTATAAGATGGTATAAATTGGTTATGAGTATGTTTTTAAAAAATTTTTAGTAGATGTGTTTTATGTAGTGTAACAAAAAAAATTGAAATACTTTTATTTTACTTGACACTTGGTAACTCATAAGATTAACCACTCAATTCTAAATTATTCAACCGCTCGAAAATGTCCCGCAACATCAAGAACTCAATTCCTATTCAGAAATACTGCAAAGTATGTCATGATGCTGGAAAATCAGAGTCAGAATATCGCTCTCATTTCATAAGAGAGACCCGAGAACCAAACTCAAGAGTTACCTGTCCTACTCTTTTGAGTCAAGAATGTCGATTCTGTTACAAAAAAGGGCACACCATTAAATACTGCACTACATTGCTGAAGAAGAATTCGGTATCTAAACCGATTTGTAGTGAGGCATCCAAAAAAGTCATGGAAGAGCCCAAAAGTAAAAAAGTTGTTGAGAAAAATATATTTACCTGTTTAGATGATTCGGATTCGGAAGAAGATAATACAGAGAATTTAATGCAAAATGATGAGGAATTTCCAGAACTTGTTGATTCAAAGATCTGCAAGTATACACGTACACCACCAATGGCGGTTAACTATGTTGAAGCATTATCCAAACCCACACCCGTTAAACAATGTGTTTCGTCAGTTCCTTTACCACAAAATCTCACCAAATCCGCTCCATGGGCTTCCGGAACTGCTAAATTGCCAATGAAAAGTTGGGCTGATTGGGACACTGATTCAGAAGATGAAGAAGATATTTATAATCCACTATATCACACTAAATCCTCAGCAAAAGCTGAAATGACCGAAGATTGGTAAATTATTATATTGTTGCTATTGTTATTATTATTGTATTGTTAAAATTAAGAATTTGCATTTAACTAATTTGGCTTTCCAAAAGTACATTTTACTGTACTTTTTTCTTTTGGAAAAATAAACAAATTAATATTATTTTATTTTATTGTCTATTTATATAAATGAGCAGTTTAATAACCCTTATGAATAAAGACGGCAGTTTCGCTGTAAATGACCAATATATTAATCCAGTCGGAACAATCATATGTTTCGCAGGTAACTTAGTGCCTCAAGGATGGATTTTATGCGACGGTTCAGAAATCTCAAAATCATCATATTCTAATTTATTTTCTGTTATCGGAAATACATATGGTACACCTGTAAATTCAAACAATTTTATTCTTCCAGACCTTCAACAAAGGTTACCTTTAGGCAAATCAACTAACAATAGTTTGGGTGATAACGGGGGTAATTCAAACATAACACTAACAAACTCCCAATTACCAGCACATTCACACAGCGGCACAACTAATAATGGCGGACTACATACACATAGTGCAACAGATTCCGGACATATACATGCTTATGATGATGCCTATTTTGCCGAAAATACAGGCTCTCAAAATATTTACGGAACTGCTTCCAATACTGATTATGATAATGATTATGTATATAGAACACCTCAACCAAACACAAACACTGGTTATGCTAATATTTCTGTTGCAAATAACGGAGAACATACACATACTTTTACAACAGATGAAACCGGAGGCAGTTCAACAATTAATATTATGAATCCATTTTTGGTATTAAATTATTTAATTAAATATTAGACCATTCCTAAAATAATTATTTATTTACATGGTTCTTAAACCAGGAATCATATTTCCAGATTCCATTCTATTATTTACCATAATTATATTTGGTTTGTTATGTATTGGCAATGAAAATAAAGGAATTCCTTTGCTACCAGGTAATACTAAAATATCACGACGTTTTCTATATAAATGATGACTTCTTTTAGCATGTTTTCTAATGCTTTTGTTACGTTTTCTATTACTTTTAGCATGTTTTCTATTACTTTTGGTACGTTTTCTATTACTTTTGGTACGTTTTCTATTACTTTTGGTACGTTTTTTATAAATTCGCATTGTTCTTCTATTCATATATAACCTAAACAAAAAAATATAATTTATAATTATTTGTTAGTTTGTAAAGAAACAAATATGAATTTATTTGTTTGTTTTATAATTTCGAAATAAAATTGAAATTAATTGGGATTTAATTCCAGTATTTAAAAGGCAACTATTACGTATACAATATGTCTATTATATCTTTAATTATGGATATTTATGCAAATACCAATATAATTGGTTCTGATAAACAAAAAATCGAAAAAATTCAACCAAAATATAATAATGAAAATCAATGTGATCTTGAATTAGGAGATGGAGAACGTTATAGAAAACAGGCTGATTTTGAGCTATATTCTAAACCACAAACATGGGACTTGGAAAAATGCAATAATTCTATGATATGTGGTGAAATAGTTATGAATACAAATCAGTATGATAAACACAATTTTATAAAAAATTATGTTTCGTTTATGGATATTATAAATTATTTTGCTAATAAAAACAAATAAAACAATATTATTTTATTTATCGTTAAAATAAATAATATTAAATATAGTATTTGTGTATTATCAAACAAATGTTAAATGCATATGTTTTAATGCCGATAAATGAGTTCACATATAGTTTAAAAATTAATGGAGACAATATTAATGAAATGTATCATACAATCCAGCACATGTTAACATCGTGTCATTTTGATAATGAAACTAACAGTATTTTTTTTTCGGCCGAAAATGTAATTTCGTTTAAAAAATATATATTAGATAAAAAAGAAAAAAAATTATCTCATTATGAATGTATTAAACTTATCGATGATTTATCAAAACAAATAATATATTTGCATAAACTAGGATTTGGATTTTATGGTTTTGATATTGGTGATATACTAACAATAGATAATACTTTTATTTTTTGTTCTACACAATGTTTGTTACCATTGGATAATAATGCCATAATTTTTACCTCTCCAATAAAACTCCCATATTTTTCTAATCCAGAATTATTTGAACTAACAAGTTTACCATACGAAATTAATTACAAATGTTGTTATTATAGCTTAGGTTCGTTAATTGTATTTTCTTTATTAAATATTTATTTGTTAGTTGGTAATGAATTAAAATCTTCCGAAGAAATTGATAAAATCATTGGACCTTTATATAATACTAAACTGTACTGGTTTTTAAAACGATGTCTTGATAATAATATAAATAATAGACATTTATTATTAATTTGAAAATTAATAATCTATATTTATGATATATGTCATTGGCTACTTTTAAAAAAAAATCAATAAATAGTTCATCTAGTGCAACAAAAAGGTCCGGTAAACCAACAAACGAGTATTGGATATATCAAGGTCCTTATGGTAAAAATGGTAACTTATCATCAACAATTTTTAATGCTAGTTTGGTTGGTCCTGATGGTTTTGTTGGTGGAAATTATTATAATGCATCAAATGCGGGGTTTTCAGTTACTGGTTCACATAGAAATATAGGAGGTGTAGGTCAAAGCATGAGATTTAGTAAAAGTGCCACTCCATATCGTGGAATATATCCAAAGGGATGGGGTGGAACTAGAGGTCGTTATCCTGATGGTCCAAGCCAAGTATCATTTAATATTATGCCTGTATTGACTAATGTTGCTGTACAAAATGGAATAGTTAAACCACCTGTTTTAAGCACGAAGGGTATGTTAGAACGAAGATTTAGATGGATGAATTCTGGTCAATATCCTAATTACTGGGTTCAGCCTGTCTACACCGGAAACCAAACCGACACAGCAAGTCAAGGTTTATATGTTCAAAATAAGTCAGCCGCAAACTATTATCACTATGATGTTAATAATCCTGAAATATACGTTGATTATTTTGTTCGTGGTGGTTCTACTGGTTGTCAAACGACTCCTGCTCGTGGATATAAAATGAATATTCAACAAGCAAATGCTGCTTATACCAAAACTCTTCATCAACCGAAAGATGCGAGTGATTATACATTGTATATACAAAGAAGATGTCAAAATCCGGTTGGTTTCCAAAAACCATTTCCATATGCCGTCCAAACTGGAACTGGTGTGCTTAGAGGTGGTACTAGTGTAAACAATGTTGCTAATGCATGTAATACATCGAATACAGTAACTGTTCCTCCTGATTGGTATACTGGTGCAGCGGTACTAAAAGCGGATGGTTCAAAGACAACTCTAAGAGACCAGTTGGAAGGATTAAGAAAAAATGTAGTGCCATATTTACAAGCACAAGTATATGATGAATTATTTTTGAAGGGTACTTCAAGAGGTTAAACTAACAAAGACATTATTTATTTTCGAACTTAAAGACTCTTTAAATTGCTTTTTAATATATATATTATTATTTCGAACTTAAAGACTCTTTAAATTGCTTTTTAATATATTATTCCAACACTAACACTTATCAATAACACTTTCTTTAACAATGTTCTTGATAATCTTGTTATAATTTTTATCACATTCTTCTTTTCTTCCCCCT
>JACCDX010374464.1_pt1 | contig 20392 bp, 21 predicted proteins | sample 7449681 | NCBI WGS metagenome assembly JACCDX01 (sample SAMN15323450, study PRJNA562643) | freshwater metagenome | isolation source: river surface water | place: USA:Blue River Watershed | collected 2017-08-18
CGGAGCGGCTGGTCTCGCCCACGCTCTTCGTGAGTGGCATCACCGGCAGCACTGGCTCAGGACGAAAGCCGGTGGATGGCACCCATCACCCGGTGCGTCATAGCGATCTGTATTCGTACAACGCACTCTCACATCGGCACATCCCGGAAATCACGGTGTGCGCCAAGGCAGCGAGTGGCATCGAAGCCGATTTTGCCTTCGTGCCACATTCGGGCCCGATCGCCAGAGGCATTCACGTGACAGTGCAAGCAACATTGGCGCCGGGCGTCACCATCACGACCGCCGAGCTTCGCGAAAAGTTGCGCGCGTTTTATGCGCACTCCCCATTCGTGAGAGTGCTCGAGTCGGCGCCGCGCATCAAAGACGTGGTCGCAAGCAATTACGCCAACCTATCGGCGACTAGTAACGGTCGTACGATCGCCGTGATGTGCGTGGTCGACAATCTCAACAAAGGCGCCGCCGGTGGCGCCGTGCAGTGGATGAATCGCTTGCTCGGTCTTCCCGAGCACAGCGGTCTGACTGCCGTGGCACCGGGCTGGACCTGAACTTTTTCCGACGGATTCGACAAGGACACCTTCCATGAGCCCCGCCGATCATCTCGCGCCCGTATTTGCGCAATACCCCATCGAAGTCGTCGATGCCGAGGGTGTCTGGCTGCATACGCGTGATGGTCGTCGAATTCTCGATTTATATGGTGGACATGCAGTCGCCGCACTCGGCTACAAGCATCCGGGTTGGACACGCGCCATCACGAAGCAGGCGGAACTGTGCAACTTCCAAAGTAATGCCGTGCCGATGGACGTGCGAGTCCGCGCCGCCACCAAACTGACGAAGTTCGCTGGTGGTCATTTCGACAGTGTGTTCTTCGTCAACTCCGGCGCCGAAGCCAACGAAAATGCCTTACGCATGGCGTTCAAGATGACGCGGCGACCCAATGTCGTGGCCGTCGAAGGCGCTTTCCACGGTCGCACAGCGGCAGCCGGTGCGGTCACCTGGGGCGCCGACAAGAAGTGGTACGAGTTTCCGCGTACACCGTTCGGCGTCTCCTACGTACCGCGAGGTGACATCGCGGCAATTAGCCAACTCGTCACTCGTGATACGGCTGCTGTCATCGTCGAGCCCGTACAGGGCGTCGGCGGTGCATTCGACATGGGAGCCGAATTTCTCAATGCGCTGCGCCAACGCTGCACGCTCTTGGGCGCACAGCTGATCTTCGACGAAGTGCAAATCGGTGTAGGTCGCAGTGGTTGGGCTTTCGCGGCCAACATGTATGGCGTGATGCCCGACATGATCACGACCGCCAAAGCTCTCGGCAACGGATTCCCGTGCGGTGCGCTACTGATGTCTCCACCGGTGACGGAATCTTTGAAACTCGAAGGTCTCGGCACCACCTTCGGTGGTGGCCCGATGGCCTGCGCGGCGATCGAAGCCGTGGTTGACGCCATCGAAACCGAAGATCTTCTCGCGAATGTGCGACAAGTGTCGCGCTACCTCCGCCAGACCTGCACCGTGGGCCCTGTGGTCGGGCATCAGGGCGCCGGCTTCCTGCACGGACTTCGACTAGATCGAGCGGCCAAAGATGTTCAAGCTGCGCTATTGGCGCGAGACATCCTCGCCGGCACCAGCGCAGACCCGCAGGTCTTGCGTCTGCTACCGCCGTACACATTGAAAACCGAGCACGTAGATCTCCTGCGCGCTGCGTTGGAGGATTTATGAATCGTTTCCTCGATCTAGCGGATTTCAGCCGCGAGGAAGTGCTCGATCTGATTTCACTGGCACAACACCTCGAGAAGCACCCGGAGCCTCAGGCGCTCGCTGGCAAGATTTTGGGATTGGTGTTCTTCAATCCGTCGTTGCGTACGTTGTCGTCGTTCCAAGTGGGGATGATGCGACTCGGCGGCTCGTCGTTCGTCATCACACCGGGTCAAGGTACGTGGCAACTCGAAACGCGCACCGGTGCCGTCATGAACGGCGGCGCTGCGGAACACGTACGTGAAGGCCTGCCTGTGCTCGCCTCCTATGCCGATGCACTCGGGATTCGCGCCTTCGCCGAAGGCAAAGATTTGCAATACGATCTCGCCGAGACCGCTTTCAAAGCGATGGCCTCGGTCGTCGACAAACCACTGATCAACCTCGAGTCGGCCGTCAATCATCCCTGCCAAGCACTTGCCGACTGGAAGACGCTCGAAGATCGACACGTTCCGCAGCGTGCGAAGTTCGTACTCTCTTGGGCGAATCATCCGCGCGTGACGCCGCTGGCCGTGCCGGCGGCCACCGTACACATGGCAGCGCAACGCGGAATGGAAGTCGTGGTGCTACGCCCCGAGGGCTACGCGCTGCCGCCCGAGATCATGGATAAAGCGCGTGCCGCTGCGGCCGCCTCGGGAGGCTCGGTCACCGAAACGACCGACCGCGCCACCGCCATGCAAGGTGCGCACATCCTATACGCCAAAGAATGGGGCTCGACGGCGCACTACGGTGATGCAGCAGCCGATGCCGCACTGCGTGCCAACCTCAGCGACTGGTGCGTACGTGAATCCTGGTTCGACACTGCCGCGGCGGACTGCAAGTTCATGCATTGCTTGCCAGTGCGGCGCAACGTCGCTGTCGCCGATGACATTCTCGACGGCCCGCGCAGCATCGTGCTGCAAGAGGCTTACAACCGTTTGCCCGCCCAAATGGCGGTGTTACATCGACTGCTTTCGACTGGAGTATCTCAACGATGATCATGCATCGCCCCGACCCCTCGGCCGTGATCCGTGCCCTGCGTGGCGCAGCGCCTTACATCCGCTTGTTCAAGGGCAAGACGTTCGTCGTGAAAGCAGGCGGCGGCGTATTCGGTGATCCGGAGGCGACGCGCAACATCATCGAGCAGATCGCCATCCTGCACTCGCTCGGCGTACGCGTCGTCTTCGTACATGGTGGTGGCCCGCAGTTGACGGAGGTCACCGAAAAACTCGGCGTACCCACGCAAATGATTGAGGGCCGTCGCGTGACGGACGAACGTTCGATCGATGCCACGGCGATGGTGCTGAGCGGCCTCATCAACACTCGCATTCTCGCCACCTGCCGCGAACTCGACGTGCCGGCGATCGGCATCAGCGGTGTGGACGCCGGTCTCATCCAGGCGCATAAACGCGCGCCGGTGAAACTGCAGAGCAGCGACGCCACCGTCGATTACGGTTTCGTCGGCGACATCGACTACATCGACACCGACGTCATCCGAAAACTACTCGATAACGGTTTGATGCCGGTGATCTCGCCGCTCTCGAGCGACGGCTCGGGTACGCTGCTCAACATCAATGCCGACACCGTCGCAGCCGCCATCGGCGCCGCTCTCGGGGCCGAGAAACTGGTGCTGTGCACGGGCGCGCCCGGCATTCTCGAGCGCGTCGAAGACCCCACATCGGTTATCTCCTATACGGATCTCGCTGGTCTGAAGCGCCTCAAAGACGAGAAGCGCATCGTCGATGGCATGCTGCCAAAGGCGAAGGCAATCGAATCGGCGATTCAGGGTGGTGTGCAGCGCGTGCACGTCATCTCCTACAAAGCGGCTGATGCGATCTTGGCCGAGGTCTTCACCAACGAAGGCACCGGCACGCTCGTCGTCGCCGATATCGGCAAGCTTGCGCCCGCCGAACTCGCCGCTGCACACTCGGCCCGCGCATGACACGACTCTGGGACAAGGGCGCACCGCTCGATGAGCGGGTGCTGCAGTACACGGCGGGCGAAGATCACGCTCTCGATGAGCGCCTCGTCCCCTACGATGCACGCGCCTCGATTGCCCATGCCCAGATGCTGCATGCACAGGGGCTGCTGTCAGCCGAGGACTGTGAAGCCATCGAGAGTGGTCTCGAGTCGCTGATCGCCTCTCACGCCAAAGGTGATTGGCGTATTGAGCTTGCGGATGAAGATGGCCAGACGGCGCTCGAAAAACGTTTGACGGCGCTCATCGGTGCTGCAGGCGGACGGGTGCATCTTGGCCGCTCACGTAACGACCAAGTCCTCACCGCGCTGCGTCTATATCTGCGCGATGCCACAGAACAACTCGCGCAAGGCGCCGAAACCGTGGCACTCGCCTTGTCACGACTGGCCGCTCGCGAGGGCGATCTCGAACTACCAGGCTATACCCACATGCAACAAGCGATGCCGAGCTCGGTAGCGCTGTGGGCAGACGGCTTTGCGGCGGAACTGCGTGACGACGCTGCGGGCTTGCGTGCTGTGCAGCGACGCCTGGGCAAGAACCCGCTCGGGTCCGCAGCCGGCTACGGCACTCCGGGTTTACCACTCGATCGCGAGGCCACCACTCGCGCGCTCGACTTCGAATCGGTACACGAACCGGTCACGGCGGTGCAGCTCTCGCGCGGCAAGGCCGAATCGCAGCTGTTGTTCGAAATCGCACTGTTGATGCAGGATCTCGGCCGATTCGCAGCGGACGTCTGCCTCTATTACACGCAAGAATTTGCGTTCCTCGAACTGCCGGATGAGTTCACGACGGGCTCGTCGATCATGCCGCAGAAACGCAATCCCGATGTTTTCGAGTTGCTACGAGGTCGAACGGCCACGGCGCACGGCTGCCTCGTCGAAGCGCTCGGCATTTTTGCGAAATTGCCGTCAGGCTATCAGCGCGATCTGCAACTGCTGAAACTGCCTTTGTTCCGCGGCATCGATCTCGCGCTAGCCAGCACGGCCATACTGCCGCCCGCGATCGATGCAATGCGCTTCAAACGCGACAACATCGATCTCGATCCGTCGATTCATGCCGCAGAACGCGCCAATCAGCTGGTGGTGAGCGAGGGCATTCCGTTCCGTGAAGCCTATCGTCGCATCGGTGCCGAACTGCAAGCCAATAAGGTGCACGAAAAATGAGTGGACTCCCAGTACCGTGGCGCGCAGATCTCACCCTCGAGGGACTCAACTCATACGCCAAAGGCACGATGGTCGAAAATCTCGGCATCGTTTTCACCGAAATCGGTCCGAACTTTCTGCGCGGCACGATGCCCGTGGATGAACGCAGTTGTCAGCCCATGGGCGTGTTGCATGGTGGTGCATCGGTTGCTTTTGCCGAGACACTCGCAAGCACGGCTTCGAACGCTACGATGGACGATGCGCATCGCGTACTCGGGCAAGAGATCAACGCGAACCATCTGCGCCCGGTCCCGAAAGGCGAACGCATCACGGGCACAACTTACCTGCTGCATGCCGGTGCACGCAGTCAGGTTTGGTCCATCGAAATCCACAACGATCGCGGACAGCTCGTCTGTATTTCTCGAATCACGATGGCTGTGATCAACCGCCGATGAACGACTTCGCGCGCATACCGGATCCATCGCTCGTCACCTATACGCACGTGATCTACGGTTTGCATGCGCTGTCGGTACTGATCGGGATCACGGGTGCCGCGACGATCGTCGGTAGTTTTATTTTTGGGCTGCCCTCAATCGTTGCCGTCGTGATGAACTATGCGCGTCGTAGCGAGGCTCGCGAGACCTGGCTCGAGAGTCACTTCCGCTGGCAGATCAGCACGTTTTGGTGGGCGTTTTTCACCAGCGTCATCGTGCTCGTACTCTCGGCGCCGCTGATGCTGATCCTCGTCGGATTCGCCACCGCCGCGCTCGGGTTTCTGGTCATCGGTGTCTGGGTACTGTATCGCGTGCTGCGAGGTTGGCTCGCGCTGCGAGATCTGCGAGTCGTGCCGTGATGTACCGACGCCTAATCGGCTTTTTTTGTCTGATGGCTAGCCTGGGCATCGCCAGCTGCGGCCAAACCGGCCCCTTATATCTTCCCGATGATGACGCCAAAGTCGTCATCAAGCCGGCGTCCGAGCCCGCACCTCAATAACAAGATCGCGTCGACCCCTCGGTTTTCCGCAGGCGCGCGAACCCCGGGCGTTTTCTATGATGCGAGGGCCATGGTCCTCGCGATTAATACGACCGCTCCCAATTTCTGTGAAGGTAACGGCTGTGGTAGCCACACCGTCACCACGGAAGACCCTCGCCGCGCATGGCTTGCGCTCGCGGTGATGTTCGTTGTGGTATTGAGATCGAGTCTCATTTGCCATACGCCTGTCATTTCATCGGAAGAATCCATCGATGCGCTGATCTCGGGCAGTTATTGCAGCGCGGGCGGTAAAACACCGCCTCCACCAGCACCCGGCGGAGAGAATGACGACGATCGCGTCACCTGCTTGCACTGCGCAACCCGTCGCCGCATCACCGCAAGTTCTGCTGATGAATCGGTATAATGGTTGCCGATCGATATCCCCCAGACGAAAAGGAATTTCCCATGACTGACAAACTGACCCGTCGCCAAGTGATCGGCGCCAGCGTCCTTGGTCTTTCTGCGATCGGTGTTGCCGTCGAAACGGCGCAGGCTCAAGCCAAGCTGCCGCTTTTGAAAGTCGACGAACCTGCCGCCAAAGCGCTGGGCTACATCGAAGACGCCAAGAAGGTTGATGCCAAAGCTAATCCGAATTTCAAACCGGGTCAGCACTGCGGCAATTGTCTGCAGTGGGCCGAGAAGGATCGTAAAGTTGCCGAAGGCAAGTGCAATCTCTTCCCGGGCAAGCTCGTGAAGAACCCGGGCTGGTGTAAGGTCTACGTGAAGGCCCCCGGCGTCGCTTGATTCATCGATCAGCCGGACGGCGCGCCTCGCGCCGTCCGGCATTGATCACTCGCCGTCGTGAATAAGGTCGACCTCGTCCTCATCGACGGATCCTCGTATCTCTATCGGGCTTTCCACGCCCTCCCACCATTCACCAACTCTCGCGGTGAACCGACCGGCGCCGTTCTTGGCGTGGTCAATATGCTGCTCAAGTTCTTGCGTGAGTACGAAGCCACGCAGTTCGCCGTCGTTTTCGATGCGCCCGGCAAAACGTTTCGCGACGAACTGTTTGCGGAATACAAGGCGCACCGACCGCCGATGCCCGATGATCTTCGGGCTCAGGTGCAACCGCTGCTCGATACCGTCGAAGCCTTAGGATTGCCGCTGCTACGCATCGGCGGCGTCGAAGCCGATGACGTCATCGGCACTCTCGCTCGGCGCGCAGCCGATGCCGGTCAGCGAGTCCTGATCTCGACGGGCGACAAAGATATGTGTCAGCTCGTCAGCGAGCACATCACGCTGATCAATACGATGTCGGGTAGCATCTATGATCGAGACGGCGTGAAAGCCAAGTTTGATGTTTGGCCTGAGCAGATCATCGACTACCTTGCGCTCGTCGGTGACACCTCGGACAACATTCCGGGCATCGACAAAGTCGGTCCCAAAACGGCGGCCAAATGGCTTGGTCAATACCAAACGCTCGATAATCTCGTCGCACATGCCGAGGACGTCAGCGGCAAAGTGGGTGAAAACCTGCGTGCAGGGCTTTCGACGCTCGAGTTGTCACGACAACTGGCGACCATTCGCTGCGATCTTGAACTGCCGATCGAAGCGAACGACCTGACGCGTCGCGCTGCCGACGACTCGCGCTTGCGGGAAATTTATACGCGCATGGAATTCCGTACGTTGTTGCGCAGTTTGGGTGGCGACACCACGAGCGGCGAAGGCTCGACGAAAAGCGACGTCCCGAGTTCGTCAGTGGCAGCGCCATCGATCGGCTCTCACGATCTCGAGCGGGATCCTCGCGTGATCGAGGCCCCGCGACGCTACGAAACCGTACTCGATATGGCACACCTCGATCGCTGGATCGATGCGCTCGAGAAAGCCAGTCTGTTCGCCTTCGACACGGAAACGACGAGTCTCGACTACCGTGAAGCGCAGATCGTCGGCGTCTCGTTCTGCATCGAGCCGGGCCAAGCTGCTTACGTTCCGCTCGCGCACGATTACGTCGGTGCGCCGGTCCAACTCGATCGGGATACGGTTCTCGCGCGCTTGCGTCCGCTACTAGAGAGCGAACGGCACGCCAAACTGGGGCACCATCTCAAATACGATGCACACGTGCTCGCCAATCACGGGATCGAACTGCGCGGCATGGCCTACGACTCGATGCTGGAGTCTTACGTGTGGAACAGTGTCGCGACGCGACACGACATGGATTCTGCCGCCGAGAACTATCTCGGCATCAAAACCATTCACTACGAAGATGTCGCCGGCAAGGGAGCTAAGCAGATCCCGTTCAGTCAGGTATCGATCGAAAGGGCTGCAGAGTATGCAGCCGAAGATGCCGATATCACGCTGCGTTTGCACCGTACGTTGTGGCCGGCAATCGATCATGAGCCGCTGCTCAAAAAACTGTATGAGCAGTTTGAACAGCCCCTCGTTGCCGTCCTACAACGCATGGAGCGATATGGCGTTCTGATCGATCGCGAGATGCTTCGAGTGCAGAGCAGCGAGCTGGCGCACCGTGCCGCCGAGTTACAGGCGGCCGCACACCAGGAAGCGGGCGTCGAATTCAATGTCGACTCGCCAAAACAACTGCAGCAGATTCTGTTCGAGAAAATGCAGATTCCGGTACTGCGCAAAACGCCGACTGGCCAACCGTCGACTGCAGAGGATGTACTCGAAGAATTGGCAGAGTCGTACAAATTGCCGCAATTAATCCTCGACTATCGCAGCATCGCGAAGTTGCGCAGCACGTACACCGAAAAACTGCCACTGCAAGCCGATCCAAAGACGGGCCGCATCCACACGTCGTATCACCAAGCCGTCGCACAAACCGGTCGGCTGTCGTCGACTGACCCCAACCTACAAAACATTCCGATCCGCACGCCGGAAGGTCGGCGTATCCGCCAAGCTTTCATCGCACCGCCGGGATCACTGCTGCTCGCTGCGGATTACTCACAGATCGAATTGCGGATCATGGCCCACTTGTCGGGCGATACGGGTTTGCTCGCGGCTTTTGCTGCGGATCGCGACGTACACCAAGCAACGGCAGCCGAAGTGTTCGATGTGGCGCTCGAGGATGTCACGCCCGATCAAAGACGTTCAGCCAAGGCGATCAACTTTGGCTTGATCTATGGCATGTCGGCTTTCGGGCTCGCTCGACAACTCGGTATCGATCGAAGCTCAGCGCAGCGCTACGTCGAGCTGTATTTTGCTCGCTACCCGGGTGTGAAGGCCTACATGGATCGCACTCGCGAACAGGCTCGCGAACTCGGCTATGTCGAAACCGTTTTTGGCCGCCGCCTGTATTTGCCGGATATCCGCTCTAGAAACCGTGCGATGCAGCAATACGCCGAGCGCAGCGCCATCAACGCGCCGATGCAGGGTACTGCGGCCGACCTCATCAAACTCGCCATGATCGCTGTCGATCGTTGGTGCCGTCATGAGTCCAACGGGACCACGAAGCTGATCATGCAGGTTCACGATGAGCTCGTACTCGAAGTCGCCGAGACGGCGGTCGAGCAAGTCCGCGAGGCCGTTCGCATAGCCATGGTCGCGGCAGGTGGCGACGCCCTGAAAGTTCCGCTCAAGGTGGACATCGGCGTCGGTCGAAACTGGGACGAAGCCCACTGAAGCCTGTGGCGAGTCAGCCACATCGTGACGGATAAACCACGTCCCAAAGCACTGATCGGTAACGATATTTTTATCGTCGGCGACGGAACTATTTCAGCAGCCGTGCGGTCTACCTAAGCGAACGTTCCACGTTCCCCGCTTCTACCCTCCCTGAGCGGGTCCCGGCTTCAAGACCTGTGCCGGGTTATGTCTGCCCCCGGCAGTCCTATGGGCTGTCGGGGGTCTTTTTTTCCCGCTCCCACAGCGCCGCCAAGGCCGTTTGGGCCTCCTTGACCCCGAGTCCGGAGTGGGCGGAAAACACCTGCACACTCGCGAGGCTTCCGAGTTGGGCGCGGGAGTCTTTCAAAACAGCCGCTCGCTCCGCCTGATTCAGTTTGTCGGCCTTCGACAGCAACACATGGACGCCCCGCCGCGTGGGGTCAGCCCATTCGATGAGGCCAAAATCCTCATCCCGAAGCCCACGTCTCGAATCGACGATCAGACAAAGCCCCTTCAGGCTCGTTCGTGCCCGCAGAGCGTCGATCAGCGGTACCCACTTGCGCCGCTCCTCGGGGCGCACGGCGGCGTAGCCATAGCCTGGCAAATCCACGATACGGTGACTTTCTTCGAGCTCGAAGTAGTTGAGCAGCCGGGTTTGTCCCGGCGTCTTGCTGGTTCTAGCTAGCGCCTTGCGCTCGGCGATGGCGTTGATTGCACTGGATTTGCCTGCATTCGACCGCCCGGCAATCGCGACCTCCGCACCCACATCAGGCGGAAACTGCACCGGCGCAGCCACACTCAACAAGAACTCCACATGGGGAAAACGCGACACGGAAACCGCCTGCCCGATAAGGCATCTGAAACGGGTGGTAGTGTAAACTCCTCCGCTCGAATCAGACCGTCCGGAGCCGTCCGAACATGTTCACCGTCAACTCCAGCATCCGCCTGCTCGCCGCCCTTGCCGTGGCGACCCTCTGCTCGCCCGCCGTCGAGGCTCGCGGCAATCCCGAAGCGGGTGCCACCAAAGCCGCCGTTTGTACGGCCTGCCATGGCCCGAATGGCAACAGCGTCAACCCGGAATGGCCCAATCTGGCCGGGCAAAGTGCTGCCTACATCACCGAGCAGCTCACGATTTTCCGCGCCGGTCATCGCAACAACGCGGTGATGTGGCCGATGGCGATCGCACTGACCGACGAGGACATTGCGGATCTCGCCGCTTACTTCTCGCGTCAAACGCCGAACGGCCTCGAAGCCGACGCCGCGACTTACAAAGCCGGTGAAGCGCTCTATCGCGGCGGTGATCGCGCTCGCAACATTCCTTCGTGCAAGGCTTGTCACGGACCGGTCGGTCTCGGTGCGACGAGCGCCGCCTATCCCGCGTTGCGCGCGCAGCACTCTGTCTACACGGTCAAGCAACTACTCGACTATCAAAACGAGCAGCGCTATCGCAACGTCAATACCGGGGAACCGACCAAGTCCCGCAATGGTCACATGATGGCGACGATCGCCAAACGGCTGACCGAAGAAGACATGCGCAACCTTGCGAGCTATATCCAGGGTCTGCGCTGATCGAACTGCATCGGAGAACGACTCGATGATCACACGCGCGCGCTTCTTTTCATTGCTCTTGGCCGTCGCCGCAGTCGTTTCGACGCCGGCAATCGCTCAACAAAACCTGCCTGCAGGCAAATGGCAAGCAGGGCGCAATTATCGGGTGGTGTCGCCGCCGCAGGCCACCTCGGTCGGCGCAGACAAAGTCGAGGTCATAGAAATCTTTTGGTACGGATGCGGCGCTTGTTTCGTGCTCGATCCCTACCTCGAAACCTGGAAAAAATCGAAGCCGGCGCACGTCGAGTTCGTGCGCGTTCCAGTGACCTGGAACGCGGGTGCCAAACTGCACGCCCGCCTTTACTACACGCTCCAAGCGCTGAAGCAAGACGAGCGTTTGCACACCAAAGTATTCGATACCATCCACCGCGGTGGTAACGGCCTGCTAGGTCGCGATGAAGCGTCGACGCTGCCTGTGATGCTGGCGTGGGCGAAGCAGAATGGCATCGAAGAGAAGGCCTTCACTGACGCCTGGAATTCGATGTGGGTGAATACCCGCCTGCGCCAAGCCGATGAGACGGTTCGTCGCTACCGCGCCGAAGGGACTCCCTTCATGGTGATCAACGGCAAGTACACCACGGATGTGGGTTCTGCCGGTGGCATCCCCCAGATGCTGAACTTGATCAACGATCTCGCAAACGCCGAGAAGCGTCGCTGAGTTCGTTGCGCGCGGATCGATACCGGCGCGCATGATTCACCATTTCTTCTTGGACACCACGGGGCTTCACTCCCGCGGTGTCGATGCGCCCACCTCTGACAGTGCGCCGCTGTGGTTCGACCTATTGAACCCGACTGCAGAGGAAATCAAATCGGTCGAAAGCAAACTCGGTATCAGCATTCCGACGCGCGATGAAATGCGCGAAATCGAGAGTTCGAATCGACTGTACGAGGACGAAGGGTCGCTCTACATGACGGCGACCGTCGTCACCAAGCTAGACACAGAGCGGCCGGAGAATACACAGGTCACCTATATTCTGGCGGGCGATGCGCTCGTAACCGTGCGCTACGCCGATCCGCTGCCATTTCGACGCTTCATCGCCTATGCCGAAAAACATCCAAATGCCTGCAGCAATGCCGCTGCCGTGCTCGCAGGATTACTGGAGGCCAAGGTCAACAGGATCGCCGACGTGCTCGAGAGGACAAGTGACGATATCGATCATCTCTCGCAACACATTTTCGCGCCCTTGAGTGATGGTACCCGTCACCGTGACATCGACTATCGGCAAATTCTCGAACGCGTTGGTCGTATCGGCGATCTGAACTCGAAGGCACGTGAAACGCTCGGGAGCCTCGGACGTCTACTCGTTTTCCTGCTGCAAGCTAGTCAACCGCATATCGGCAGCGAAGTACGCAGTCGTCTCAAGACGTCGACGCGCGATATCGAGCAGATGAGTGGTCACGCATCGTTCTTGGGTGACAAAGTTCAATTCATGCTCGACGCCACACTCGGCATGATCAACATCGACCAGAACAACATCCTGAAGATTTTCTCGGTTGCCACCGTCGTCCTACTACCACCCTCGGTCATCGGCGCCATCTTCGGCATGAATTTCAGCCATATCCCGGCAGCCCATCATGCCTTGGGGTTTTGGGCCGCCGTTGGCGCCATGGTGATTTCGGCCGTGGGGCCCTATCTCTTTTTCAAACGCCGCGGCTGGCTCTAGCGCAACTCACGCAGCAAAACGTCGGCTAGCACTGAGGGGTAGTAGTCGAGCTTGGATTTCTTTGCCTGCTCCACGAGAGCACGCAAGGTCGCCGTGTCTTTCGGTGTCTTGCAGGACGCAAAGCTGCCATCGAGAACGTAGACGGGATAACCGAGTTGACCCGCATGACGACCATAAATGGCTGACTCATAGATCAGCTCAGCGGCCCGGCAAACATCCTTCGGCGATTGATACGCGCCAGACAGGTAGAGATAGCCGGTCACGAACAAGGCTTGGGGGTATTTTTGTGCTGCCGACGACTCGATTTGGGGCAATGCATCCTTTACCTGACCTGCATACGTCATGGCGCGTGCGAGTTGGTAGCTCAGTCGTGGGTTGTTTGGATCTTGTGCGAGATCCTGGCGGCATGCAGCTATTGCCGCTGGCAAATCCATCTCCCGCGTTTCAACGCCACGAGCGACTCTCAAGGGATCATCCGGATGGGCGGCAACGCGATCGCATTCGGTTATCGTCTGCGAGTATTTTTCCTTGTTGAAACTTTTGAACTCGACAGCGCCGGCGAGTGGCGCTAATGACAATGTCATTAGCGCGATAGCAGCAAACTTCGACATCACGACCCCCTTGTGCGATGTGTCGCAGGACTTTTCTAACACGATAGCGGATGATCGTGACTATGCCCAGTCTCACTCGTCCGATTTGGTTGGCCGCGATCGGAATCGTCTTTGCAGCCGTTTTCCTATACTCAACGGCGGTTGGCGATTCCTCCGGTCGACTCGTCGCTAAAGTCGTACCGGTGCTTTGCTTAGGTCTTTGGCTGTTACCTCGTCGCAACGCTAACGCGCGCTGGATCACCATCGGCTTGTTGCTGTCGGCTATCGGTGATTTTTGTCTGGAGTGGGCAAGCTCCTGGTTTCTGGCGGGACTGATCGCCTTCCTGCTGGCACACCTTGCCTATCTCACCGCGTATGTTCATCTCGTTCGTCGCGCCCGCTTGATCTTGTTGGTGCCAGTTGCGGCTTTCGGTATCGCGAGCTTTCGCATACTCGAGCCCGCTCTCGGCGACATGACCATACCAGTTGCCCTCTATACGACCGTGATCTGCTGCATGCTCTGGCGAGCATGGGCGCTAGTCGGCGAACGTCCGAATGAGCCGGGTAAGGCATGGTTGGCTGCGCTCGGCGCGACGAGTTTCGCATTGAGCGATACATTGGTCGCTTGGAATCGATTCGTCGAACCATCGACCACGCTCGCGCTGGCACTCATGCTGCTTTATTGGGGCGGCCAGTGGGCGATCGCTGCATCCGCTTCTGCGGATTCGCCGGATATAATGTCGTCCGGGCGCCCGTAGCTCAGCTGGATAGAGTACTGCCCTCCGAAGGCAGGGGTCGTGAGTTCGAATCTCGCCGGGCGCGCCAAACCTCTTCGCTCAACCGGCGCTCATGCGACAGCCTGCAAAGATGGCAAGCTCCCGGCGCTTGGCGACAGATTGAATCTCTAGAAGATCCAGCAGCGTATGAAAAATGTGGTCGTGCGACACGGTCTCGCGCGACTGCTCACGAGCACAACTCGGCTCCACGGCGACTCGCTGCTTGAAGCCCGGTGAGGCCCAAAAGATCATCGGTACACGAGTCTGCGTCTCCGGCGCGATGGCATAGGGCAACGCGTGCAGGAACAAACCATTCTCGCCCAGCGACTCGCCATGATCGGAGACATACAGCATCGCTACATCCACACGGTCACTGATGGCAGTCAATCGCTCGATGGTCGTCGCCAGCAGATGATCGGTGTAAAGCAGCGTGTTGTCATAGGCGTTGACGACCTCGGCAACTGAACATTTCGCGAAATCGACTTCGCGACACGCTGGCTTGAACTGCTCAAACTCGGCTGGATAGCGTAGATGGTATCCAGGTCCATGACTGCCGAGCGTATGGATCACGGTGAAACGGTCGCGCTGGATATCGCTCAACGATCGGAAGAAATCTTCGAACAGCGCGCCATCCATGCAGGGCCTGTCGTCGATACACGCTTGCGGATGCTGTGTGCGATCGACTCTACGCTCCGGCACACTGCGACAAACACCCTTGCAGTCGGTGTTGTTGCCATACCATTGCACATCGAGACCCGTGCGTAAGGCGATATCGATCAGATTGTCACGAGCCTTCGCTTCTTCGGCATCGAACCCTGATCTACCCATATCGGAAAAGAGACACGGAACGGAAATCGCCGTCGACGTGCCGCACGAGGCGACCTCGGGAAAGTAGATCAAATCCTTGATACGCGAGAGTGTAGGATTCGTCGGTCGTGAATATCCGCCCAGCGAAAAGTTTGCGGCACGCGCGGTTTCGCCAAGCACAAAAACCACCAGCATCGGTTTTTGACCAGAGCCATTGACAACCCGCTTAGCATCTTCGCCGATGCGGGTATACGGAATCGTCGGCTTGAGCTTGTCACCGACATGACTGCCAAGACCCGCAATGAAATTGACGGGCACCAGCATGTGCCGGATCTCACGATGATTGCGCAGCAACGAGGCGTGATCCTGGTAAAAGAAACCGGCAATGACACCAACACCGGCAATGGTCAATGCTATCGCGATGCCACGATCGCGAAGCTCACCACGCCAACTCTTCAACGTGACGGGCATCATCAGTAACAACACAGCAGGCAGGATTCCGAGCACGCCTACTTGCAGCAACATACGGCCCGTGAGTAATTCGAAGCTCTCGGTAGCATTCGTTTCCAAGACGTTTCTGATCATCACTTTGTCGATTAGTACGCCGTAAACATCGACGAAGTAACTGGCCGACGCAGCGAAAACCAGCACGAGTGCCAGCAACGGCTTCGCCAATGGCCTAATTAGAGTCAACGGCGTCAGAAAGAGATTGGTGGCGAGGCCCGCCAGCAAGAAGAAACTCGCTAGAAAAGCGACATCTCGAGCATCGCCGATAGGGCGAATCTCGTTCAGATAAGTCCACAGCGGCGAATTCAGCAACAGCAGACACCACAACGAAACTAGTGCCGTCAGCGCCGTCAAACCCGGTTTCCATCGTATGGTCATCAGAAGCTCTTCTTGGTTTCGACGATGATCTGCATGCTCTTGATCGAGCGATCACCTTGCAGTGGAAAGGCCAAATCGATGTGCAGCACGTTGCCGAGAGCTGATCGGCTGTTGCCGAGACGCAGTCCCACCCCCGCATCGGCGAGGACGTCGTGACGGGACTGTTGCCCATCAGCATTGCCCCAGGTGCCACCGACGTCCACGAAGGCGGCCGCTCCGACATGGACGAGACGGAAAGGATACCAGTCGGTATAACCGCGCTGCTCCAAGGTCACGGTCCAGCGGCCTTGGCCGTTTCGATAACGTAAAGGATAGCCGCGGAGCCCATTCTCACCACCGAGTAAAATCTCGTTATCGAGATCGAGCTTTTCGCCCGAATCGATTTCGGCGCTCGCGAAAAACAGGCGGCGATCCGACTGACGATGATAGTAACGGGCCGATGCCGAGACCTTCGCATTTCGTAATCCATCTTCCTCGTAACGCGCGCCGAGACTGCCGGCGATGAACAGACTGCTTTTCGAATCGAGCTCGTAGCCTTTGTGCAGCTCACCGGAGAGCAACCAGGCATTACGGTCCGAGCCCCAAGACTCGAGCGAACGACCGAGACGACCTCGGACTCGCCAGCCGTACTGGAAGTCCTCGTTACGCTCGATCTGATCGCGGTTGCGTAACACACGAAAATCATCTTCGATCCACTCGAACTGCGCCCACGGATAGACGAAACGGCGGTCGCTCGGAATCGTGAACAGAGGACGATCAAGTTCTGCACGATCGAACTGCGTTGATTCGTCGGATACGCCAAAGGTCCAGCGAGTCACCGACCCCTCACGAAGTCCGGCTGATCGACCAAGATAGAGAGTTTTGGTCGCCGACTCGCGTCGATACCTTCCTAGCAGCGCGCCGTCGTTGTAGCGAGGATCGATCCGTTCGTCTTTGAACCAAAAAGCGCCGTACGCCTCGCGTGTATCGAGTGCGTAGAACGGCCTCTCCAACAGCGCTCTCTGGGCGCCACCGTCACTAAAGTCGGAATGCTCCAACTCTAAGGACCACCACCCACTGCCGATTTGATTGTCAATATAGCGAAAAGACTGAATATCGCGATCGACTTCATTCTGCTGCTTCACACTGACTTGCGTGCCACGGCCGAACAAATTCAATTCCTCGAATTCGATACCGCTCGTCGACTTTCCGCCCTTGCGCCCGAATGAAACGCCCGGGTTCAAGGTCCACACGTCGCGGGTGACAACCTCGAGATCGACAATGCCATTGGCGTAGCGAATCGGCGTGATTGTGGCATCGTAGAGATAGCGCGTATCACGCAGTAGCCGCTCAGACTCGCGCACGACCGACTCACGATAGAGATCTCCGCTGCGTACAAGCAAGCGATCCAACACCGTGGATTCCTTCGTGTTGATGTGCCAACGATTGGCAAGTCGAAAGAGTCGGGTATCTTCCTCGGGTCGTGTGGTATCGAAAATATCCTGCACTTTGATGATGACTTGGCCAATCCGAGCACCTTCGCGCTCTAAGGTCACATCGTCAGGCATTCCCGGCGGGCGAACGGTCTGTAAGCGATCGGCACGAGAGCGAAGACCCGGAGCCTCGTCTGCGATCACATCAAGCGATGCAATGACAGACAAGGCACACAGCACCGAGATCTCAAGAATTCGATTCGACATCACGCCCCCGAAATCGATGTAACCCGAGACAGATCAACCAGGCGAGTAGTGCTGAGACGATATCGTGCGACAAAAAATGAGCTCCGCGGGATTGCTGAGCGATCGAAAATGCTGCGCCCAGTGCCAAAGTACAAAGCAAAGCGCCGGTCGCCCACGCGGGCTTTGTCGAGCGCCAAATAAAGAACAGCCCGAACAAGGCAAACGCGGAGGAAGAATGCGCCCCAGGGAAGCACGCCGCATGAGGCAAGTCCGCCGGTCGTGACTCGAACCAGTGGATCATTGGCATACTACCGCCGAAATCTTGCAGATCCCAGGGGCAGTCGACATTGGTGACCCGCTTCAAGATACCGATCGTCAAGGGGACGAGAACCATACTCGCGGCAAAGTAACCGAGGTCGGCACGATAGGCCGATAAGCGCATGGATCGATAACTAGCCGCCCAAGCCACCAGCGCGAGAACACCGACGAGACGCATCAAATTGCGCCCGCCGGTATGCAGCAACTCGTTCGCCCACCAGTCGTGCCGAGCAATCCACTCGTTCGTCGTTGCATCGAAAAAGAAATATCGGGCGATCATCACGTCGCCATCGAACAACGCAAGCATCAACAAGAACAGCGCGACGAATCCGATGATCCAAAGATCGAGAGCGCCTCGTCCGACAACCTTGAGTGGCATGGGTGGTTATCGTATCAGCGACCTGCGGATCCGGCTTTACCTAGCAGCGCTGCGATCTCCTGTCGCCGACCCGCATCTGCGGTCTCGCGGCCGGGGCGTGACGGTGCAGCCTGCGCAATCTTCAAGTGTTTGATCGCCAGCGCCGTCTCACCCTCATCGAGCAAGAATTCCGCGTAGAAAAAATTAGGGTCGATGCCGGCGGGGTTCAGCTTCAGCGCTGCCTGAAGATGATGTCGTGCCTTTTTGTCATCACCGAAGCCGACCGGGAAGCCGGGCACCTTGTGATACAGGGTACCGAGACTCGTGTGAGCAGAACCGGAGAGCGCCGTTGCGTCGATCTTCAGTGACGACTCCAGCACGCTACGAGCTTGCTTTGCCAAAGACAGCGCACCTAAACCACCCTTAGCGCCCGCTTGACTCGACAGCGCAATGCCGTGCCATACCATCGGCTCGGCACGTCCTGGCTGACTCGCCGCCAAGGCGGCTGCCCGGGTTGCCAACTGCCCAAACTCTGTCGCCTTTTGGTCGGCGGAGGCAGCCGAATAGTTGATCCGCGCCCATGTTTGTTGAATGTCGAGTAGTTCAGCATCCAACGAGGCGGCATGAACCGAAGCTACCGAAGCCAGCAGCAGTAACGCCGTGAGAAATTTGTACCCAAAAAAAGTCTTCATGAAGGATTACCTCGTTGAATGAATCGCCGAATGACCGGCAGCTGTTTGACCAATGCACCGTCGACCAGCGATGGCAGAACCGCGTTAACACGCGCGAACAATGCCTCGGGCCAACCGATCACCCTATTCGTACGCCGGGTCGACAAACTAGCGACGACCACTTGCGCCACGCGATCCGGGTCATCGACCTGATTCCCGAGTTGTCGATTCAATTCGTCCATCGCACTGGAATTCAAGGGTGTTCGGGTCGCCCGCGGTGCAATGTGCTGCACGCTGATACGGGTGCCGGCGAGCTCGCGATGCAGAGCTTCCGAGAATCCACGCAACCCGAACTTACTCGCCGAGTAAACAGTCTGTGACGGATAGCCGATGTAGCCAAATACCGAGCCAATATTGACGATATGCGCTTGCGGCAGCGATTTCAGGTGCGCAAGCAGTGCCTGTGTCAGACAGATTGGAGCAACCAGATTCGTCTGCAGCAACGCCTTGATTTGCGCCGAATTCGAGTCCTCGAGAAATGCGGCGCCACTGGTGCCGGCATTGTTGATGAGCGTGTCGATTCCAACGTGATCCCAATGGCGTGCATATTCGGCAACCCGCTGTCGATCCGCGTCAATCGTGAGATCTGCAACCAGAATACCGATCTGCTGCGGCGCCTCAGATGCGATCGTCTGCAACTTTGAAAGGTCGCGACCCGTGATCAAAACACGCGCGCCTTCATCGACCAAGCGCCGAACGATCGCGGCCCCAATACCGCTACCGCCGCCCGTGACTAACGCCCTGATTGGCGAATTCATGTGGCCACTCGTTCCAAACTACGGAATACATTGCCATAAAGCCAGAACATGGCATTGGCACAGTCGCCGATCGCCGTGTGATCCGACGGTGTATCCAGTCGATTGACGATCCCTGCCAGATGCTGGGTATGTTCCTGATCCAACTTGCCGTGACTACGCAGGTAGCTGAATGCACGATCGGGCAGCTCGAGAGCCGACTGAATCCGACTCGCCGCTTCGAGTGCCAACGCGACACTCGTTCCCTCCAGAACGAAGACCATGCCAAAGAAGCCGACCGGATTGCGGCGCATGGCAACGTCATAGGCGTAGGCGACCATGGCGTCCGTTTCGACATTTGGCTTGGAACGCCTCACGCGCTCGGCATCGCCACCGGCAGCGGTGATGTCGTTTAGGATCCACTGCTCGTGGCCGTGCTCCTCCTCAACATAATGAACCAGTTCTGAGCGCAACCAGTCTTTGGAGTCATCAAGTCGACTGCCGACTGCCATCAATAGCGGAACCGTATGCTTAACGTGGTGATACGCCTGCGTCAGAAACGCCACATAGAGATCGCGCGTCACATCACCGACCAAAGCACGCTGAATGACGGGTGCGGATAACAGGAAGCGGCGCGCGTTTTGGGTGGAGTCGGCCAAGCGGCCGTAGGCATCAACTGGCGATGGCATCAACATACATATCCTCGATCAAGTTTTGGTAGCGCGAAAACACCACGTCGCGACGGGTTCGGCCATTAGCGGTCACCGTCTCATCCGCGAGACGTAGCGGTTGCGGTAGCAAAGCCCAGCGCCGAACTTGGGCGTA
>JACCDX010250161.1_pt1 | contig 20383 bp, 28 predicted proteins | sample 7449681 | NCBI WGS metagenome assembly JACCDX01 (sample SAMN15323450, study PRJNA562643) | freshwater metagenome | isolation source: river surface water | place: USA:Blue River Watershed | collected 2017-08-18
ATATTATGATAGCACACGGTCGCTGGTCTCGTGGGATAGCAATTGAAGACGAGGAAGGCGAGAAAACAATCCGTAGAGTAGATCCAAATGATATTTTATTAGTAAGTGATGAACCAGTAAACGATTATACTATGAGTGATAAAATTATTGCGTAACGATAGATTGGGAAACGAGAAACATTTCTAAGAGGGCTGAGTGCCGAGAATCATTTCCCAATCTAATTGACATTTAAATGTGAGAATATGACAAACAAAACTATTAAAGACTATGCACCTTATATTGCTGCATTTGCTGCCTTAGGAGCAGCCGCAGCCGCTGCTACTGTTGCATATGTAAAAACTTCAAAGGCCCTCAAGGAATTGGAAAACATTGGGCTTGACTTCGGCAACGACCCTGTGTTATCTTCTTATTTTAAGAAGGATTAAGCTGTGAAAAATCAACTATGGGTTGAGAAGTATCGCCCTAATACGGTGAGTGATTATGTATTCGTTGACGAAAATCAGAAACAAATTGTACAACGCTGGATTTCTGATGAGTCCATTCCTCATCTTTTGCTTTCAGGCGATCCTGGCACAGGCAAAACGACTCTTGCAAAAGTTCTCATCAACGAACTAGGAATTGAAGAATTTGACGTTCTAGAAATCAATGCGTCTCGTGAAAACGGAATTGATGCATTGCGTGAACGTATCAATGGGTTCGTTCAAACGATGCCTTTTGGTAAGTTCAAGGTCGTTCTACTAGATGAAGCTGATTATCTTACACAACCCGCGCAAGCAGCCCTTCGCAATGATATGGAAGCATATCATCAAACAGTGCGTTACATCCTGACTTGCAACTATCAGCACAAGATTATCCCTGCGTTGAAGTCACGTTGTCAAGAATTTCATATTGCAAAGCCTGATATCACTGAATACACTACTCGTGCAGCTACAGTGCTGATTACAGAGGGCGTTGACTTTGACCTTGATGACCTTGATACTTATGTTCGTGGTTGCTATCCCGATCTTCGCAAGTGCTTGAATCAGCTACAACAGAACAGCGTTGATGGTAAGCTTAACAAGCCACAGTCAACTGGCAGCGGCGAAGATGAACTTTTGATTGCTGCAACTGACTTGTTCAAGAGTGGTAAGATTCTTGAAGGTCGTCAACAGTTGATGCAGTATATCAGTCTGTACCCAACTCGTATTGAAGATTGTTATCGCTGGATGTATGACAATCTTGATCTATGGGGTAATACTAATGAGCGTAAGGATGCTGCAATCATCATTATTCGTAATGGTCTTGCAAATCTGCCGCTTGTTGGTATTCCCGAAATTAGTCTCGCAGCAACATTAGTGGAGTTAACGGCATGAGAAAGTGGCATAGCCAAGAGCAAGTATTAGTTTGGCGTGACGGAAAGTTATGCTGGCGTATCCGTGACGTTTATAATGAATATACTAGAAAACCTTGGTATAAAGGCGGCGGAATCACAGGTTTTGAAATTACATATGGCAAATCACACTATATAGAAGTACCGGAGGATAATACAAATGGCTAAATGGAACCTAATGCCGAAATACAAGAAAAGTATTCAAGAAATTGAATTTTGGACAAAAGACGGTAAAGTAATTCAGTATAGTGTTTGGTGGCGTGGCGGCAACGTCATTCTCAATACCGCTACTGATGACATGCCCGAAATTGATCTAGAGAATGCGGATGATGACGGATTGGATGTATATTCACTAGCAGACGGTGAAACTATTCTAGACGTAGAAATGGATAGTTTTTGGGACGGTGACAGTACCGAATGGCTAGCTTCTTCTTCCGATGTAACAGAAGAAGAACTTGAAGAAGTCAGACTTGCTTGGGAAGAAGATTTTAGCGAAGGCGTAGAAAATCTTGGCTGGGAACTAGACGATAACGAAGTATACTTCCACGGTGAACTAGAACTTGAAAAGGTTGAGGGATGAGATACCTATTAATTTCATATCTTAGAAAAGTTAATGGGCAGATTGATGAAATGGTCAATGTGTCTAAGCGTGTTCGTACTAGTGACATGAATAATGCCAATGTCATTCTTGACTTTGCTGAAAAGAAAATTGTTAAGTGCGTGATTGAAGGTAAGAATCATGACACTACATTTGAACAAATGCGTGATTATTATTTTAAGGTTTACCCTCAACTAGTGCAACAACTAGAGAAGGAAGCACCCATTACTGCTGTTCAAGAAAAAAAGGCAAGTAAGATCAAAGTGAAAACGGGGCGTTAGGCCCCGTTTTCTTTATGAGTACATATGTAAAATATGTTCAATAATCTTGTGTCTTCTAATGTCTCTTGTGTCAAATTCACAAGCAGCCATTCCAGGAACACGATGTTCTAGAATCTTAGATTTCAAATCTAACAATCCATTGTCTAAAGTTTTTCTGTCGGTTTGCTCAACGTCGCCAGTAATGACAATCTTACTGCCCTCACCAATTCTTGTCATTAACATTTTCATCTGACTTGGCGTTGCATTCTGGGCTTCGTCCAGAATGATCCAACTATGTTTGAAATTGCGGCCTCTACAGAAGGCCAGGGGCGCAATTTCAATAATCTGCTCACTGATCATGTACTCTAGTTCTTTGGTTGAATAGTATTCTCTCAACACATCAAAAAGAGGTCTGACCCACGGTTCCATTTTTTGATTTAAGTCTCCAGGCAAAAACCCGTGCTTTTCATCATCAACTGCCACTGCTGGTCTTGTAAGTAATATTTTATCACAGTCACCTCTCCTCATTGCTTGGATTGCTGCTAGCATTGCTAGGTATGTTTTACCGGTTCCCGCAGGACCACTCACTACAACTATATCTATGTTAGGATCTGTCAAATTGACTATGTATTTTTCCTGATTTACCGATTGAGGTATTAGTTCGATAGGTCTTGTGGCCCTTTTGGGTTGGGTTTGATTGAAATCAATTGTTTTTGATTCATTGGAGTAAGTATTCTCAAATTGAGGTTTCTTACTATAACGTGTGTCTTTCTGTCTTAGTGCGCTTGTTTTTCTCTTGCTCACATATTTCTCCTAATCTGTGCTTTTGACACTTGAGAACTTTTGCTCTCAAAAGTACTTAGAATAAGGGTATGAGTAAACTATCAGCAAGTAAAAAAATGTTTCCTATGATAAATACTTACTCAGTTCGCTGTGAAACATACGATTCTTGTATTCTGCTTCCGGAAAGATAAATAGTTCTATGAAAACTTCACCAGCAGATAAATTCTTCAATGATATTGATTTCGTTAGCATCGTTGACACCATTAAGGGTGTTTACATGAGCGATGGCGCTATGTCTACGCTACTAGATTTTGAGCGTGTTATGGATGAAGCAGATGTATATGCTTTCAAAAACTGGTCTACTGGCGAGCTAGTAGACGGTCCAGTTGTAGGAAGATATAACTGCAAGTGCATCTTTATGTGGCCATACAAGTTGATGCCGGACCCAAGAGGCGCATTGAGACTTGATAAGATTGGTTGCAAGGTTACATACGGCAAGGGTGAAATCAAAGTTCCAGTTGAAGTCAAAGATTACGAAGATTTTGTTCCCGGAACTAGATATCCTAAGATGGCTAAGCGTAAAGTTTGGTTTGTTGAAGTTGTTATTCCGTTTGAATTGATGGATGATATTAAGGAAGGTTCAATTGATCTTGCTGACCAAACTATTGACCTTTCAGAGATTGAAGATGCCTACGATGAAGATTTAGACAGCGCAATGTCAGAAGAAGATTCTGTTGATACACAAGCAGAAGAGGCGCAAGAAGAAGTCCCAATGGGACAGGGGATGATGTAATATGGCACTAGATTACATGGACCTTGAGGGGCAACTCAAAGATAAAATCACGATTGACGAATATTCTGCTAAAATGGGCAAGGACAGTGATATCGTAACTGTTACATTCACTACCAACAGTAAACTCGCTGCTAAGGATTTAGTTACGTGGTTTGAGCGTGGATATGATTTTGTGCTAGATGCTAGTGTTAGCGATGGCGAAATTGAACCAGGCAAATGGCTAGTATTTATTGAAATGGACCGTAGAAGTAAGGTTCCTAATCGTATCATTACATTACTATCTGATCTTGAGACACTAACTGGTCTTGAAGTAGATGATTGGACTGTTGAGATAGACGGTGATGAATATGAAGCCAATGAAGAAATATTAAAACAAAAAATGATTCTTAATCCAAATGAATATAAAGATAAAAAAGAATCAGAAGACGAAGAACCTGAAACCGATCTAAACGAGATGCGTCTTCGTGCAGGGCTTGACGTAAAAACAGATTACGTTGAAGATGAGTATATCAAAAACTTAAAGGCAATTGCAGGTTTCTGAAATGGATAAGGTGTTAGTTAAAAACACTAACGAACACTGGATAAACCGAAAATGGCGCCCATCAATGGGTTGGATGTATCTTACAGTCTGCATCTTTGATTTTATTATTTTCCCTATATTATGGTCAATACTACAAGCCGCCTTCCATGGCAATGTAGGAGATCCGTGGCAACCATTAACATTGCAGGGCGCTGGATTATTTCACATCGCAATGGGTGCAGTATTAGGCATTGCTGTATACGGTAGAACTAAAGAAAAGGTTGAAGGGGTAGTCAGTACCTCAACTGAAATTTCAGGATAATAAAAACTTGACATTTGACATAAAGACTGCTATATATTAAGAATGGATCATTATAGCACATTAGGCGTATCTCGTGACGCTAGCCAAGAAGAAATCAAAAAAGCTTATCGCAAACTTGCGATGACTCATCATCCCGATAAAGGCGGCGACCCAACAGAATTCCAAAAGCTTAATGACGCATACGAAGTCTTAAGTAATCCCGATAAAAGAGTTCAATACGATAATCCTTCAGCACGACCCGGCAATCCGTTCGGTGGTGGATTCCAATTTGATCAAAATCATTTTGATATAAGCGACATATTCAGTCAGATTTTCGGAGGCCGACAGGGCTTTGGTGGCGGAATCAATCAAAAGCAAATATACAGAACACAAGTAGCAGTTTCCCTATTGGACGCCTACACTGGAAAAGAACATACATTTCAGATTTCTACTCCAACCGGCGTTAAGGTAATTAACGTAAAGGTTCCTTTAGGAATTAACAACGGTGATCAAGTTAGATATGAAAACGTATTAGACAACGGCACACTTATTATTGGATTTCACATCCTACCTGACTTAAGATTTGATAGAAACGGCGATGATTTATATTGCAATTTGCCTATCTCTGTGCTAGATTTAATAATTGGTACTAAGGTAAAATTCAACACTATCTCAGGAAAAACTATTGAAGTTACTATTCCCCCGAATACACAACCCTCTGATCAGATACGAATATCAGGTCATGGAATGCCTATAAAGAATGCGTCCAATATGTATGGTGACCAATTACTATTGCTAAAACCGTTTGTCCCTGCTAATATCAGTCAAGATATTATAGACGCTATTATTCGTAACCAAGTAAATAATTAAAAAGGAAAACACATTGCAGTCTTCACCTGAAATTGAAAATATTGTAGCACGATCAATTGAGTCTGCTAAGAAGTATCAACACGAATACGTTACCATTGAGCATCTTCTTTTGGCTTTGGTTACCCATGCGCCCTTCAAGAAGTGTCTCAACGGGTTCAATGTAGATACTGAAATGATGATTCAAGAGATTGAGCAGTACCTGAACAGTCTGCAATCAATCGTGTCTACTGATCCTAATATGCAGCCTAAGCGAACCAATGCGCTGGAGCGTGTGATGAACCGTTCTGTGACGCAGGTTCTATTCACTGGTCGCAGACAAGTATCTACTATTGATCTTTATATGAGCATTGTTAGTGAAAACAACAGCCACGCACATTATTTTCTTCTAAAGTATGGCGTATCTAAGGCTGAGTTTCTAAATCACTGGCAGCGTCACTATAAGGGCGAAGACGGCATTTCTTCTATCACTGATAGTCAAGCAGAAGATATCCTTGAAGAATACACGATTAATCTTACTGCACTTGCCCGTCAAGAAAAGCTTGAACCTGTAATTGGACGCACTAAGGAAATTGATGATATCGTTAATGTTCTTGCTAAGCGTTTCAAGAGCAACGTATTGATGGTAGGTGACCCCGGCGTTGGTAAGACTGCAATTGCAGAAGGTATTGCTAACGCTATTGTCAATAAGGAAGTTCCTGACTTCTTGCTTGATCACGAACTTTACAGCCTTGAAGTTGGTTCACTGCTTGCTGGTTCACGTTATCGCGGTGACTTTGAGGAAAAGGTCAAGCAGGTACTTGAAGCACTTAACGTTAAGAAGAAGTCAATCCTCTTCATTGACGAAGCACACACTATGCAGGGAGCAGGCGGCTCCACTAGCGGTAGCGTTGACTTCTCTAACATGATTAAGCCCGCTATTACTAAGGGTACTCTCAAGGTGATTGCAAGTACGACTTGGGAAGAGTTCTACGAGAGCTTTGAGAAGGACCGTGCGTTGATGCGCCGCTTCTATCGTGTAACGGTTGACGAACCTAGCAAGGATTCTACAGTTCGTATTCTTAGCGGTCTTGCTGCACGACTCAATGACTTCCACGAAGTTAATATTACTCAGGAAGCAGTTGAGACTGCGGTTGAATTGGCAGAACGCTATATTCATGATCGTAAGAACCCCGACAAGTCAATTGACTTGCTTGACGCAGCCTGTGCTAAGCAGCGTGTTCTTATGAATAAGGATGCAATTATCACTAAGGAACTTATCTACGAGCAGGTAGAGAAGTTTACTGGCGTTCCCGTTGATAAGTTGTCAGGTGACAACATGGATCGCATTCAGAACCTTGAATTGAACGTAAAGAATAAGCTTTATGGTCAGGACGAAGTTGTTGATAAGGTTCTTGAGCGTGTCTATGTCAGCTTCGCAGGTATCGGAAATGATACGAAGCCGACAGCAAGCTTCTTGTTCTTGGGCCCAACGGGCACGGGTAAAACAGAATTGGCTAAGCTGCTGTCCAAGAATTTGGATATGCCGCTTCTCAAGTACGACATGTCGGAGTATGGTGAGAAGCACAGCGTAAGCAGCTTGATCGGTCCGCCCCCGGGCTATGTAGGCTTTGGTGACTCGCAGGTGCAGGGCGGTCGTCTAATTTCAGACTTGAGCAAGAACCCTCATTCAATCCTGCTGTTTGACGAAGTTGAAAAGGCTCACCCCGATATCTTCAACATCTTCTTGCAGATGTTGGATGAGGGAACCATCACTGGTTCTAACGGTAAGCAGGTGTCTATGAAGAACACTCTTATCATTCTGACTAGTAACTTGGGTAGTGCTGACAACGAACGTAATAACATTGGCTTTGGTGATCTTAACAAGACCGGTGAAGATGATAAGGCATTGAAGCAGTTCTTCAAGCCTGAGTTCCGCAATCGTCTTGATATGGTATGCAAGTTCAACAAGCTTGATACGCTTTCTATTAAGAAGATTGTTGTCAAGTTCATTGAAGATTTGAAGAAGCCGCTGCTTGAAAAGCACAACATCAATCTTAACCTCAGCGAATCGGTAGTTGACTACCTTGCTGAACAGGGCTATGATAGTAAGATGGGCGCCCGTCCTCTTGCACGTAAGATTGATGAGTTGGTTCGTGTTCCTCTTTCAAAGAAGATTTTGTTTGAGAGCATCAAAAATGCTAATGTAATGGCAGTGATGAAAGATGATGCGATAGATTTTGAAATCACTGCCAAGCAGAATGCAAGGATTGGTAGTGATGGCATCATTGAAATTGAAGGTTGAACAAAGAGAAAGATTATATTACAATAGTTATATGTACAGAGCAGTATGCAACGTTCCAGGTGCATACTACACTGATAAGGCAAAAACTATAGACGAGTATAAGGATATCATTGATAGCTTTCGTACTGAAATGCTTAGATATCCCTTATATACGCCCGTAATCATGACGAATGACCATTACGATAACATTGAAATATTAATCAATTACATCAACAAGTTTAAAAAGAACGATAAAGGAACTATCCGTAGAGAAGGCAACAATATAACTTTCTATAGTAATGATTTACCTTTACTAAAAAAAGCCCTTAGCGTTGATGTACCGGTGAGAATATATCAAGCAGAATTGCTACCTGCTGGAGTAAAGTATTTCAAGCGTAGTGTGCCTGCCCCGTATAGAGTACATTTAAAAGAAGCTAAGATTAATAGTGAAATAAAGGACGATATCCTGTCCTACATTGAAAGAACTGACGGTGTAGAAGGTTCATCTGCGTTAATGGTATGGTTAACTAGACCACATAGATGGGCACATTCTTGGTGCAGTAAAACGTTTTTTATCAATTATACTGATGGCAGTCAGCTAACGATGATGCATTTACTGTTTCCAGAAGTTATTGGGAAGAACTACAAACTAGAACAGAAGTGATAAATACTCTATATATTTTGGAGTTTTATCATGGCAAAAATGATTGAAGAGGTCATCGTTATCAAGCTCGCCAAGCTTGTAAAAGACAGTGACCCAACTAGCGCAATTATCGCAGAAGATGCACAGATTGCATTAGAACAAGTAGCCCAAGAACTAGCAGGTGATGGGGTCTTAGTAGAGGTTGAGAAAGCTTAATGTCTCAAGTTACTACTCTGATCCTTTTGCCACAAACAGCATACGTCAATCCAGGTAATGGTGCACCATACACTGTGACAGGCAATGCACAGCCTGCTGCTGCATACTATTTAGGCAATCAGGATCTACAGACCGTAAACTTTAGCACAGTGAACATGACAGGTAACATCGTCATTGAAGCTACACTAGCGGCTAACAGTGATAATGCTGATTGGTTCAAGGTATATGAATTTGAAGCAACAGCTAGCAACACTAGTATGTACACCAATATTGATGGCAACTTTGTTTATATCAGAGCAAAGGTAGAAGATTTAAGTCAGGGTACAGTTAATTATATTAAGGTAAGTTACTAATGAGTATGGTAGTCATTATGCCCGGCGGCTTTCACCCATTTCACGCAGGTCACGCTTCATTGTATCAAAGTGCTTTGAAAGCGTTTCCTAATGCAGATGTATATGTCGCTGCAACTAATGACACCAAATCTCGTCCTTTTCCTTTTGAGATTAAAGAGAAACTAGCTAAAGTTGCAGGTGTACAAGATGGTCGTTTTGTGCAAGTAAAGAGTCCTTTCCAAGCTAAAGAAATATTACAGAACTACAACCCAGAAGAGGACGTAGTAGTATTTGTTCGTAGTGAGAAAGACCGTGATGAGCAGCCTAAGCCAGGCGGCACGAAGAAAGACGGTAGCCCAGCATACTTCCAGCCATATACGGGTAAGGATATGGAACCATTTGGTAAGCATGGATATATCGCATATCTACCTACAGTAGAGTTTGGTCCTGGCATCAAGTCTGCTACAGAGATTCGCAATATATGGCCTCAATTAAATGATCGTCGTAAGCTTGCAATGGTCATGAGCTTGTATCCTAAAGCCCAAGAGAATCAAAGACTAGCACAGAACATTGTTAAGATGCTTGATTTAGGTATGGGCACTGAGGAAGTTGCTGAGACAATCATAAATGAGCGTCCTGGTGATGTTTATTCAGCAAGACAGGCTGAAATCATTGAAGACTTAGGAAATGGATATTTCTTAGGTGACGATACTTATCAAGACGATGAAGGATTCTACAAAGAAGGTTACACTGTCTATAAGAAAGAAGGGATTGATTCATATAGAATGGTTGACACTGTAGACATGAGCCCCTATAAAAATCCTCCAGGTCATATTGAAAACGAAATCAAAAAGATTATTGCTTCTGACAAAAATAATCTATCCGAAAGCATGGATTATCTAGAAGAAAAATAATTCCACTACTAGTTCCTCTTGTAAATATCTATACAAGTTTACAAGAAAGAGGACTATATGGCACGTAAACCAAAGAATACTACTACTAAGAATGTTGCACCAAACGGCGAGGAACGCACAGTTCCCGTAGAAAAGGTGCAAGAAATCGCTGAACAGGCTGCACAGGAGCAAGCTCCTCAGGCAGGTCAAGTTCAGGTAAACGTTGACTATCTCCGCACAACTAAGGTTCACATTGCGATGCCTTGCTACGGTGGTATGTTGACAGAATCAACTTTCATGTCATTCATCAAGTGGGCTAACACTGCCCGTCAGCTTGGTATTGACTGGACACTAGAAACAATGGTTAACGAATCATTGATTAGCCGCGCAAGAAACACCCTTACTGCTAAGTTTCTTGACATGCCCGATGCAACTCACTTATTCTTCGTTGATGCCGATATCGGTTGGGAACCCTGGCATTTGCTAGTCCTCTTGAATAGGGACGTAGACGTTATCGGTGGTTTGTACCCAATGAAGACTATGCCCATCAAGTGGGTTGTTAACGGGTTTGAGGGTGCAGAAGAAGGACCTGACGGACTTCAAGAAGTTTCAAAGGCAGGTACCGGATTCCTTCTTATGAAGAAGCATGTATTTGAGAAGTTGAATAGTCACCCCGCGGTTAAGCAGTACAAGAACGATATTGGACTTGATCCAAAGTACGATCAGCACTTGAAGACTTACTTTGATACCGCAGTTCGTCAGAATCGTTACTACAGCGAAGACTGGACTTTCTGTGAAAACTGGAGAGACCTTGGTGGTCGTATCTGGGTTGACAAGAGAGTTCTTCTCCGTCACTCAGGATCATATGTATTCTGTCAAGAAAATCAGCAGTACTTGATGGACAACATTGGTCCAATGTATGTTCAGGAACAGGCTAATAAGGCAGCAGCCGAAGCAGCACAACAAGCTTCCCCGCCTAGTCAGTAATATCTGACTAGTAGCGCAAACTAGGGGCATCGGAAACGGTGCCCCCTTTTTGTTGCCAAGATAAATACTATATTACTATATAGGATTACCCATGAAAATTACAGATATCGTCACTGAAAGCACTACAGCAGGCTCTATTGCAACAGTAGCAGCCCCTATGGCCACACAATCACGAAACGCTAGCATCTATGGCGGTAAGAAGGTTGGCAACTTATTGACTGGTAAGAAGACCAAAGCAAAGTATGCCAACTCAGTCAACGAAAGCAAGATGAAAGAACTTGCTACAGATATTAGAAACATGGATAATGGCAATTTCAAAAAGAAGTATGGCAAGACCAAAGAACAGCTTACATCTGTATTAGGTGATCCTAATGCTAAGAAGCCAACGGTTCACGAAGCACACCTAGAAGAAGACGATTTGATTCTTGTGCCAGGTCAGGGACATAGATTAAAGAGTGGCTTCATTCCGCATGGTGAAAGTCGCATTGATCATGAAGTTGAAATGGCTCGTAGTGACTTGTTCAGTGCTGCTAAGAATGCTAAACAAGTTTACGAAATGATTGCTGATGTGTCAGAAGACGAAGGACTTGAGGGCTGGGTACAAGAAAAGATTATCAAAGCTAATGATTATCTAAACACTGTCCGTGAATATCTAGAAGGTAAGCAAGTTCAAGAAATGACCGGTGGTGTTATTGCTGGCGGCGGCGTAGGCTAAAATGATTAGTGACGAATTTGGCGATATAGAACAACTTGATGAGAACCTAAGAAAATGGTTCAAAGAGAAGTGGGTTCGTTTTGGACCCGATGGCAAGATTCGTGGAGCTTGTGCAAGAGGTGATGACAGTGAAGGTAAGCCTAAGTGTCTCCCTCAGAAGAAAGCACACGCATTAGGTAAGAAGGGTCGTAAGTATGCTGCTAGTAAGAAGCGCAGAGAAGATCCAAACCCAGAACGCAGAGGTAAGGCTAAGAACGTGGCTACTAAAAAGAAAACCAATGAAGAATGGAGTCAGAAATACAAAGATAGTATCAACTGCTCCAATCCAAAAGGCTTTAGCCAAAAAGCACATTGCGCTGGAAAGAAGAAGAACGAAGACATGCACAAAGAAAATCAGAAATGCCCGCATTGCGGTGGTCCATTGTACCCTGAAACAATGATCAATGAGAAGAAGGATGCTTGCTATCATAAGGTTAGAAGCCGTTATAAAGTTTGGCCTTCCGCATATGCGAGTGGTGCATTAGTTCAGTGTCGCAAGAAGGGCGCAAGTAACTGGGGTACTGGCGGCAAAAAGAATGAAAGTTCTATCATGAAGGGTCTCGTAGATGAAGCCGGCGGTGTAATTATCGGTCACGATAAAGACGATCCTCAAGTTGCTGTTCTAGGTGGAGCCGGATCATATAGCCTTAGCAATCTTAAAAAGAAAGCACAGATGGAAGCTAATGAACTAGCAAAAGATGTTGCTTCTGGTAAGTTCAAAAACTCAGCATATAATGTTAAGCAACTTGCCAACACACTCAACACTATTGTTGCTGCCGAAGAAGAAATGGAAAAGCTTTACTTTGGTGAAGATTATACTGGTGAGTTTGCGGCAGAAAAGACTCCTGCAATCAACCCATATGGTGGATTAAAGGATAACCAGTTTAGAGGTGCTATTAGCGAGACTCCAACTGATAATCCTACAGGTGCTAGCGGTGAAGGTGGCTGGCGCAGAACAGATATTGAAGAAGAACAGCTTGACGAAAAGTGCTGGGATAGTCACAAGCAAGTTGGTATGAAAAAGAAGGGTGACAAGATGGTCCCTAACTGCGTACCAAAAGAATCGGCTATCATGAGAGGTCTAAAGCGTGAGAGCAAGTGAATTTCTACCTGAATCAATAAGTACTGGTCAAGGTGGAGGTTCTGCTGGAAAAGGTGGCGGGCAGATGGTCGGTGGTCCTACTACTTACGAACAAGAATATAATATGTTCAAGCGCAAAGGTGCTCGTAGAATTACTGCAATGACTAACGAGGCACTTGACAGTTCGTATCCATATAGAGATAGTAAACAGAATCCCGGTAAAGTATTTTATTTTGACACTGGCGACGGTACTGAGTATAAGGTTCAGTTCGGTAAATCAGGCAAAGCAGTAGAAGTTGCATTCTTTGCTAGAGGCGAAGGTGATGAGCATAAAATCGGCTTGACCGGTTCAGGTGATAGTAGAAAGATATTCGGAACTGTAATCAATATTGTTAAGGATTACATGGAAAAGAATAATCCAATTACACTATTGTTTACGGCGAATAACAGTGAGCAAAGCAGAGTTAAATTATACAATATGTTAGCAAGTAAAGTTGGTCAGGCATTACCTGACTACACATTCCAGGGTGCTTTTAACAACGGAAACTTCACGCAGTTTAATATTGTTCATAAAGATTCAGATAGATCAGCTACGTTAGATAAAGCAAAGGCGTTAAAAAATAAATCGTTGAACGCGGTGTTTGAGGATAATACATGAGCCATCTTAAAGAAGTGAACAGAAGTTACTTACGTCATTTATATCATGCCTGGAAAGTTGCCTTTATACTAATAGTGCATGGATTGTTTCCGAATATTTGGGAAACTAAAGCCAGCGATAATCTTTGTCAGCATTCAGATCCAAAGTGATAAATAGTCTATAGGACTATTAATATGCTAGCAGAAACACTCAAAACACTTTTAGCCACGACTTATGCTTTGTCAATCAAGGCACAGAACTTCCACTGGAACGTGGAAGGGCCAAACTTTCCACAATATCATAGCTTCTTTGGCGATTACTACTCCGAAGTATATGACAACACTATTGACAAATTAGCAGAAATTATTCGTCAATTGGATAGCTATACTCCGGGTAGTATTCTTCGTTATGCTGAGTTGAGTCAGATTCAAGATCAAACAAAGATTCCTCGTGCAATGCTTATGATGGAAGAACTATATCACGACAATGCTATCATACTAGATATGTACAAGCAAGCGTTTCATGTAGCAGAAGAAGCCGATGAGCAAGGTATCTGTGATTTCATTGCCGGTCGTATTGATGCACACGCTAAACATCAATGGATGTTGAGAAGCATTCTTAAAACCGCGAGGGCGTAATGTCCCCGGATGATATGCAGATGCTAATAAAATCACTACACTTATTAGAACAAGAGCCTGAACTACAGGAAGAAGTTGTTGTGGTTGAGAACACTGCACATTCTAGTGACAAAGATCATATTGCTGCAATAGAAGAATTCTTATTCAATTTAGGGCCCGACGATGTTGGCGTAGAAAAGTTCGGTCCTTATACTGTTCATTTTGAGGGATTTAGTGATTATTGCCAGCAAGATGCGAATGATCGCTGCCACTTACCAAAAGATGATCCTAGACATTTAGACAAATACGAAGACATTTACGATGAAGTATTAAGAGACTTTATCAATCGTGAAGATGGTAAGATGCCAATTGAGTCAGGGTTGACTGGCGATGAAGAATATCCTATCTATTATGCTATCTTTAAAGAAGAAGATAAATTAACAGAAGACAAATCAATTAACACTGTTGCCTATCATGGCACAACAGACGATATCAATGAGTTTCGTCCCTTCAGTCACTTTGGTTCCGAAACTGCTGCACGAGACAGAATGGATTACAAAAAAGTCAAGAACGGCAAAATCTATAAAGTGCAGCTTGATATCAAGAATCCATTAATGATCAAAGATTTTCCTGGCGTACATTATGATAGACTATATGCTTTTGAGTTGAGAGATAAGAAGCTCATCAGCCAAGAAGAAATGGAATATATTACATTTGATCAAGATCCTCAAGAATTAAGAAAGAAATTGCTTCACAAACTAAAAGATTTGGGTATTGATGGCTTCGTATATAAGAACAGATATGAAGATAAGGGCAATCTAAGCTACGTCATCACTGATCCTAGTCAAGCTAATATTGTTGACGTTGAAGAAGTCACATTAAAAGAAGAACAAGTTAAAGAAGCTAGTCCCAACACATTAGAAGGTAGCTTTACTCCAGACTTAGTTGAGAGTAAGAAGTGGCTATGTGATATGTTGGCTAAGGGTCTCAAAGGCAAAAATGCCGGTACTATCTATGTATTAGGTAGCTGGTATGGCAACATGGGTATCTTTTTAAAAGAAGCAGGTATCAAGTTTGACAAGCTAGTATTAGTTGAACCTGATAAAAAATCATTGATGCAAAGCAAAAGACTATTAGACAAAATTAATACTCAGGGCAAAATCGTATTCCTTAATCAAAAAGCAGAAGATGTTGTTTATGAAAAACCGGGCGTAGTAATCAATACTAGCTGTAACGAAACAGGCCCTATATTCTTAAACAACGTTCCCGATAATATGCTATGTTTATTACAGGCCAGAAACAACAATGAGAGTACATTGTTCCCAACAGAACAAATAGAAGACTTCGTTGACTATTTCCCGCTGTCAAAGGTTTACTATACTGGCGATAAATATCTAGAAGACCCTGAAATTAATTATGTTCGTTATATGAAGATTGGTAGAAAATGAGAGCAAAACAATTCGTACCTATTGTAGAAGCTCAACAAGAGCTTTTTGAAGTAAACATGAGTCCCGGCAACTTGAAGAAGCTTGCTAGCGGAATTGATGCCTTAGTAGGTATTGAGTTTGAAATGATTGTACCTGGTGTTGGTTCTGTAGATGACGACGACCGAGAACCAGAAGAGGATATGGACTACGACGAAGAAGCATATGATATTGATGATATTACTCGCTTCTTCAATGACGGTGACTATAATGATCGCAGCACAATCAGAGACTTGGAAGAAGAACTGAGAGAAAAGTTCTATGAGTGGCAAAGTGAACAAATAGATGAACAATGGAACAGTTCTGACGGTAGACAGTTCTTTGCTCAGTGGGTCAAGGACAATGTAGGCCCGGACGAAGTTGCCGATCACGTAGACAAAGAAGAAGATTTATTTGGTAATAGAAATCCTGATGGGTCAGATTGGGACCAGTTCATTGAAGATGAATGGGAAAAGAGCTTTGATAGTGATAATTACCAAAATGCATATGATGAATTCCGTGAAGATAGACAAGATAACGGTGACTTTGACGAAAGAGAATTTTTAAGAGAAATCGGCATTCGTTATATGTCAGATGTTAACGATCATGTCAGAGAATATGTTGCGTGGCCGCACTATACCTATTCCGACGGTGACAGCGAAATGAATCTTGAAAATCTTGCTGATGAGTTCTCTGACACAATTGGTCGTAAAGTTCACTATAGCACAGGCTATCACGGTGGCCCAAGAACAAATGATGCCTACACGATTGAACCTGATAGTAGCTTGAGCGGGGCAGGTGATGATGCTGGACTTGAGTTCATTAGTCCTCCGTTACCCGTTGATGAAGCTTTGGCTGATGTTAAGAAAATCAAAGAGTGGGCCGACGAAAGAGGTGCATATACTAACAGAACAACTGGCTTACACATGAACGTTAGTGTTCCAGGATTTAATCAAGAAAATCTGGACTTCGTTAAGCTGACATTGTTGCTTGGTGACAAGTATCTTTTAGATAGGTTTGGTCGTAGCGCAAATACATACTGTAAGAGTGCTATGGACATCATTGAAGAAGCTCCCAATGTGCAAGACAAAGAACTATTATTCAAGAGATTAAAGGATAATCTTGAAACAATGGCAAGCAGAGTCATTCACTCAGGTAGAGTTGGTAAGTTCACTAGTATCAATCCAAAAGACAATCGTGTTGAATTCAGAGGTCCCGGCGGTGATTGGCTTGATCAAAACTTTGATAAGATTGAAGATACGCTTTATCGTTGTGTAGTAGCACTTGATGCTGCGGTTGACCCTGAAAAGTATCGCAAAGAATACTTAAAGAAGCTTACTAAAATGTTTTCCCCTACAAAAGGTTCGCTAGAAGATGTGTTTGTTCAGTATGCAGCAGGTACTATTACTCGTCAAGAATTGAAGAACAAATTAAAAGAAACACAGTCACAAAGAAAGAAAGAAAAGCTTTCTAAAGAAGGTGTGGTTGAACTTGAGTTCTATGAACTAAATGACGGTGATTGGATCATTGAATACGACAATCCAACCGGTGATAATCGCAGAATGCTCCTCAAGAAAACTGAACAGGTTAGTAATGATAGAGCAGCAATGGAAGCTGCAATGAAACTTGAACCAAGTTGGTTCAACCCAAATGACATTGAAAACATCATTGTTACTGAGTATACAGGTAAGAAAGTATATAATGTGTTTGATAAGGAAGGTAATGTTGTTGGTAGCTACAATGCATTTACGCCTTTACAAGCAATTGATATCACACTAAGCTATGATAATAGCTTACCTAAAGATGAACTGACCGCTAAGTTAGCAAGTGAATCACAGCCAGAACCACTGAGAATGGCCCCAGGAGAACAAGAGTTCGTCGTAGTGAATAACACTACCAACCAAAGAGTTAATTTAGCAGCGAGAGATAGTGCAACGGCGTTAAGCCGTGCATTGCGTAACAACCCAAGCTGGGACTCATATCAACACCAAATTAGAGTTCTCTCAGCGACTCCACAGGCAGAGGAACCGGCAGAAGAACCGCAATATACTGGTTACCGCGTATCTGGTTCAAATTCTGAAGAAATTATTGCTGCGAGAACGCCCGGTGAAGCACAGCGCATTGCTATGCTGCTGTACCCTAATTTAGGTGATAACTTAAATGTTTCTGCAACGATGATGAGTTCAGGCCTTGCTGCATCACGATACCAGCGACATATGGAAGATATAGCTAACCTAAATAACCAATCATCAGAACAGCAATATACTGGTTACCGGGTAACTGGTTCAAATTCTGACGAAATTGTTGCTGCTAGAACACCCGAGGAAGCAGAAAATATTGCTAGACTACTATATCCTAATTTGGGTGAGAACTTAAGTGTCTCTGTAACTGACATGCCTCCCCTTGCCGCCGAGTTGCGATATCGTCGTCACCAAGAAAACATAACTAATCTAACTAACCAATCATCAGGTAATACACCAGCGCCAAATCAAGACAGCGAAGGTGAGTTCTATTTGGTATCTGACCCCGGTGATAACGCAGGTGGTGTGAGATTCCGAGCAACTAGCCCAGAACATGCTATTGAAAGAGCTAGAGCAGCATTCAATATTCCTGCTGACAGAGAATTACAAGCAAGGCTAGAAAACGGTTGACATTGGCCGCGCAATATGATAAAACAGTGTTTCACTGATAAATAATACAAAGGTGATAGAATATGAAAATTAATGAACTGCTTAACGAATCGTTTGACAACATTGAAGATCCAGATACTGACAAGGTTCCTAACATTGTCATGCAGATTCGCAAGAGCATGGATACAGGCGGCAACCGCCCTATCGTCTTTCGTGATGGAACAAAAGCTGAGATTCCAGTGAATGCAATGATTGCATTCTTGAATCGTTATGAAACTCTACGTCCAATGGATCGTGAACAGATGCAAGACCTTGCTGTTCAGAGCAAAGAAGCATTTATTGATGCTGTAAAGAACTACAACAAGCCTAGAGCACCGAAAAGCATCTATACCTAATATTAGTAGTTAATTTTTCCCCCATATAAGCTAAATATTATTATAAAAATAATAATAAGGAGCTTATGTGGGGGAATTTTTTAAACTGGTAACCGATGTGGGCTTTCCTATAGCCGCTGCACTTGCAGCCGGCTATTTCGTTTTTCTAACATTAAAGTTTATTTTAGCAGGTGTCACGGGTAGTATCAGTGGCATGAAGGGAATTATCACGGCTCTAGACAATCGTGTTAAGACAATGAATCACGATGTTATCCGTATTGATACTGTTGTTAGCAATGCATTGGGTCTGAAACCAGACATTGATCGTATCTCCAGAGCAGACGGCAAAAATGATGCGCGGAGAGATTAATGGAAGATATTGCAAGTCTAATTAGTCAGTATGGTTTCCCTATTATTGCCGCCGGTGGCATGGGCTACTTTGTATTTTATGTTTGGCAGTGGGCAACAGAAGAAGTTGACCCGGTCTTAGGTGAAGCTAACGTAACATTGATTGGATTGATTGACCGCATTCGTATGCTTGATAATGATTTGATACGGTTAAAGCAAAAGGTAGATACTGTGTTACACTTGCGCGGCAAATCCATTGAGTACGAAAGAGTACAGGCAGAAGAAGAAATTAATAAAATCGTTAAAGAACAAGATACTAACTAAGGGGGAAAACAAATGTTGAAAAGAACAATCATACTGTCACTTCTCTTAGTAGGTACACCTGCACAGGCTACTGAAATCGTATTTCAATTTAAGAATCCATCCTTCTCTGGAAACAATGCAGGTGCGCAATGGTTAACGATTGAGAATCAAGAGTTCAACCGTAAGAAAGCTATTCAGGATAAGATAGAAGCTGATCTTAAGGCACAAGCACTTGAAGAAAAGAATTCTATTCTAAATCGCTTCATGAACAATTTACAGTCTCGTATATATTCTCAACTAGCACAGCAATTGACCAACAATCTGTTCGGTGAAATGGGAGGACAATCTGGCTCATTTGTCCTTGAAGGAAATCAAATTAGTTACGAGAAATCTGACACTGAGATTAAGCTTGTGATTACTGATGATGCAGGCAATGTAACAGAGATCATCATCCCAACAAGTGGATTTAAATGGTAATGAAATACATACTTTTACTTTTACCAATTTTATTGGGTGGATGCATGTCAACTGGTGCAGGAGTGCTAAGCATGAAAGATCCTGCAACTGTAGTGAACACACAAGTTACTGAGTTGCGCAATCTTCCGCCACCTCAGCAACAAGCAGTTGTAGCAGTATACGATTTTCCAGACTTGACTGGGCAGCGCAGAGATAAAGATGGTATTGCTAGTATTTCAACTGCTGTAACTCAGGGCGGAACACCTCTTTTGATTTCTGCATTAAAAGAAGCAGGTAACGGCACATGGTTCAGAGTTGTTGAGCGCAATAGAGTAGACGATTTAGCAAGAGAGCGTCAAATTGTTCGTCAAACTCGTGAAGAATATTTGGGCGAGAATGCAAACAAACTTGATCCTATGTTGTTTGCAGGACTCATCATTCAAGGCGGCATTATTGGTTATGACACTAACATTCAAACCGGCGGTGCTGGAGCAAGATATCTTGGTATAGGTGGAACAACAGTTTATCGCAAAGATCAAGTGGTAGTGTCATTACGTGCAGTAAACACTAACACCGGTGAGATTATCCTCAACGTGCAAGTATCAAAGACTATATTATCTGTTGGTAGAGACCTCTCAGTTTTCAAGTTTGTAGACGTTGGTACACAGTTAGTTGAACTAGAAGCTGGCATGACTGAAAACGAAGCAAGCACTATGGCAGTTAAGATGGCCATTGAAGAAGCAGTTTTACAATTAATAAAGCAGGGTGTAGAAGAAGGATACTTTAAATATAGGGAAGGGGCATAATGAAGAACAAATTTATACTTTTCATCATAGCAATGATGACTAGTTCCGCAGTATTAGCGCAATCAACAACCAACTCAATTTATATTGAG
>JACCDX010201627.1_pt1 | contig 20372 bp, 20 predicted proteins | sample 7449681 | NCBI WGS metagenome assembly JACCDX01 (sample SAMN15323450, study PRJNA562643) | freshwater metagenome | isolation source: river surface water | place: USA:Blue River Watershed | collected 2017-08-18
AGCCTACCCGAACCCAGTGCGAGCAGCACCCTTGGGTTCCTATTTGGCCTTGCTCCGAACGGGGTTTGCCGTGCCGCGGCCTGTTGCCAGTCGCGCGGTGCGCTCTTACCGCACCCTTTCACCCTTACCGCCCGACTTGCGTCGGGGTTGGCGGTCTGCTCTCTGTTGCACTTTCCGTAGGCTCGCGCCTCCCAGGCGTTACCTGGCGTTCTGCTCTGTGGAGCCCGGACTTTCCTCCGTCAGGCACCTCGACGCGCGTCAGTGACGCATGAAGAAGAACTCCCGACAGCGACTGTCCGGCTGACTCGGCGCGCAGGTTAAGCGAGCATACAGCTTTATACAAGCAGATTGTGCCTGGGCTGCGCGCAGTATGGCGCCGGACAGGCGTGGCCTCGCTGTGGCAAACTGCCACCTGTCACTCACTCGGCGCAGAGACTCCATCATGCAGGATCATGGCCCACATGCACGTCGATGGCCGGCCCGGGTGCTGCTGTCCGTGCTGCTTGCGCTGACTCTGCTGCTTGCTGTGGCGATGCTGAACAGGGAGATTCTGCTGCAGAGCGCTCTGAATATTCTCCTGCGCGAACACAACATCACGCTGCAGGAAGTCAAGGGACTCCGGTGGGACACGCGCTCGGCGCAGCTCAATTCCCTCCTGGTCATGCTGCCAGGCGCCACGACACCCACAAGCATCGAAAACCTGCGCGTGAGCTACGCCCTTCCCGAACTGCTGCGAGGTCGCGTGCAGCACATGCAGATTGATCGAGTCGATCTGCATCTGGCGGAAGGCACACAAACCACCGCCCTTCCGAGCGCCGAGAGCGTCGTGGCAGCATTCGCCATGCTGCAGGCCTTGCCCGCCTTCTCCGCCGACATCGCCACACTCAACATCGCGCCCTGGACACTGCACAGCAGCCTCAGCGCACGAGTGGACGAGCGGGAATTCCACGCGCAGTGGCGTTCCAACGACTTGCTGCTGGATTGGCGCAGCAACTGGCACGACGAGGCTTTCGTTTCCAGCCACTTCATTCCAGAAGCGAATCTCCCACAGCACGACTCAAGCTCAGCTGCGCACACGGCAAGCCTTCAGCTGCAGCGGGGTTCGCAGCCAGTGCTGCGTGCCGACCTGACAACCCATGCAACAGACGGCGGCCTCTTGCTCGATGGTTCCGTTCAGACGTCGCTGGCGCCCTTGCACGAGGCACTGCAGGCAAACGGCATCGTCAGCGAGCGCACCCCGAACCTGACTGGCGAGCTGGACCTGCGTGCCCAGGTCACGCTGCCGCGGGACAGTGACACGCCGGTGCCACTGGCGCTGACCGTGCAAACCACGCACGGCACATGGGTCCTGCAGGGAGCCAGCCTCGACTGGCGCCTCGACGCACTGAGCCTTGAGGGCGAGTGCAGGCCTCAGGGGGAGTGTCGCTTCTCTCAGTCGCTGGCAGGCGCACTGAAGAACGCGTCCGGCCAGGCTCTGGCAGCGACACTGCCCGGGCTGGCGCTGCCCGGCGGGGCGACGCCGGAACAGATCGAGGTGGAGACACACGGGACCCTGGCATGGGCGACCGGCCACTGGGAACTCGTCAGCCCTCAGGTTCTCGTGCATCTGCCGCAACTGCGAATGGACGATCGAGAGCTCGAAGCACGGGTGGCTTTCACGGCGCTGCGCGCCACCGGAGAGTCTTCGCCTGCGCGTCTTGCGCAGCTGGACACCGCTTTGCGCCTGGACGATGTGAAGGGCGTCACCCTGCCCTATGCCCTGCCGTTCCCTGCCCTGAGCGCCACCTTGAGCTGGGACGGTACCCGCCTGACGAGCCATGGCACGCTGGCGCTGGCGGAACGGCTGTCCCTGCAAGGAGAGCTGGCCTTCGACACCACGACAGGCCAGGGGCAAGCCCTGCTGCAACTGCCCGACACCCGGTTCGACGCGGACAACGCTCGACTCAGCACCCTGTTGCAATCCTCCGGACTGCCCGGCGACATCCTGGCCGGCAGTGTCTCCGCGCAGGCTGAGCTGGACCTCTCCCGCCATGCGACTGGCAGTTTCCAGGCATCGGGGCCGTTTGCAATCCAGCTGAACGGACTCGGGGGCTTCCTGGGGGATACCGCGATCGCCGGCCTGAGCACCCGATTGCAGGGGCAGCTCGACAGCAATGGCCTGCGCAGTGACGGGCTGACGGCGCTCTCCATTGACAGTCTCGATCCCGGCATCCCCCTGCAGAATCTCAACGCTGATTTCGCGCTCGACACGGCTGCGGAGCGTCTGCACCTTGCCGATATCTCACTCGATGTGTTCGGGGGGCGCGTCTTGTCGGCGGGAGGCGAACTTGCCCTCGATGGCGGCGCAAGCGTGTTCGAGCTGCAACTGGAACGGATCGATGTGGAGCGAATCCTGGCGCTCGGCGCCTACGAGGGGGTGCAGGCCAGCGGCCTGCTCTCCGGAACCCTGCCCGTCCGCCTGGACACGAATGGTCTCAGCGTTGCGGAAGGCAGCCTGCGCGCAGAATCTCCCGGCGGCAGCATCCGCTACGAAGGCGGGTCGGGCAGTGGCAATGCAGCCGTCGACTTCGTCAACACCACCCTGAGCAATTACCGCTATGACGCGCTGGACGCCACCGTGAACTACCTGCCTGACGGGGAACTGACGCTCGCGGTGCAGATGCAGGGAGTGAACCCGGACAACAATCCGCAACAACGCATCAATCTCAATCTGAACATCAGCGACAATATCCCCTCGCTGCTGCGCAGCCTGCAGGCGGGACGCTCCATCACCGAAGCAGTGGAAACCTACCTGCAGACACGCTGAGACATGGCATGGGACCGCGTTCGCGGCGCACGACTGCTTAAGCCTGCATTCATCCAGCTCTGCTATAGTGCAGCCATGGATTGATCAACTGCCCTGACGGAATGCCCCATGACAACCCGACTTCTGACTCTGCTCCTGACCGGACTGACGCTCCTGCAGGCCTGCACCCCGACGGTGCAGGTGGCCATGCCGTCGGAACCCATCACCATCAATCTCAACGTCCGCATCGAGCACGAGATTCGCGTGAAGGTCGAGCAGGAGCTTGATGACATCTTTACTGCCGACAGCGGCTTGTTCTGACAGGAGACTCCCATGAATCGCTTCACTCGCATCCTTTCGTACACCTTGCTGGCCCTGCTGTTTCTCAGTCAGGGGGCGTTGGCTGCCACGCTCGAAGAAGCCAAGGCGGCAGGTCAGATCGGGGAGAAACAGGACGGCTACATCGGCCTCGTGCAGAGCAGTGTGCCGGCCGATGTGGCAGCACTGGTGGAGAGCGTCAATGCACAGCGCCGCGCCCGCTACGAACAGATCGCCGCAAGCAATGGCATTCCGGTATCGGAGGTGGCCAAGCTGGCATTCGAACGCGCTTTCGAAGCCACACGCTCCGGCCATTTCGTGGAGTCAGCGCCAGGACAATGGGTACGCAAGCCCTGATCACTCGCCAGCAAAAGGGGCTCGTCCCGCGGCGGCCGCCTCCAGTGCCAGCGAGTACAAAAGGTTTTTCTTCACCCCGGTCAGGCGTGAGGCCAGGGCTGCAGCCTGCTTGACGGACAACTCTTCCAGCAGCACACGCAGCACTCGTCGCGCCTCGGGGGGCACGTCGTCCTGCGGGGCCTCTTCGGCCCCCCTCAGCAGAATCACGAATTCCCCGCGCTGCTGATTCTCATCGGCCCGCAGCCATTGCTGCAGGCTGCCCAGGGTGTCGCCATGTATGGTCTCGAAGGTCTTGGTCAGTTCACGCGCGATGACTGCCATTCGCTCGCTGCCAAAGCCCTGCGCCATGTCGTCCACACACTCCAGGATGCGATGGGGGGACTCGTAGAACACGAGCGTGCGAGTTTCCTGCTGCAGCGATTCGAACAGCTTCAGTCGCGCGGCCTGCTTCGCCGGCGGGAATCCCTCGAAGGTGAACCGGTCACTGGGAATGCCTGCCGCAGACAGTGCGGCGATGGCGGCGCAGACCCCCGGCACGGGCACCACCCTCACGCCGCGCGCGCGCACGTTGCTGACGAGTCGGTAGCCGGGATCGGAAATCAACGGAGTGCCCGCATCGGAAATCAGTGCGATCGACTGGCCATCCAGCAGAATGTGCAGCAACTGCTCCACCCGCGCGTCGTCGCTGAAATCATGGTAGGACGCCATGCGGGTCTGGATGCCGAAGTGCTGCAGGAGGCGGGCACTGTGGCGCGTGTCTTCCGCTGCGATGAGGGCGACAGACTTGAGAGTCTCGATGGCGCGCATGCTCATGTCACCGAGATTGCCGATTGGCGTGGCCACGATGTAGAGCACACCGGCGGTCGAGTGGTTTGCAGTCATGAATGCTCTTTGCGGGAATACCCGCAGGGACGAACGATGGGGCAGTATACACACCCGTGCCCCGGCTCAGGTACCGCCGCAGATTGCCGCTCCGGGACATCTGTAATAAGCTTCGGCCGACTTGTCCCCCGCTGCCCATCATCCATGAATCCCATACCTTCAATTCCGCGCGCACGACATGTCCTGCTGACCCTGCTGGTGCCGGCGCTGCTCGCCTGCAGCAGCTCCGCGCCACAGGCGCCGGTGGCCCCGGTGCAGGAAGTCGAGCAGACGCCACAACTGAGCGCAGTGGACGGCATTCTGGTGCAGGCACGTCGCAGCGCCTCGCCGCTCGCCGAATCCCTGTACCTGGATGCTGCGCGCCTGCAGCTGGATGCCGGATTCACCGACGATGCTGCACAGCTTCTGGACGCTCTGGAACAGGACGCGGACCTGCCCAGCAATCTGCGCCTGCGGCATGCGCTGCTGGCCGCGGAAGTGGCCCTGATCAGAGGCGACGCCAATGCTGCATTGCGCCGTCTCGACAGCGCTCCCTCTGCCGACACGGCCACTCAGAGTCAGGACTCGCAAATTGTGCTGCGTTCACTGCGCGCACGCGCACTGGAGCTCGCCAACGAGCCCATGAGTGCGCTGCGCGAGAGAATACAACTGGCCCCCATGCTCAATGGCGAGGCTCAGCGCGCGAATCACAATGCGATCTGGGCGACCCTCGCGGCGGCGGATGTGGCACAGCTGTCGTCCGGCAGCAGCACCGATTCCTACGAGCTGCGCGGCTGGCTGGAGCTGCAGCGCCTCAGCAACGGGACACAACACAATATTCAGGATCAGCTCGACGCCATTGATCAATGGCGAAACATCTGGGCTCAGCATTCCGCAGCCAGCAATCTGCCAGACGCCTTGTCGATGCTTTACCAGCTGTGGGAAACCAGACCTGCGGAAATCGCTCTCGTGCTGCCCATTCAGGAGCCACTGGGCAAGGCCATCAGCGAAGGCTTCATGAGTGCCTATTACGAGGATCTCGCGCGCGGTAGAGAGGTGCCACGTGTCCGCATCTATGACACCAGTTTCAGAACAGATGTGCTGGTGTTCTACGATCAGGCGGTGGACGACGGCATCAAGCTCATCATCGGCCCGGTGCTCAAGGATGCTGTCCGGCGCATGCAACGCTCCGGCAGGCCCATGCCGGTGACCACGCTCGCGCTGAACTACGGGGACCCCGGCACGCCGTATCTGCAGGATCTTTACCAGTTCGGCCTGGCGCCGGAAGACGAGATCCAGCAGGCTGCACTGACAGCCTGGGCGGCCGGCCACCGCCAAGCGGCGGTCCTGACTCCTGCTGGCGAGGAGTATCTGCGCATCCAGGACACCTTCGTCTCCTACTGGAACTCGCTCGGGGGACGCGTTGTGTCAATCGACAACTTCACCGAGGCCAGGGACTATTCACCCGTGGTGAAGCGCATATTCAGCATCGATGCCAGCGAGGCTCGCGCGGAGCAGATCCGCAGTCTGATTCCTCGCAACAGCATCGAATTCGTGCCGCGTCGACGTCAGGATGTGGACTTCATATTCCTGCTGGCGAACCCGGCAGAGGGCCGACAGATCATGCCGACGCTCTCCATCAACTACGCAGGCGATGTGCCCGTCTATGCCATGCCATCAATCTACGATGGCGGCAGCAATGCGGCAGCGAATCAGGATCTGAATGGCATCATCTTCAGCGATGCACCATGGATTCTCGAACAGTCCACCCCGTTGAAGAGCACGGCGGACAGCACCTGGACAAGCGCCTCCGGGCCCGTGCAGCGCTTGCGTGCCATGGGTGTCGACGCCTATCGACTGCATTTGCGCATGCAACAGATGCATGCGTTCCCCTACACTCGACTGGATGGCGCAACCGGCACACTGAGCATGCAAGCCGATGGCAGTGTGCGCCGAGAACTGCTCAACGCGGTGGTCATCAATGGGGCTGCCAGCCTGTTGAGCGAGTGATTCCTGCCTATACTCCTGGTAAATCTCAACCAGCGAGTGCTCCAACATGGCCAGTCAACAGGATCCCGGCAAGCGCGCCTTTGGCATGCAGCTTGAAGCCAATGCCGCTCGCTATCTTGCGCGTCAGGGCATGACGCTGCTCCAGCGCAATTTTCAATGCAAGCTTGGAGAGATCGACCTGATCATGCGCGACGGCAACACCCTGGTGTTCGTCGAAGTGCGTTTTCGGCGCAGCAGCAGTCATGGCAGCGCCTGCGCAACGGTGGACTGGCGCAAGCAGCGCAAACTGCAACGTGCAGCACAGGTTTTTCTGTTGCGCAGCGGTTTGCGGGAACGGTTCCCGTGTCGCTTCGACGTGCTGGGCATCACGCAGGACAAGCACTGTGCAGAGTTGCAGTTTGACTGGATACCCGCTGCATTCACGCTGTCGGATTAGCAGTGACTGCGCAGGGCAAGGGCAGCCATTCGTGGACAGTTGATGAATTTGAAGTAGAATGCCGGTCGATACTCAAGAGCGGCAACTGCACTACATGGATCTGCAGACACGGGTTTCACAGCACTTCAATCACAGTATCGCAACCAAGCAAGGAGCGGCGGCCACCCTGGCGCCGGTGGTGGCAGATGCGAGTGAACTCATGGCCCGCGCGCTTCTCGCAGGTGGCAAGGTGCTTTGCTGTGGCACTGCAGGCTCGGGCGGACTCGCGCAGTACTTCGCCTCCACCCTGCTCAACCGATTCGAGCGCGAACGCCCGGGGCTGCCGGCACTGGCACTGAATGCCGACACGCAGACACTGACATCCATCGCAAACGACCTGACATACAGGGAAGTGTTTGCCCAGCAATTGCGCGTGCTGGGGCAGGAGAACGATGTCCTGCTGGCGATATCCGCCACAGGCAATTCGCGCAGTGTCGCCGAGGCCGTCAAGCTTGCGCGCAGCAGGGCTCTGCGAGTTGTGGCCCTCACCGGGCGCGATGGTGGCGATGTAGCCGACCTGATCGGTGAGCAGGATGTCGAGATTCGCGTGCCTGCGCAATCAATCGCCCGTATACAGGAAGTGCATTTGCTGGTCCTTCACAGTCTGTGTGACCTGATAGACATTCAAATTTTTGGAGAGGATGAATCGTGAATATACAGAAACTGTTGCTGGCGGCCTGCCTTGTACTCAACGCAGGATGCACGTCGATCCTGGTTGCGACGACTGATGAGAACGGTCTGCAGGAAGAACCGGGTGTGCGCACCGCCGGAACCATCGTCGAGGACGAGTCCATCGAGACCAAGGTTGAAGTCAACATGAAGTCCATGGAGCCAGCCTTCCGCGATGCTCACTTCAACGTCATCAGCCACAACGGTGTCGTGCTTCTCGTCGGCCAGGTGCAATCAGAGGCTCTGAAGATCCGCGCAGGCCAGATTGCGGCCGAGGCCAGCATCCAGGTACGCCGAGTCCACAATGAGCTCGAAGTGGCGGGCCAGACCACCATGCTCGCCCGTACCAACGACAGCTGGATCAGCACCAAGGTGCGAACCCAGATGGCGGCAAACAGCGACGTACCCTCAGGGCGAATCCGCGTGATCACCGAGAACAGCGTGGTCTATCTGATGGGAATGGTGTCGCAGGCTGAAGGCGATCGTGCCGCCCTGCTGGCGCGCAACGTGGCTGGCGTGTCTCGTGTCGTGAAAGTCTTCGAATACATCTGATGCGCAGTTGTGATACGGCTGCCGCGAGCGGCAGCCTACTTCACGACTCGCAATGAGGGTTTGGCAGGCTTGCCCTTGCCGGCCTTTCCCGCTCCTGAATCCACCACGGCAGTGGGCGCGCGCGGCGCAGGAGGTTGCGGCTTCTCAGGATCGAAAACCATGCCTTGCCCGTTCTCTCGGGCATAAATCCCCATCACGGCTCCAATCGGCACGTACACAGGGGTGGGGATGCCGGCAAAGCGCCCGTTGAATTCCAGTGCATCATCCCTGATCAACAGCCCCTGCACGGCAGCAGGCGCGATATTGAGAATGATCTGACCATCTTTGACGTGCTCCTGCGGCACCTGGACGCCTTGCCCGTAAGCATTGACGAGAATGTAAGGCGTGCAGGAATTTTCCAGAATCCACTCGTAAAGAGCCCGGATGATATAGGGACGGCTGGAGGTCATGGTCATACCGTGCACCGTTTGGGGAGACGAATGGACGGGGCATCATTCAGCATGGACGTGCCCTCGCTCACTCAAAGCATTTCCCTTTCCTGTTCCGACAGGCTGGCGCGCACAGAGTCGCGGGTGAACAAGCGCGCGCGGTACTCCAGCAGAGGCTGCAGCGCCTTGGTCTCGGCGAGTTCGATCCCCATGGCCGGAAGCCGCCAGAGGATGGGAGTGACACAGCAGTCGACGATGGTGAACTCGTCGCTCATGAAATAGGGCTTCTCTGCGAAAATCGGCGCAATCGACACCAGACTCTCACGCAGCTCCTTGCGTGCCTTGTCCAGCTCGGCCGCACTGGCCTTGCCAGCCATGATGAAGTCCACAAGGCTGCACCAGTCGCGCTGAATGCGGTACATCCAGAGGCGACTCTGGGCACGTGCCACGGGGTAGACCGGGAAGAGCGGCGGGTGAGGAAACCGCTCATCCAGGTACTCCATCATGATGTTGGCTTCGTAAAGCACCAGATCACGATCCACGAGCGTCGGCAGGGTGTTGTAGGGGTTCAGAGACGACAGATCCTCCGGCTTCTTGTCGGGGTCCACGTCGATGGTCTCGACGGTGACCCCTTTTTCGGCCAGCACGATCCTGACTCGGTGACTGTACTGACTGGCACCGTCCGAGTAGAACGTCATTGAAGAACGCTTAGCGACTACACCCATCTAAAACCTCAGCTCTTGGATCGTCCAGGATTTGGCACCCGGATCAGTGAATCTTCTTCCAGTATTCGCGGTTCAGCAGAGTCACGAAGACGAACAGAATCGCGAGGAACCCAAGAACGAAGAAGCCCATGTACTCGCGCTGTGCACGCATCGGTTCGCCGATGTAGTACAGGAAGTTCACGATATCAGCCACGGTGCGGTCGAACTCCTCGGGCGTCATGCTGCCGGTGCCTGCCACATGCTCCGGCTCGCAGTGGGCAACATCACCACCGGCACACACCACATCACCCTGCAGCTCATGCAGTACATTGGGCATGCCCACGTTAGGGAACACCACGTTGTTCACTCCCCAGGGACGGGACGGGTCAGCGTAGAACGTGCGCAGATAGGTGTAGAGCCACTCCGGGCTGCGCACACGACCGATCAGCGTGAGATCGGGGGGCGGCGCACCGAACCAGTTCTTGGCATTGTCGGTGGACATCGCGTTGTCCATGAGGTCGCCGATCTGGTGATCGTTGAAGATCACGTTCTCGAGGATCACATCCGTCGGAATGCCCAGATCCATGGCAGTGCGCTCGTAACGGGCATACTGCAGGGAGTGACACGCCACGCAGTAGTTCATGTAGTACTTGAAGCCATTCTGCAGAGAGTCCTGATCGCGCACATCCACTTCCACGTGATCAAGCGGCACGTTGGATTCCGCACCAACCGCCTTCAGGGGCAGAATCACCAAGGCGGCCAGAAGGCCAATGCTGATGACCAACTGCTTCCAGGTGATCCAGCGGCCAGTCACACGTGTCGGCTCGGGGAAAGTCTGTTCCTTGGAGGTATACCATGGCATCAGAATGAAGAAGCCGAAGTAGACCACTGTCATGACTTGCGCCAGCAGGGTGCGAGCCGGGCTTACGGACATGGTGCCGAGTACGCCCAGGATGATGAAGGACACGGTGAATGCCAGCAGCGCAATGCGGCTGCCCCAGCCCTTGTAACGGATAGATTTCACGGGGCTGCGGTCGAGCCAGGGCACGACGAACAGAATGGCGATCGCACCGAACATCACGATCAGACCCCAGAACTTCGCATCGATGCCGAACAGAGGAACGGTCACGGCACGCAGCATGGAGTAGAACGGTGTGTAGTACCACACTGGCGGCACGTGTTCCGGCGTCTTCAGAGGATCAGCTTCCTGGAAGTTGGCGTGCTCAAGGAAGTAGCCACCCATCTCCGGAACGAAGAAGACAACGAAGCAGAACACGAACAGGAACACGGTGATGCCCACGAGGTCGTGCACTGTGTAGTAAGGGTGGAAGGGGACGCCGTCCAGCGGAATGCCGTCCGGACCCTTGTTCTTCTTGATCTCGATACCATCGGGGTTGTTGGAACCCACTTCATGCAAGGCCAGCAGGTGCAGCACAACCAGGGCCAGCAACACGATCGGCAGTGCAACGACATGCAGAGCGAAGAATCGGTTCAGAGTGGCGCCGGAGATCAGGTAGTCACCGCGAACCCAGACCAGCAGGTCCTCACCGATCACGGGAATCGCACCCACCAGCGACACAATCACGTTGGCGCCCCAGTAGGACATCTGACCCCAGGGCAGCACATAGCCCATGAAGCCCTCAATCACCAGCACGAGGTAGATGGCCATGCCGAACACCCACACCAGTTCGCGAGGCTTCTTGTAGGAACCGTACATCAGCCCACGGAACATGTGCAGATAGACGACGATGAAGAAGGCGGAAGCACCAGTGGAGTGCAGGTAGCGCAGCAGCCAGCCCCACTCCACGTCGCGCATGATGTACTCGACGGATGCGAAGGCCGCTTCGGCGCTGTTGGTGTAATTCATTGTCAGCCAGATACCGGTCAGCAGCTGCATGACCAGCACGACGAGAGACAGAACACCGAAGAAATACCAGAAGTTGAAATTCTTGGGCGCGTAGTACTTGCTCATGTGCCGCTCCCACGCGGCAACGATGGGCAGACGATCATTGGTCCAGTCGCGAAGACCCGCGAGGGAAGACACTATCCAGCCGCTTTTGTTCGATGTGCTCATTATGCATTCACCCCGTCTTCACCAATTACCAGTACATTCTCGGACTCGTAATAATACGGAGGCACCTGCATGTTGCGTGACGCCGGAGAGCCCTGATACACCCTGCCAGCCAGATCGAAACGCGAACCGTGGCACGGGCAGAAGAATCCGCCTTTCCACTGTTCGTCAAACGGCTCTGCGCGCAGTTCGAGGCGGGGTGTCGGGGAGCAGAACAGGTGCGGACAGAGTCCTACCAGTACAAGGATCTCGGGTTCGCGGGAGCGATGGGGATTGGTGGCATATTCAGGCTGCTCAGGCTGCAGGGACTGGGGGTCCTGCACGGAGTTGTCGAGAGTCGGGAGGGCTGCCAGCGCCTCGGCAGACCGACGAACGACGAATATGGGACGACCGCGCCATGCCGGGATCGGACCGAGAATGCCGCCCTCTTCGATCGTGCTGATGTCCACTCGGACCGCAGCACCGGCAGCCCGCGCCTTGGCGCTGGGGCTCCACGAGCCGACAAAGGGGACTGCAGCAGCAACCACACCTGCCACACCGACTACCGAAGTAGACCCCAACAAGAAACGCCTGCGGCCAGAATCAGTACCGTCTTCACTCACCGTGTTATCTCCTGAGCAATGGTAATTTACGAGCCCCCTGAACCCAAGGGGAAACCAGAATTGAACCTGGAAAAAAAGAGCAGAACGGCGTGCCTGGAAGCGCGCCTGCATGCACCGGTCAAACAAATGCGGCGGATGGTAGTGAATTCGCCGATCTTATTCAAGTCCGGACCTCACCAAAACCATGGCAACTTTTTGATTTGAATCAGAAATTTTATTTTTGGAAAAGAAAAAGCGCCTGAACCGCAAGGCACAGGCGCTTTGTTTTCGTAACCAGCTTGACCATCCATGCTGCACCACCCGCAGGCAGCGCAGCAGAAGCATCAACGCTTGGAGAACTGTGGCCTCTTGCGCGCTTTGCGCAGACCGACCTTCTTGCGCTCCACGGCGCGAGCGTCACGCGTGACGAAACCGGCCTTGCGCAAAACGGGGCGCAACTCGCCATCGTATTCCATCAGGGCACGAGTAATGCCGTGACGAATGGCGCCAGCCTGGCCAAAACTGCCACCGCCCTTCACGCTCACCATGACGTCGAACTTGTCCTTCAGCTCTACCAGTTCAAGCGGCTGCTGCACGATCATGCGTGCCACTTCACGGCCGAAGAAATTGTCCAGCGTACGCTTGTTGATGGTGATGTTGCCTGTACCGCGTGTCAGGAACACTCGTGCGGTCGCAGTCTTGCGTCGACCTGTACCGTAATATTGAGTCGTGGACATAATGACGTTTAAACCTCGTTACAGTGTCAGCGCCTGGGGCTGTTGTGCAGTGTGCGGATGCTCGTTGCCGGCATATACCTTGAGTTTCTTGAACATAGCTCGGCCCAGCGGAGTGCGGGGCAGCATGCCTTTGACGGCCAGCTTGAGAACACGCTCTGGGGCTCTGTCGATCAGCTTGCCGAACGCAATGGACTTCATCCCGCCCGGAAATGCGGAGTGTGAGTGATAGATCTTGTCCGTTTCCTTCTTGCCAGTTACTGCGACCTTCTCGGCATTGATCACAACCACATAGTCACCGGTGTCGACATGAGGCGTGTACTCCGGCTTGTGCTTCCCGCGCAGACGGCTGGCGATCTCGGCGGCAATGCGGCCAAGCGTCTGGCCTTCGGCGTCCACAAGCAGCCAGTTGTGTTCAACATTCTGCGGTTTCGCAATAAAGGTCTTCATTTACGTTCACCAAAAGGGCGTTGTCTTCAAGGAGCGCGAATACTACCGAAGCAACTTCATTAGTTCAAGCACTAAATCGGCGTGAAACCGGCCTGCGGCAGCCTCGAGGAGGGGTGGATTCAGGGCCGGTGTTCAAGGCCAAGGTAGTCCTCGGACTGCATTTCCAGCAATCGGCTGCGCGTGCGCTCGAACACGAATGCCAGCCCGCTGCCCCCGTACAAGTCAGGCAAATCGACTGCGGCCGACAGGATCAATTTCACATGGCGGTCATAAAGTTCGTCGACCAGATTGATGAATCGCCTGGCTTTGTCGTCACTGCTGTCATCGAGCTTAGGCACATTGCTGAGAAGGATCGTGTGATAAATCCTGGCCAGTTCGATGTAGTCGTAGGCACTGCGCGGACCGCCGCACAGATCCTCGAAATCGAACCAGATCACATCCTCCGACGCCGCCAGCACGGGGATCTGCCGCCCGAGAACATCGACGACACCTCCTTTGGCAACATGGGCGTGCTCTGTCAACATGCGACGGAAGCAATGCTCCATCAACTCCTGAGTCGACGCGTTCAACGGAGAGTGGTAGACGCTCGCCTGCTGCAGCCGTCGCAGGCGATAGTCGATGCCTGCATCCAGGTGAACAATCTCGTTGCGCTCCTTCAGCAAGGCAATGGCAGGCAGGAAGCGCTCGCGCTGCAAGCCGTTCTGATACAGCAGATCAGGTTCGATGTTCGAGGTTGCCACCAGGACCACCCCCTCATCCACCAGATGCGTCAACAACCCACCCAGAATCATGGCGTCACCAATATCCGAGACAAAGAATTCGTCGAAGCAGAGCACGCCCGCCTCCCGCGCGATGGTGCGGGCCACTATCTCGAGCGGGTTCTTCTGCTGTTTCAGGCTGCGCAATTCCGCGTGCACACGCTGCATGAATCGGTGAAAGTGCGTTCGCATCTTGCGTTGCACAGGAAGGCTCTCGAAGAACACATCCATCATGTAGGTCTTGCCGCGCCCGACGCCTCCATGCACATACAGCCCCTTGATCGACTCGTTGCGGCGCTTCTGGAAAGGGCGCTTGAGCCAATCAAGGGCCGACTCTTGCGAGCTCTCGCGCGCCACCAATTGATCATGCAGTCGCTGGAAATGAGTCAGCGCTGCGGCCTGAGCGGCATCCTCGATCAAGACGCCAGCGGCCACATCCATGGCATAGCGCGCCGTTGGCGACATGGAGGTGGAAGGAGAATTCGACATGCTCACTGCAATCCCGGGGTCAAAGGCTGCGCATTCTACGGCAGGCGGCGCGAAGCAGACCAGTGAGTCGCCCCTGCAGGTGCCTGCCGGACGAGGAATCTCCTGACACCATTGGAGACCTCAGGCTATACTTGCGCCACTTCTGACTTCGGGCGTCACCCCCGGCGCCCGGGCACAACAGAGAGGCATTGCACAGTGATGGTATGGGTTGTTGGCTTCATTTGTCTGTTTGTCGGCGCTGCCGCCGGCTACTTCCTGGCTGGCCGCGTCAGCGCCAGTCCGACGAAGATTGCGGAATTGGAGACACAATTGCAGGACCTGCAGCGCAGTCACTCCCGCTACAGAGACGAAGTCAGCGAGCATTTCAGCACGACCGCGGACCTGGTGCAGCAGATGACAGACAGCTACCGTGATGTTTATCAGCATCTGGCCAGTGGCGCACAGGATCTGTGCTCCGGCGAGGTGGCTCGACGCATGCTGCCCGCGACTTCCGATGGCCTGCTGGGACGAGCGCCGGACGATGACGATGCCCCGGTGCATGCTCCGCGCGATTACGCGCCCAAGCAGTCGCCCGGCCAGAGCGGTGCCCTGTCCGAAGGATTCGGACTGGAGAAACTCCGCGAGTCCGACAAGGACTACCTCTGACAAGGCTGCCACACCCACTGCCCTGCTGATCCATGAACCCGGAGCTGGAAGTTTCCACTCGAGACCCAGGCAAGACTCCCACGACAAAGTGAATCGCGATGACTGACTACAATCTGACGCACCTCAAGCAACTGGAAGCCGAGAGCATTCACATCATTCGTGAAGTCGCGGCGGAGTTCGACAATCCGGTCATGCTTTACTCCATCGGCAAGGATTCGGCCGTGATGCTGCACCTGGCCATGAAGGCCTTTTACCCGGGCAAGCCCCCCTTCCCGCTCCTGCACGTGGACACCACATGGAAGTTCCGCGAGATGATCGAATTCCGCGACCGTCATGTGAAGGAACTCGGTCTCGACCTGATCGTTCACATCAACGAGGAAGGCGTCGCCGCCGGCATCGGCCCGTTCACCCACGGCAGCGAGAAGCACACCGATGTCATGAAGACCCAGGCATTGCGCCAGGCCCTGAGCAAGTACCGCTTCGACGCCGCTTTCGGCGGTGCGCGACGTGACGAGGAGAAATCCCGCGCCAAGGAAAGGGTGTTCTCGTTCCGTGACAAGAATCACGGCTGGGACCCGAAGAATCAGCGCCCCGAGCTGTGGAACATCTACAACTGCAAGGTCAACAAGGGCGAAAGCATTCGCGTCTTCCCGTTGTCGAACTGGACCGAGCTCGACATCTGGCAATACATCTACCTCAACAACATCGAGATTGTGCCGCTCTATTTCGCCAAGGAACGCCCCGTGGTGCACATGGATGGCGTGGACATCATGGTGGACGACGAGCGCATGCCGCTGGAAGGTCGCAAGGTGGAGAACAAGATGGTGCGCTTTCGCACACTGGGCTGCTACCCGCTGACCGGAGCAGTGGAATCCACTGCGACGACATTGCCGGAGATCATCCAGGAAATGCTGCTCACCACCACGTCAGAGCGTCAGGGTCGCCTGATCGACAGTGACAAGGCAGGCTCCATGGAAGACAAGAAGCGCAAGGGCTACTTCTGACCCTCCCACCACATTCTCGAGACAATCGCCAAGGCCAGGTTTCACGACATGTCACATCAATCGGATCTCATCAGCACGGACATCAATGCCTATCTCGCCCAGCACGAACGCAAGGAGCTGTTGCGACTGCTGACCTGCGGCAGCGTGGACGACGGCAAGAGCACGCTGATCGGCAGGCTGCTGCATGATTCCAAGATGATCTACGAAGATCATCTGAATGCCATCAAGGCCGACAGCGTCAAGTCCGGCACCACCGGTGGCGCCATCGATCTGGCCCTGCTCGTGGATGGTCTCCAGGCAGAGCGCGAGCAGGGCATCACCATCGACGTGGCTTATCGCTATTTTTCCACGGCACGACGCAAGTTCATCATTGCCGACACGCCCGGCCACGAGCAGTACACACGCAACATGGCCACGGGAGCCTCGACCTGCGACCTGGCCATCATCCTCATTGACGCTCGACACGGCGTGCAGATCCAGACGCGCCGCCACAGCTTCATCACCTCGCTGCTGGGCATTCGTCACATCCTTGTCGCCATCAACAAGATGGATCTGGTGGACTACAGTCAGGAGGTGTTCGAGCGCATCAAGGCCGACTATCTGCAGTTCAGCTCTCGTCTCGCGAAGGCCGATTTCCAGTTCATCCCGATGTCGGCACTCAATGGTGACAACGTCGTGAACCCAAGCGAACACATGCCCTGGTACAGCGGACCGACCCTGATGGCGACCCTGGAAACCGTGGAGATCGCGAAAGACCGCAACCTGCGTGACCTGCGTTTCCCCGTGCAGTACGTCAACCGGCCCAACCTCAACTTCCGCGGCTTCTGCGGCACCATTGCCTCAGGCATCGTGCGCAAGGGTGACGAGATCGTGGTGCTGCCCTCGCAGAAGAGCAGCCGTGTGAAATCCATCGTGACCCACGACGGAGAACTCGAAGCTGCCTTCACCGACATGGCCGTGACCCTCACGCTGGAACACGAGATCGACATCAGTCGCGGCGACATGATCGTGCACAGCGACAACTTCCCGCTGGTCACCGACGCGTTTGACGCCACCGTGGTCTGGATGATCGAGCAGCCCATGCTGCCGGGCAAACTCTACGACTTCAAACTGGGCACCAAGACGGTGAGCGGCAGAATCTCGACGCTGCAGCACCGCATCGACGTCAACACGCTGGAAAAGAGCCCGGCACCGGCGCTGGAACTGAACGAGATCGGCCTCTGCAGCATCAGTGTGGAGAAGACGGTCTGCATCGATGACTACACCGCCAATCGCAGCACGGGTGCATTCATCGTCATCGACCGTCTCTCCAATGTGACTGTCGGCGCGGGAATGATTCACGTGCGGGCAGCGGAGCATGAACAACCTGTCGGTGCGCCCAGCAGTACGCATCACGTCACTCGCGAGGAGCGTGCGGCTCGTTATGGCCAGCAGCCGGCCACCATCCTGTTCGTGGGTGTCTCTGGCGCGGGCAAGACCACGCTGGCTCATGCGCTGGAGCGTCGCCTGTTCGACATGGGCCGCGTCAGCACTGTGCTGGACGGCAAGGCCATGCGTCAGGGCATCAACCGCGACCTGGGCCATGACGAAGCGGGACGTGCCGAGAACCTGCGCCGCAGCGCTCACATCGCGCGACTCATCAACGATTCCGGCGTGATCTGCTGCGCAGCATTCGTGGCGCCGGGACGGGATGCACGCGAGCACGCCATCAGTGTGATTGGCAGTGACAACTGCCTCATCGTCTACCTGAACCCGTCCATGGACGTATGCCGACAGCGCGACCCGAGTGGTCTCTATGCGGCGGCCGAGTTGTCAGGCAGCCAGGATGTGCCGGGTGTCTCGTATCCCTACGAGGCGCCAGAACAGGCCGTGCTGACGCTGGACACAGGCGCGCTGTCCATCGACGAGTGCGTGAGTCAGGTCGTGAAGCTGCTCAAGGGCCGCAGGATCCTCTGATCCTTTCGGCCCAGGCCTTAAACCGGATTGTCGATGTCGACAAACTCGTGGGCGATACCGAAGCGTTGCACAAGGTGGGCAGCAAGCGCCTGCACGCCGTAACGCTCGGTGGCGTGATGGCCGGCCGCGAAGAAATGCAGGCCGGTTTCCCGCGCAATATGGACTGTCTGTTCCGAAGCCTCACCGGTGATGTAGGCATCAACTCCTGCCTTCACTGCCAGCTCAATGAAATTCTGCGCAGCCCCAGTGCACCATGCGACCGTTCTGATCGGTGACGCGAGACCGGCGACGTGCAGCGGCGCTCGTCCGAGCGTCTCCTGCAAAAGCGCACACATGGCGCCTCCTTCCAGTGGCTGCGCCAGCGTCCCGGTCAGGCCGATGCTGTTGTTGTTCTGCTTGCCGAGGTCTCCCGTCACACTGAAGCCGAGCAATCCACCGAGCTGCGCGTTGTTGCCGAGCAACGGATGCACATCCAGCGGCAGATGATAGGCCAGCAGGCTGATGTCATTCTCGAGCAGAGTGCGCATGCGATTGCGCTTGATGCCGGTGATCGACGCATCTTCCCCGCGCCAGAAATAGCCGTGATGAACCAGGATCGCGTCGGCCTTGAGGGCCACTGCACGGTCGATGAGCGCCTGACACGCCGTCACGCCACTGACAAGTCGCCTCACCTCCCTGCTTCCCTCGACCTGCAGGCCATTGGGACAATAGTCATTGAATTGCTCGGGGCGCAGCAGTGTCTTGATTTCCTTGAGCAGATCTTCAAGCAGGACCATCATCGGAATTCACCTTCACTTGTCACGGGTTTGCTCGCATAATGGCGGCTCTTTCGAACCAGCGCGCGGCGTATGGTAGCAGAGTGTCCGGCACCCGCCCGAGTTGCGGCGAGATCCCATGAAAAAGTTTCTGCAATTCATCAGCTGGCCTGTCATTGCCGGCGTCCTTTTCGCCGTCATCCTGGTGCAGTATCAGCAGATTTCCCGGCTGTCCGATCTGGTCAGCGCTCTCCCTCCTGCACCCGCAAGCTCTCAGGCGGCAGCCTCCCAGGACGATTTCTCGCTCGCTCAGGCCGTCGATCGTGCCGCCCCCTCCGTCATCAGCATTCACTCAACCATCCGACAGCAGATACAGCTTCCCCCGGTGGAAGAGATTCCTCCGATCTTTCGCAATCTGCTGGAGAACATTCCCGCCGAGCGTTCCTACAACAGCCTGGGCTCGGGCGTGATTGTCAGCGCTGAAGGTCATGTGCTCACCTCTCTGCACGTGATCGAGGGCGCAGAGGACATCGAGGTGCGTTACACGGACACCGGCAACAACACCTTCATCAGCGCGGCACGCCTGATCGGTTCCGACCCTGGCACCGATCTCGCTCTCTTGCAGATCGAAGTGGAAGGCTTCCCGCCACCCATCCCCATCGGCTCCTCTGACGAAGTGCGTGTCGGCGACACCGTGCTCGCCATCGGCTTCCCCAGCCAGGAACTCATCAGCCAGAAATCCGTCTCGCGCGGCATCGTGAGTGCCTTGGGAATTCCGCAGAACGGGCTGCCGATCGTGGACTACATCCAGACAGATGCCGCCATCAACTATGGCAACTCGGGCGGTGCTCTGGTCAACGCAAGGGGCGAGCTGATTGGCATCAACTCCTTCATCTACTCGCAATCAGGGGGCTCGGACGGCATCGGCTTCGCGGTTCCCATCAACAAGGCGATGGGCGTCGTGGATCAACTGCTGACTTTCGGAGAAGTGAGCCCGGGGTATCTGGGGGTGATCACCGGAGAGATGCTGACCGAGGAAACCAGCCTCAATTTCTTCGGCCGCAATGATGTGCAAGGCCTGCTCATTGAACAGGTGAATGCAGACAGTCCTGCAGAGCAGGCCGGAATCCGTGCAGGAGATGTCATGACCGCCATCGACGGGCTGGCTATCGGCAGCGTCATCAGCGCCATCGATCAGATCAATCGCAAGGCTCCGGGCCAGACTGTCACACTGGGCATCTACCGCGAAGGCGAGAACCTGGAAATTCCGGTGGAACTTGGCACCGGCAGCTCGCAGTACCGCATCCCCGAAATCCCCGGCAATTGAGCGCTCAGCGGCGATAGTCCGCCGACAGGGCGTGTGCCTGCAGGAATTCATTCCCCGCCAGCTCCGACGCGATGCCAGCCAGAGTGGCCGCCCCTTGCCGCGAGCAATGGATGATCGAACTGCGCTTCTGAAAGTCGTAGACCCCCAGTGCCGAGAAGAAACGTGCCGTGCCCGAAGTGGGCAGCACGTGGCTTGGTCCCGCGCAGTAATCCCCCAGCACTTCCGCGCTGTAGCGCCCGAGGAACAGGGCGCCGGCATGGGTGATGCGCTCGGCCAGCAGGTCAGGCTGCGCCACTGAAAGTTCGAGATGCTCGGGAGCGATGCGATTGCTGATGTCTGCGGCCTCGTCGAGGCTCCGGCAGAGGATGAATATGCCGCGATTGGCCAGCGACTTGCGAATGATCTCGCGACGCTCCATGGTCGGCAGCAGCCGCTCGATGCTC
>JACCDX010363334.1_pt1 | contig 20371 bp, 23 predicted proteins | sample 7449681 | NCBI WGS metagenome assembly JACCDX01 (sample SAMN15323450, study PRJNA562643) | freshwater metagenome | isolation source: river surface water | place: USA:Blue River Watershed | collected 2017-08-18
AATATACCTTCGGTGAAATGGGAGGTGGCCTATAACGAGACGTGCATGGGCTGAAAAGTCGCCTGCCGCGCCCCAGTGTGGGTCTGGACGCGGACCACCCCAGTAAGGCACCCACCCGGTTCTCGCAGCCGGTCGCTTGCGGCTAGTCAGTGACAGAAAACTGGCAAGACCACTTGATGCGGGAACGTCGTAAAGTCGTCTGCGACCAACGGCGTGCGGGAAACCCACGCCCGGCCCGGAGTTGACCCGGGGTATGGTAACACCGCAGCGAATGACGTGTCTTCTGAACGGGAGCACGGAAATCGACAATCCGCAGCGTCACCTCCTACGTGCGCCACGTCGAGCATATGGAGGGCGTTCAGAGTATGTACGGTGGTCGGCGCGCCGTGAGGGGCCCAGACACCCCGAGCGCGCTTGAGAGACATACCCACCCGGCCGGCGAAAGCCCCGGACGCGTGGCATGCAGCTTGTCGCGTACGGCGCTCAGGACGTGTACCTGACCGGTTCCCCTTCCATTACCTTCTGGAAGCTGGTGTACCGCCGTCATACTTCCTTTGCGCTCGAATCTATCGAACAGGTATTTAACGGATCTGTCGGGTACGGACGCAAGGTCTCTGCGACCGTGTCCCGTAACGGCGATCTGGTGACCACCGCCTACCTGGAGATCACCCTGACCCGCAACACCGGCACCACCTACGAGCCCTACTACCCCGCCGAGGCCTTCATCAAGGAGGTGGAGCTCGAGATCGGTGGCCAGCGCATTGACCGCGTCTACTCTGACTGGTATCGCATCTACGACGAACTGTTCCGTACCGATGCCGAGAAGGACGCCTACAAGCGCATGACCAACTTCGACGCCAACGCCCCCGATGGCCAGGTGCGCAAATTCTATCTCCCCCTCATCTTCTTCTTCTGTACCAACCCCGGTCTGGCGCTGCCTCTGATCGCACTCCAGTACCACGAGGTGAAGCTGCACGTCACCTTCGCCACCGCCGCCGAGCTGTCCGACCATGGCATCGACACCTCCGTCGAGCCCGGCTGCTCCCTCTGGATGACCTACGTCTTCCTGGACGCCGAGGAACGCCGTCGGTTCGCACAGACCTCGCATGAGTACCTCATCACTCAACTCCAGCACACCGGCGCGGAGACGATCGCGCCCGACGCCAACACCAAGCGTACCACCAACGTGCGCCTGAACTTCAACCACCCGTGCAAGTACATTGCCTTCGCGGCCAAGCACCCCACCCACCACGGCAAGTTCTCCACCGTGCCCGTCGCCGACCTGGACGATGCCACCAAGAACACCAACGAGGCCTACGGCGTCATCGAGTCCGTGAAGCTTACTCTGAACGGTCACGACCGCCAGGCACAGCGTCCCGCACAGTACTACAACCAGGTCGTGCCCTTCGAGACTTGCAAGTCCAGGCCCGTCGCCGGCGTGTACCTGTACTCCTTCTGCCTGCGCCCCCAGGAGCACCAGCCTTCTGGCTCCGCTAACTTCTCCCGTATCGATAACTCCACTCTGATCATTAACTTGAAGCAGGCGAAAACGACCAACGATGTCATCGCCAATGTCAAGACCGATCAGGAAACCCTCGATACCGGTACCCAGCTCACGCAGCTCCTTATCTACGCAACCAATTACAACGTCTTGCGCGTTCTTAGTGGCATTGAACCCTACATCCGGACAGTACCCGGATGTAGTTATACTTTTGGTCATTCCCCCAAAAGTCATCATCACCTGTGCCGAACAGCAAGCTGCCGCAGTGTGCTCCGGGTACACGCCACTGCGGGTAAACAGTGTAAGCACCCGGTCCAATATAACTTGCTAGTGGAGTTCCGTACAGAATTCTGCAACACACTCGATTGCGGGAAACTCCTGAGAGCCAAATCTACGCCGCCTTTTGGGAAACCGAAAGTGTCAAAGCAGGGTAACGACCTCGCTGACCGTAAAAACGATTTGGATTGGACAATCCGCAGGCACTCTCCTACGTGCGCCATGACAAGCATACGGAGACGCCTCAGAGACTACCAGGGTGTGCGCGCGAGGGGACTTGTCATCCCCAGTGACCGTGTAAGGTATAGTCCGTCCGCACGCGAAAGCGTCGGGAATTCTAACAGTCCAGGGGTGGACTTGCTTTAATATTGTACGCGATCAGCCTCGGGCGCGGGCGCGTACACAGAGCTGAAAAGCATCCTGCCTCCTTCAACCGGGCAATGAAGGAGGGTAACGCAGTTAGGCACCCGGTATATGCCAGATGCTAGTAGGAAACATTCCTGCAAGACAACTTGTTGCGGGAAAGCCCTGAGAGCCTTGCACACCAAGGTTGCGATCGAAAGGCGCAACTGGCTGAGAAGAAAAACTCAGGTATGGTAACAGCTGCAAGGATTGGGTGATCCGCAGGCCTATCTCCTACACCCGTTATGCAAGGGCATGGAGAGGCTTCAGAGACTGCTGAGTTGTCGGTGTCCGTTCGCAGAGTCTAGCACACTCGAGGATGCCTAAGGGACAGTCCATTCCCGCGCGGAAACGCACGGGTGTCAAGACTCCAACTAAGAGGCCACAAAATAAACAGTATCTCGAATTTGAATCTTCACATTTGATATGCACTACATCTCAAATGTGCCGTTCCAAACAAACACTTAAGCACGTGATGTCCCAATAGGTGACAGCAAGAACACACGTTCAAACACGTGTTCTTCTATCTTTTAATTTTAGAAACTAGATCATGTCGGATTACATTCCGCCACACTACTACACAAAGTACATGCACTTTTGGGATGATGCGGATCACGTCGCCCGCTTGTTACCTCCTCCCTTGTGCACCCCATCGGAAATGGCGGGGATGTTTGACGGCGATGGATCCATGTTCTTGAACGGACAAAAGCAGGTCAAATGCGAATTGACCCAGTGCTACTATCCCTTATTGGCCGGCCTTCAGAAGTGCTTCGGAGGAATCATAACAAAGCGTAGCACCAAGAACCGTTCGATCAAACACCGCTACCAGTATACGCTGACGTTCAGTGGCCTGGAGATCGCCGCCATCGTGCCCTTCATCAAAGACCACCTGGTGCTCAAGGTTGCCAGAGCCGAGCGTTCTGTCAAGGTCCTGAGTTTTTACAACAAGACCGACGAGGATTCGGCAGCGCGTCGCGAGGCCCTGTTGAAGGACAAGACGGACGTGTATGCCTTCGACCGCATCAACAAGGATTACATCCGCGGCATCTTTTGCGCTGAGGGGTGTCTCCGGCATGACGGCATTTCCATCGCCCAAAAGAGCTGCCGGGAGCTTCTGTACGAAATCCAGAAGCACATTGGTGCACAGCTCGGGCGCGGGCCGAACTTTGGCACGGTCACCGCGACATCATGGGCAGTGTACAAGAAGGCCGACATCAAGCTCGTCCTCGACTGGTTGACCGACAACAACACCCGTCGCCTATTTCACGAGGAAAAGGCCGGGCAGGTTGACGCGTGGTACGCGTGGTACGACACCGGAGACAAAGAGTACATCGAAGAGATTTCAAGGATCAAACACGAGGATTACGACATCCCGAAGGGAGATCTGGAGGAAGGCAATAAGGTAGCGAAGCAGTTTTCGGCGCGACTTCGTTCGGAGGCTACGGGTCGCGAGGTCCGTCCGACTGCCGCTCCCGCGCCGCCGCTGACGGATGCGCAACGCCAGACGGCCCGCGACCTTCTGAAAACGAGCAACGCGTCCCTTCGGGATATTGCCACCGAGGTCAAGTGCACCAAGGAACAAGTGCAGCACCTGCAGAAGACCGAGAACATCGCCCGTCCTGAGCCCAAGGATGTCCCGGAACAGCTGACCCCACAGCAGCAGATCCAGGTGAAGACGCTGCTGTTTTCCAAGGACAAGGAGCTGTCCTACCAAACCATTGCCAATATGGTCAAGTGCAACCGCGGCCAGGTTGCTACATACGCTGCTCTGGTGAAGGCCCCTGCACGCACCCCTGGTCGGAAGCCCAAGGCCACTGGCGTCGAGGCGGTCACCGAGAAGCCGCCCAAGCCGGCGACGGGTGAGAAACGCAAGCTGGCCCCGCGTTTGAACGACAACCAGAAGAAAAAGCTGCGGCGCTTGCTGGAGAACCCCGTCGAGGTGGACCCCGATGACCCTGCCAAGACGAAAACGCTGACGCAGAAGGAGATTGCCGAGCGGGTGGAATGCACTCCGGCACAGGTGGCGCAACACAAGAAGAAGTGGTTCAAGAAAAATGAAGCCGGTGCAAAAAATGAAGCCGGTCCCTCTTCTTCTTCGTGAAACCGGAACGCGCGCTTTTCTCGACCTTTCTAAAATCCCGGGAACGCATGAACCATTTTTTTTGTTTGTAACTTGTATAGCTTAAACACGTAGCTAGCACGTCAGTGTCGCCCAGAGATTTTTCGAACGTTCCGTGACGTGATTACCGCAATGGAACGCGTCTTAACTCGTGACCGGAGAGTGGCCATCCTGCAAGAATATCCAGAGGCCTCCCGTGTCATGAGCGCTGCCGCGCTGGATTTGCCGCAGGAATTTATGGAATTCGCGACATCGCCACTGGCCTCCATGAATATCGTGGACTTCATGCTCCAGACAGTCCCCAAGATGTGTGGCCCACGATACGCATTGGCTCGAAAGGCCGGCTGGCTGATTGAAGTGACATTTGAGATCCATGACACCCCGGACGGCCGGTCTTGTATATTCGACCTCATGACAACCATCCCCCGTGAAATGTGTGAAGCTCGCAACCCCGAAATGTACGCACGAATCGACCCTGGCACGAACTTCGGACTCATCCTGAAATTCAACGTCAGCGGGAGATGCCGTGGATCGCATGAAACCACCCTTCCTACCCTTGATGGCGACGCGGTATTGGATATCTCTGCCGACTTTGAGAAATCCTGGGCCGACTTTCTTCGTATACCGTTCACGGTCCCTTCCAGAATGATCAAAACAGATTCACACCGTGCCGCGCTCAGCTACATGTTCCAGCGCATGCTCTTGGGTTCCGTGTGCAACACTCGTTTGCGCTTTTGCCATGAAAACGGCGGTGTCGTCCTTGTCGAGATGGACATTCGTTGCTTGGACGTTCTGGCAGAAGACGGCGACTTTACCTTTAGGCGGTATGCCCCTCGAGTCGTCGGATTGCCCCCGGTCTTCCAAACTTTGGTATGTCCCGGAGACTTGGCTTCGAAGATTGTCCCCGGTGAGACATTTGGTGTTGTCGTGACACTGTTCAGTGTTGAGGACCGTGTTGCATTGGGAGGTACATTTCCTCGCGACGTCTCGTCTCACCCATGCTACGATTTACCCTGGACCACGCCGCCTCTGGTTCTCGAGTATGACAGGATGCGCGAATTTTCTAAGGAGAAACTCACGGCGTGCTACCACTGCAAGACCGGCGATGTGAAGCTGAAGACCTGCAGTGGGTGCATGTGTGTGCGATATTGTTCACCAGAATGTGCGCGCGCTCACTGGAAGGTCCACAAGAAGGAATGCAAGTACATTCAAGCGGCAATCCAAATAGAAACCTGTTGAGAAACCCAATGTTAATGTTAAACACTTAAGCACGTTCAGTGTGTCGCTTACAGTCAGGTCACAATGGAGACGCTCTTTGACATTTGCATGCGGGGCGTGAGCCGGGTGTGTGTGGCCCAGGCCGTTCTCTCTGAACCGCAGTACCACCGCCTTGTCCAGTGCATTCGGTACCTGGCCACGCTCCCAGCGCTCGATCCACCCACCATGACACGGATTTTGCTGAAGAACAAATTGAATGCAGAGTACGATCCCTTTGACGACCCCACGCGCCTGCGGTTCTTTGTGTATTTCGGGGACGACGACGACCCTGACCTATCACAACACTTGCACGACTTTGATGTCGCGAAACACGAGTATGAAGCCCAGCAGTCGGCGGCCGCCGCACCTCGACGTGGGGCCGTCCGTGGTAGAATGCGCCCGTAAGAAGAAGAAGTGGTGTAACGCAGCACGACCACAGCACGAGAGCGCGCCAAATCCACACTCCTCAAAACCTGCGCCGGCCTCCCGAGCTGCATTCCAAAATGAGCTGCATTCCAAAAATGAGTTCCCCAAGAGTTCTCAGTGACTGCGTTTCCTGCATCGCCGACGCCCTGTCCCCGCGCGACCTCCTGGCGCTGGCGGAGACCGACGCGGCCAATCGCGACGCCCTGAAGCCCCTCCTGGACGCGCAATGGACGACCCTGTGTGAGGACGCGAGCGCTCTTTGGTCCACACTGCCATTTCTTCGAGAATCCAAGCGCAAATTGTGCCGCGCGATCCTCAAAGTCCCCGACCCGGAGGAGGACGATGACAATCTCGACTTCTACGAGAGTCTGGACCGGGCAAGAGATGCGCTGTGGGCCCGGATGCCCGCGAACTTCAAAGACCGCGTGGACCAGTTTCACCTGGATGCCGACCCTGAATTTCTGAAATACGAGGTTTCCTACACGTTGCGCGAGCGAGTGGGCGGAGAGGACGTGGAGGTTCGGCACATGTTTGGCATAATGGATTGGTACAATGATGGCGGCGAGACGCATGTCTGGACGGATGGCATCGGGATTGACGACGCGCGCAAGGAGGTGGAGGTGTTCAGAGCCGGACGGTTGCATGGGGTCGGCGCGCTGCTGCACTGGGGCTACCACGGATCGTTTCCCGAGCTGCCCGAGGCCCCTGATGATGCCTTGTGGGTTCGCTTTGCCAGGCGCCGGCTGCTGGGTAACCCCACAACATTCCCGCTGCAGTTGCTCAACTTGTAGTTCATGTGACCTTGTAAAAGACAGACCCAGCACGACCGCAGCACGAGAGCGCGCCACATCTGCCGGCCTCAAACCCTTTCCCCGGTCTCCCGAGCCGCATTCCAAAGATGAGTTCTCCTCCTCAGAAGCCCGCGAAACTCAGCGGCCCCGCAAAGCTCAGCGACTGCATTCACATGGTGGCTGACACCCTGTCCCCGCGCGACCTCCTGGCGCTGGCGGAGACCGACGCGGCCAATCGCGACGCCCTAAAGCCCCTCCTGGACGCGCAATGGACGACCCTATGTGAGGACGCGAGCACTGTGTGGTCCATGCTTCAGTGTATTCAAGAGTCCGCGCCGATGTTGCGCAAACACCTTCTGGACGACTTCCCGGAGGATGTCCCCTTCCGCCACATGACATCGCACGAGAAAGACGCGGCGTGGGACACGCTGCCGGCATCTTTTCGAGACCGCGTGGTTCGTGCATCGTATGAACCAGAGGTGTACGGTTTCGACACGTTTGGGGTTTCCTACAGACTGCGTGCCATCGGGAGGATCGACGTTGACGTGACGCAGAAGTTCACCTTTGCATCGGCGCGTCACTCACGGACGACTGTGACCCTGGGCGACGACGAAATTCTCGTGGGCCCGGACATCAAAAAGGTGATGGTGTACGAGAATGGGGACGCCCGTTGCCATGGCCTTCGCGCGTTGCTGCATTGGGCCTATCACGGGTCCTTCGACGCCGAGCCGCAGGACCCCGACGCGGCCTTGTGGGTTCGATTTGTTGGGCGACGGGTGTTGGAAAATCGTCCTGTATTCAACAAGCCTACGCCCACCTTCCTACCTTTTTGACCATCCATACGTTGTGTGCGCGAGGGTACACAATCCGAGAGCCGTTGACCCGAATGTTGTTCACGGTGTTTTCTTTGGTGGCATTCTGTGTGAAACCCTGTTTGTAATAAAACGGAATGGCGTTTCCGACAGATTCCAGCGCGATCCGGCGGAGTCCACGGAGCCCTTGGGGCCGCGGGCGAAAAAAAATGTGTCCATATTGGATGCCAAGCAGCGCATCTAGTTACAAGACCGCCCGGAGCACACCCCGGAGCACGATGTCTCGGAACTCCAACGCCAAGAGGAAGCGTTCAAATTCAAACAATTCGGCGCAGTCCACCGTTCGAAAGACACTCAAATCGCAGTTCGCACTGCCGCCGGTGGGTTCCTTGATCTACCAACATCATGGTGAGACGACGAACGGGACTCCCGTTGGCGATGCAATTTACAGTGTGGTTCAGCATCAAGGCCGAAGTGCGATTGCACAGGAAATGCGCGTTGTCGGAAAAAACGCGAACACCAGTTACGGTTACGGAAACGCCCGCACCGTTCACTTGGTGCCTCACGGGATAAACGCACACGGGCGACGAATCAGTGTGCACGCCGTGGCACGCGGCGTATGGGAAGATTCGCAGTTTCAAGAGTACCGCCAACTGCGCCATGGCCAGACCGTCGAGTCTGTCGTGAATGTCAACACAAACAAGTTCAACGCACTTCGGAGAACCACTGCGGCCAAAAAAATCCAAGCGGCATGGAAAAAGTTCAACACATTCTCCCGCGGGGTTGCCGCGAGTCCACTCGTGAAAGCTGCACTTGAATCCCGATACATGCTGCACATCACGGCCCACGGACACATAGTGCCGCATAAAACATTCGTTGTGCCTCAGAATGTTGTCATTGTCTTTGTGACAGCGCCTGGATCGCCTGCAATTTCTGCCCCGCACTTTGAAATGTCAGTGGATCGTGTACGAAAAATGATTCTCGGGAAAAACAAAGTGTACACGGTCCCATACTTCCAAGGAGACACCGTGTCCGAACATTTGCTAGGTTTCACAGAAGAATTTTCAGGAATCTTCGAAGTTCAACGTGTTCAACCCGGGAAGCCCTTTTATTGGCGCATAGAATACGAGACCCCAAAGAGATATGCACCCAGGCAGTTAGGGCTCTCGTACACATCGTGGAAGAACGCAAATCATATTCCTGGCGCAAAAGCGAACTCGAAGTCCGAGTACCGGTTCTTGAGTTCCGTGGTCCGGCATCTGTCCGACAGGCATTCGCTTGTGAACACGCGTGAACCGCTTGTCATCGTGGTAGACTCATGTCGGAAGTACAATGGAAAACTGGACGACCATGTGCAACGGAATGTTGCCGCACGTCGCCGGATTTCGGGCCCTGGATTTACACTGCCAACAAACATTTCGAAATTGACGTCACTTGGCATGACCCCCTACCTGAAACAGCTCTACAGAAATCGCAAGCAGAAAAAGGAGTATACAACCGCCGCCGACAAAATGAGCGCCGAATTCGTCAATTGGATGCGAATGGCCGGGGTGGTCAACAAAAAATTCAAATAAGTCGGTCATCCCGGACAAAAAAAGTATGTTGGAGCGTACATGGACGACGTCTCGTTTATGCGGTCTCGCACGGTCCAGGAATCCTACATGTTTATGGTGGATTCGCGCACGCGGGATCGCGCGGCCCACCCCGAGCCGTCCGAGTACCAGATCGAGTTTAGCGCGCCCTTTCGAAACGTGTGCTCCTTTAGTTTGGTCGACGTGACGATTCCCCGAACGCAGTATTCGGTCGACATTGGGACCAATTCCATGAAGTACATGCTGAGCGGCGACCCCGAAATCTTCGAGGTCACTGTCCCGCCCGGGGATTACACGCTGCCGCAACTGTGTGATGTGCTCAACCGACTGCTGTACGGCGGCTTGACGGTGGAACCCGAATCCACGCCGTACGAGCTCAGGAATACAGTCAGAATGTACCGGAGCATCGGTGGGTTTACCGTGTTCATGGCCGAGTCGGGCCTGCGCACGGCCCTGGGATTCCCGCCGCAGACCTTCGAAGTGACGGAGCCCACCCTGAATACCACAGTGACACACACGGGCCCCTACGTGGAATCCCAGACGTTGCCGGTATCCCCGACCCAGTTTGTGCGCCAGCACTTCCAGGCCGTGGTCTCCGGGACGGTCCAGCGCATCGTGGTCTCGTGTCCCGAGTCCGATTCGCTGACGCTGCGATTGCTGGTCGAGGTCCAGAGTCTCAACGGCGAGGTGCTGGCGCGCGGGACAATCATGCCGATGCGGACCCAGGAGGCCGTGCTGGACGCGACCCCAGCCGGCGAGTTGGTGGCAGGTCTGACATACATCATCAGCATCAGCGCCAACGAACAAGCCTCCGTGTTTGTGGCGATCGGGACGAACGTGGGCGCGCTGGAGACGGGTCAGAGCAACGGCAATTTGAGCACATGGACGCCGGCCGCGGAAGGCCTCAAACTGTGTTGCGAGGTCACTGCGGGCGCGCCGGTCTACCAAGCCACGAGCCCCAACCTGGTGGACCTGACAGGCGAGAAAGTTGTCCTCATACGATGCCCGGAGATCGAGAGCGTCATGTTTCGGGAGCGATTCACGGAAAAAAAGTATCACACGGGTTTGGGATATGTCAAGATGGGAGGTCTGGGGTTCCGGGAGCATCGGTCGGATTACTACATACCGTTCCCGCCGCGGACCTTTCATCCGATTTCCAAGATGTCAAAGTTAACGATCCGCCTGGAGAATCCGGACGGCACACTGTACCAAACACGGGGCGTGGACCACGTGCTGCTGATGAACATTGTGTACTGGAAGGTCGCCTCCGAGAACGCCGGGGGGCCACCGGTGGGCTTGAACCCGGCCTACTCGGGCGACATGCACCGCGTCGTCGGGAACCGCCTGACCCAAGCCTCCTGGTCGTCTACTTCTTCGACACGGAGATGAGGAGACAGAGGGTGACCACGCCGACGGCGACGGCGACGGCGATGAGCAGGATCTCGAGGGTGGACATGCGGCGCTTGGCGTAGGGTGCCTGAGTCACCAGCAGGGGGGGCACGGTCCCGAAGGCGTCGCTGAACAGGGCCTGGGTACCGTCCTCAGAGTAGCCGACGATCTGGAGGGGCACCTCGGTCGGGGCAGGGGAGGGCACGGCGGTCACGGGCAGAGAGGTGGCGGCGGTGTTCATGGTGCCAGTCACCCAACATTTTTTTTTGACTCGACGTTTTGTTACATGATTGAAAAAACAGATCATTCCACGAGGACCTGGCGGATGGCGTCCATGATCGCGTCCACGCGGCGAGCAACAGGCGCGTGCATCCGGCGCATGTAGTTGCAATACAGCGTGCCATCGCTGAATGCAACCACCGCCCCGGCCCACACCCAGGTGTACATGGCCATCGTCTTCACCGCGGCACCATCCCCTGTGCTGGCGGCGGCATCCAAGCGGGCGTGCAGGTCAGTGACGGAATCCATTTTTTAGAATGAATTTTTAGAATGCTGTGCAGGTCGGGGCAAGCCTCTTCACATCAGTGCCGCAGACCGTTTTCGTCGCGCTCGGTGTTCGTGGACTGCAATCGCCTCAGGATCTCTTTGACGCCGCCCACCAATTGCGCAGTGCCGCGTTCGCCAGTTGAATGTGGTGATTGATGTTTTTCAGCTTCTCACTGGTGTAATGGTTCAGTGAGGCCTCGCGGCGGAAGATGCCCACCTTGGTGACCCCGGCGCGTCGCTTCTTCATGTTTTGAATACGTTTGTAGTAGAGTGTTTGAGCGTTTGATCGCAGTTTTGGGGATGCGTAGGGCCTCTTGGCGTCTCGTGCCAGATCTTTTTCAAGTTCTTTTACTACCCAAAAAATATTCCAAATGCATGAAACAAATTCAGAGCAGTACAGTGTCTTTCTGGGACACTGGTAGATGCGCAATGCATCATAAATTTTCGGTTCGACAAAAGGCAGCTGGCTCGTCCTCACCGCGCAAACCGCGAAGGAGCTTAAACAGAATGTTGATGCTTGCGTTGACGTCGCGGTTCCAAAAGGTGCGATGACATGCGCCGTTCTCACAGCGTCGCACCTTGTAAGACCGCTTGCCTGTCTTCAACATCTTGCCTTTCATTTCGCGGTGGCATGCGCAGCACAACTTGCTTGTCCGAAACTCGTCGACATCGACAAACATGCACCGACTTCGCAGCTTCTGACGAAGGCCTTTCTGCAACACAGGTTTCGTCCCTTGGACCGCATGCATGGCTGCGTTGCCGTATGCCACCAACACATCACGTTGTTCACCGTGGTTGACCGTCCCCGCAATGGCAGACACCATTGACTCCAAGGACTTCTGCTTTCGCATGTGATTGTACCACCGGCACCGACGTACACGGCGTCGACGCACGTAAAAGTCCATGAGCACGGGCAACGCGGCGAGCACCTGTGTAACTCTTTCAGAGTATGTCTCCAGTGACGCGGTTTTTGCGGTCGTGACGGTCTTGTTGAAGGCCGTTACGTCCGGACACGCCTCCGTCCACCGGCGCATTTGATGCTGGGCGTACTTGTTCCCTCGTTCATGGTGATACTTGCCAGCGCTCCACGACACCAATTCAAAAGGCACGTTCTCAGGCTGCGTCAGCGTCAGCTCAGCATCGAAGTTGTAGACAGCCCCTGTAAACGGCGCGTTAAAGCCCGGGTCGATGGCAACCGTGCGGCCCGGCAGACCCCGTTGGCACCGCTGCAGCACATCGTCCCGCGCTGCTTGCATGGTCACATTCTCCTGCGCTTTCAAGGCCTTCTTGCGCTTTCCACCGCTCAGAGGGATGGGCCCGTGAGCTCGAGGGACGTCCACGGTGACCGAGACTGATACCCCATCGGTCTTGATGCTGCAGGCAAACCGTTTGCGGCCTTTGACGACCTTCTTGATGTCGAAGCATTCCTTCCAAAGCTCCTCATCGTCGTCCACGACCTCCAATAGGTAATGAATGTACGCCGCGTGAGGATCGTCGTACTGAGCATCGGTGTTCTTGCGGCCCCGCAAGCACGCCAACATCTCCTTGAGCACGGTGTTGGAGATGTGGATAAAGGGCGCGCGGAAGGTTTTTTGGGGGAGCAAAGAAAACGTCCGCATGCCTCTGTAACACTTTTCAGCCGTGGCTACGTGGGTCTCGATGTCCGCCAGCATGCGCCGCAGAAACGGAAAGTACGATGGCACGGCCTTGGCGTCCGTCAGCTGAAGCGGCAGAGGCCCGATGGAAGATCGCACGTTGTCGACCAGGTGCTGCATCCACTGTCGACTCTCGTCGTCAACGTCTTCCAGTCTCGAAAACCGATCGATGATCGCACTGATCGATCCAGTCCCGTCGGTACACGCATATCGAAGGACTGTTACCGCCGACTTGATGCGTTTGGCCTCTTTCAGGATGGAGAGGTCGGAATCCAACACGCAAAGCCGCAGCCATCGACACAACCTCGATGAAAATGTCTCAGCGAACACTGTCTTGAAATTGGTCACCATTGTCTCCCGAAGACCTTGTAAAATACGACACATAAAGGGCTCGCGAGCAGGCGGGGTGTAGTCGCCAGGGCGCAGCTCCACAAAAGCATGGTAGGATTCACGGAACGCCTCGGTGACACGTGATCGGCCAATGCTACCACTTGCAATGCTCATAATACAGTGGTCCCAGAAAGACTGATCCAGCGGCTCCACGGGATTCCCGGTCTCCAGACACCGAAGGACATGGAATGACGCAAACATGCTGGCCTCCCATGACGTCTGGGAACAGGCCACCACGGCGCGCTCGATCATATCCTGTAGCGCTGGCTCCTTGCAAAAGCCCCGCAAGCCGGTTTTGATGACCGTCGTCTCCGCGTTGGCAAGGCGTTCCCGTCGCTGCCTGCGATGTCCGCGCGCTCCGGATGTCGCTGCCACATCAACATCCTCTTCTTGCGTGGCCATTTTAACTCATGAGTATTGATGCTTTTTCAAAGTGACACTCGGAACGCACGAGAAAAAGGTGCTTGTAGTTGAGAGGCGTGGATGCTTAAGTGTTGGTCCAAGGGCAACGGATACATTTTTCATGGACGGGTTACTCGATGCATTTCTGTTACAAAAAACTATATATACGCACGAGAATTATTCCATGACGGCCTGGCGAATGGCACGCACCAGCTCGTCCACACCGACGTCAGCATACACCGTGCTGCCACGACCGCACGCCCACCACGGGGGTCTCGCCACACCCAGAATCTCGTCCACGCGTCGGAACATGGCCCTGTGAACGCGGCGCATGCTTGCTATAATGTCGTCGTCCAGCGTGCCACTTCGGTAGGCGTTCGCCACGTATTCCCATACCATGACACGCTCGATCACCCGCCTGGCCGTGACAGTGTCACCGGAGTCCGCGGCAGCGTCCCATCGCGCGTTGAGTTCAGCGAGCACAGCGGCAGCATCCTGCACGGGATTCATTGAATTTGGAAATGCTGGTGCCGAGGCCGGGCGAATGCCTTGACCTTGCCGAAGCCACGACCCGCGTTTTTTTTGGCGCGCTTCAGCGTCAAGCATGGCGCTTTTTTTTGGCGCGCCATCCATCCATTCAGCTGTTACGCGTGGTTCCGGTTGGCCTGCCTTGTTTGTTGCCAGTAGGCACGGGCGAGCTCCCAGTTGCGAATCTTCGCGTTCAGGATGGCGATATTCGTCTGTGCCTTGGCTACATTGGCGTGTTCCCGAGGGGTGAGCTTGTGTCCAAAGAGCCCTTGCCGAGGGTGTTTAAGCTTTTCGTGCCTCTGTTTCAGGGCTGCAACCGCGTTCCTGTGAATTTGTAATTTCACGTTGGAGGGTAACATCTCATAGGTGCCCCCCAGCGTTCTGAATCCCGTGGCGGCATGTGCCCTGTTGATTTTCCTGTTTGTGCCAATCCTGCGTTCGAGTTGTCTTACACCTTTTTTCAATTCAGCAAGTTGTGCTGCGTACCCCATGGTACAGAATAGACAGAAATTATTTGAGAATGGCGATCTGGAGCGCGCGCATGAGGTCGTCGTCTGAAAACGCGTCGTAGACATCATCACCCATGGGAGCGCCGCACCACCACCAGCGCGAGCGGATGCCCAGCATGATGTCCACCTCCCGAAACACGCCGGGCAATTCCTTGTCCCGTCGAAGCGCGGCCATGGTCTGTGCGAGATCGCCGCGTTCACGAGCGACCATCGCGTCTCCAAACACCGCCGCCCGCGCGATGGCCTCTGCCTTGGCTGTAAAGGTCGTGCTGGGGTCGCGGCAGACAGCCCCCATGCGCACCACGAGCTCATCATCAACGTTATGAACGGCGTCGGTGTTCATCTTTTTTTTCAGAATGCCGGTGCCGAGAGCGGGCGAGTGTCTTGAACCGCGGTGACAGAGCCCGCGTTTTTTTTGGCGCGTTTTCCAGACAGCAGGCGCGCGTTTTTTCGCGTGCTCAAGCCCCCCGCTGTCCCAGGCCGCGTCATCTTTTTAAATGATGTTTGAAGCCCTTGCCGTTGTGGTGCAACATTTGGCGCCCGTCCGTGACAAGAAGCGACGGTGGGTGCAGGTCGAAAACGGTGATGAGGCCATTCGCGCCGGCGCACAGCTCGCGACGACCTGCCGCGGCCTGCGCAAAAAAGCACGATCGCACATAGACTACGTGCGCGTGCACCGCACCTTGGAATCCGCTGCTCGGGCCGGAAATCGCCCGGGTGTGGAAGAGGCTCTGGCAGAGGGCGCGCACCCAGACGGGCATCCGATGGCCGACGGCTCCACAGTGTTCACTCGCGCGATTGAACATGCACAGGCCACGCTGGAGACCATTGCACCGGTGCTGATCGAGGCGGGTGCCGACATGAAGGCCCGCACCCCCGCCGGGAGCCCCATCCTGACCGCGCTGCATAACAAATTCAATTATAAACTATTAAGCAGGGACGCCTTCCACACCCTGGCAACGAAGTGTCTTCAGGCGGGGGCCGACATTGACGCCGTCGACGACGAAGGACAGACGCTGGCACATTCTCTGTTTACCAATCCCGGAGAATTCGACACGGAATGCGTTCGGTTTCTCCTGGCACATGGCGCATCGTTCGACGTGGCCGATGCGAGTGGGGAAACGGCGTTGTTTTGTCTGCTGCAATTCCTGGAGCCCGACCTGTTGAAGGACATCATTTGTTCGGGACAAGCTGACATACACTGCACTGCACCCACCGGCAACACCCTGCTGCACCACATCTTCTATGTTTTTGTGGACATGTTTTGCGAACCCATCACGACGTTGATGGAGCTCATTGATACTATTTGCGCACACGGCCTCGACATCAACGCGGTCAACGACGCTGGACAACGCCCGCTGCACTGTATTTTTCGCGAGTATGATACGGAGCACGACTCGCGGTGGGAGTGGGAGTGCGATCGTTTGAAAGCCGCGGTGGACAAGGCCGTAGCGTGTGGGGCGGACATCAACGCGCCGGACACTGCCGGTCGCACGCCGCTCATTGCCATGATACGACCGGATGAGTACGAATGGTCTGCGACGCCGATGATCGAACTACCGACCTGGATGCCGGAGCTCGTGCGACATCTGTGTGCGACCGGGGCAAGCGTCAACGCGGCGGACCGTGAGGGCCGCACGGCATTGCACGAGATTCTGCGCCGGGCCCTGGAGAAGCCACATGCGATGCCGCGCGTGGCCGAGATCGTCGAGGCCCTGCTGGCATGCGGGGCCGATCCGAACGCCACGGCCGAGGACGGACGCACCCCTTTGGATATGGTGAACGGCATGACGTTGGCACAGGCGGGTCAAGACGTCCTCTACTGGATGCATTTGGCAGCTGTGTTGCAAGGCAAGACGCAAGCCACCGTGCGGACAGCGGTTGTGAGTTGGATAACGTAATTTTTGTGTTGTAACAATGTCAGATGAAGCTGGTGACCGTGGCAACGCGGTCCGAGGACTACTTTCCAGTCTTACAGGATGGCGCGGACCGACTGGGCTACGAGCTGGTGGTGTTGGGGTGGGGCCAGCGGTGGCGCGGCTTTGCGTGGCGGTGGTCACTCCTGAAAACGTACCTGACCACGATTCCTGCCGGCGACGTTGTCGTCTGGTGCGACGCCTACGATGTTTTTCCGGTGGCCCCTCCACAGACCGTGCTGCAGCGGTTCCAGGCCTTCGGAACACCCATGGTCATGTCTGTCGAAAATCCGGACATCTCCATGGAAGAGGCGTATGCGCGACGGCGTATGTTTGGCAGGCAGTGTCGTCCCAACGTCTACATCAACGGCGGACTGTACATGGGGTATGCGGGGACATTGCTGGAGATGATTCGCGTCCTCGAACACATCGGGTTCCGAGAGGGCGACGACGACCAGCGGCTGTTGAATAAACTCTGCCGGACGGCCTTTATGGACAAGGTGGCCTTTGACGTCGAGTCGCGCATTTTCTTCAATGTCCACGACAGTGACGTCGCTGTGATTCGGACGTCGGCACCTCAGGAAAGCTTTGACGCGTGTTTCATCCACGGCCCGGGACACACCGATCTTCGAGAGATTGCAAGAAAGTACGGGTACACCCCCCCGACATACCACAGCAAAGCGACGCCCGGATACATCCGGCGCTGGATCCGACAGTTTGGACCGGTGCTGTACCCCGAATATATCGTCAGCACTGGGATTCTGTGTCTGTGGGCGTACGCCGTGTATCGCGCGACCAAAAAATAATGCCTGTTGATGGAAATGCAGACATTTGTGATCAATATGGACACGCCCAACGGCAGGACGCGATGGCCCAAAATAGCCACAGCCTGCAAGGACGCCGGACTGCAGTGCGAGCGCGTCGTCGGGGTGAACGGGGCAGCACTATCACCGGAGACCGTGCGGGCCGTGACCGTGCCCAGCTGCCGGCACATGTGTTCGCCGGGAATGGTGGGGTGCGCGCTGAGCCATATGACCTGCTGGCGCGCCGTGGTGGACCGCGGCCTGCCCCTGGCCCTGGTGCTGGAAGATGACGCGACCCTGGTGCCAGAGTTTTCGGCAAAGCTTGATCGTGTTCTGGAGCATGCGCCGCCCGACTGGCACATCATCACGCTGGGCTGTTTCATGTGCGGCCCAGCATTCCAGCGCATGTTCAACGTCAGAGGCACGGCGCCATTGTTTGACAACGGCGTCGTGCGGGAGTTGAAGACGTTTGGGGGGACGCACGCCTACCTGGTCTCCCAAGCTGGCGCGCGGCATTTGGTCCAGCACGCCTCCAAGGTCAAGTTCCACATCGATTTGCAGATGAGTTCGACAAAAGGCCTGCGGATCTACGGCGTGCACGAGGACCTGGCGTTTCAGGGGGGCGAGACCGCGACGTCGGCTTTGGTGGCGTCGGATTTCCCGGGGTCGCTGAACGCTGCGCTGGGGACCATCAAAGATGCCAAGGGGGTCGGAATGGATTTTTACACCAACGGGGTCATGGCGCGCCTGGGTCCGTACGACGGGGCCCATCTGATCGTCACCCCACTGGTCATTGTCTTTTTGATTATGGGCCTGACGCGCGTGCCGTGGCGGTGGGTGCTCGGGCTGTCCGCCCTGGATATGCTGGTGTTTCCTCCAAGATCCCTGAAAAGCCCGGCGACGATGCTGGGGGCCTATGCGCTCGGGTTTACTATTCGACGCTGGGGTTTTTCTGGACGATGGCGGCGTTGAGCGAGAGGGCAAGGGCGAGCCAGGCCAGGTAAGGCACGAGCAACCAGCCGGCCGTGCGGTCGACGCGTCCAAAGGTCACGGCGGTGGCCAGCGCGGCGACGACCAGCAAGCCCAGCAGCACGAGGGCCCGACGGGGCTTCTTCTGGCCGAAGAAGACGGGCGACCAGGCCACGTTGAGGCCGAGCTGGATGGCAAAGAGGAGCATGGGCAGGGTGAGGAGCCCAGAGCGCTGGACCACCCGCCTTGCTGCCAGGCCCATGAGCAGGTAGAGGACGGTCCAGACGGGGCCAAAGACCCATCCGGGCGGGTTCCACGCCGGTTTTTGCAAGGTGGCATACCATTCGGGGTGCATGGGCGTGAGGGCACCAACCCCCAGGCCCAACACCAGCGGCGCAATCGTGACTGCGGTCGTTGCCATTTCGGTAGACATGACATTTTTTCATAACACATGGTATGGACCCCGTGTTGTTGTATTTAGTCATGTCGGTCACGGTGGCGGTCTGGACGGGGAATTATGTGGCGACCAAAGTCGGCCAGAGCGACACCATTGTGGATGTGGGTCACGCGCTGATTCCGCAGATCCGGTTGTCGCCGCTTGTGAAAGTGGGCGTCACCTTCGCGTGGCTTCCGTTTTTGGTTCTGGCGAATGCGCGCATGGCCATTGTGCAGCGCATCGGGTTGCGGCTGCTCATGCTGTTTGCGCTGCGGGCGATCACGAATGTGGTCACCATTTTGCCCAAACACGAGGACTGTGATACGCGCTTCAAATGGTACATGTTGTTCAACGGTGGATGCTACGACAAGGTGTTTTCGGGACACAGCGCGCTGGCGGCGTTGGTGTCATTGGCGTTTGTCGCGTACGGGGTATGGCCAGCCTGGGCGGGCTGGTCGTACACCGCGAGTATGGTGCTGATGCTTCTGGTATCGCGAGGCCATTACACGGTCGACATCGTGCTGGGCCTGGCGCTGGCGTTCATGGCGTGGTCGATGCCGCTGCCGTGGAATGACACTTAAGGGCCCGCGGGTCTAGCGATTGCAGAACCCAAACGCGTTGGACGTGTGGGAACAAACAAACCCGAGGATCGTCTCCAGGGTCCGTTCGCCGTCGAAGGTACGCGCGTTGCCTTGGGGGTCGATGTACAGGATGGTGGGGAAGGAGGAGACGCCCAGCTTCTTGGTGAACTCCTTGTGCCGGTCGCCGTTGACGGAAATGACGGGAACCGCGGTGCCCAGCATATCACTCAACTTCTCCATCATGGGTTTCGCCCGTTTGCAGTAGCCGCACCAGTCGACGTTCACGTACAGGAGCGCCGGACCGTCCAACCGACCGTCGAATTCGCGCATTTGTCTAGGCAAAGACAATTATTTTGACCATGTGCCCGACCTATACGACCCGCTACGGCCGTGTGGTGCGTCCGCCCTCGGTGCCCCGCATGCCCTTGCCCCCGGAGGAGAGCGAGGACGAGGAGACCGACCCCACCTTTGACCCCACGTGGATTTCCTCGGATGACGACGAGTATGCGGAATCATCCTCGTCGTCGCCCTCGGTGGATGACGAGGAGGAAGAAGAAGAAAGCGACAGTGACAGCAGCATGTGATCACATCCAGGTCACGCTGGTCGGGGCCCTGCGACGACCGTTGCCGTACGTCACGGTGGAACGAGGATAGTACCGGGTGTTGCCCCGATTGACATACCCAGTCGGCCGAGCAGAAGCCGCTGCTCGCATCTTGTTATAATACAACCCACTGGCGTTTTCTTTCGTGAGACCTTTCTTTGTGTAACGATTGACAACCATTTGTTCGTGGTTGCGCGCTGACAACCCCCGGCGCTGCTGCCTGGCGGTGGGGGTGCGGTTCGCCTTCATGGTGCGGTAGGTGTCGGCGAGGACGGTGTCGATTGCCCGGGCGGACAAGCCTTTCCTGCGAAGCTCGTTGCGCCACCTCTCCATTTGGAGCACTGGGGTTGAACTGTTGATAAATAACCTGTGTTTTTATAATAGACAGTGCGTTTTACCAGTGCGTTCAAATTTCGAAATTAAATTCTTTAGCTTAGGTCAGGACGGGTGCATCAATCTGCTGGAAAAC
>JACCDX010342754.1_pt1 | contig 20365 bp, 18 predicted proteins | sample 7449681 | NCBI WGS metagenome assembly JACCDX01 (sample SAMN15323450, study PRJNA562643) | freshwater metagenome | isolation source: river surface water | place: USA:Blue River Watershed | collected 2017-08-18
GGTGGAGGCGGCGATCAGCTTGATGCAAAGCATTTACCAAGGCTTCACTTACGCCAGTCAGAGCACCGACATCCACACCCCTGCCCTGCAAGCACTGCAGGAACGACGTGGGGTGTGCCAGGACTTTGCACACATCCTGATCGCCTGCTTGCGCAGCCTGGGCCTGCCCGCGTGCTACATCAGCGGCTACCTGCTCACTCACCCGCCAGAAGGCCAGAAGCGCCTGGTGGGTAGCGACGCGTCACACGCCTGGGCCGCTGTGTATGTGCCCGCTGCGCATGAGCACGCCAGTGGCGGCTGGCTGCACCTGGACCCGACGAACAACCGTTGGGGCTGGGGCAGCCCCGGCGAGGACTATGTCCTGGTCGCTCAGGGCCGCGACTTTGCCGATGTATCGCCCCTGCGCGGCATTCTGCAAGGTGGTGCGTCTCACAGCCTGCAAGTCGGCGTTACAGTGGAGCCTTTGGAACAGATTGATCCCGAGGAATCCACTCATGAGCGTTTACAAACAACTTGAACAACTGAACATCCAGCTGCCCCCCGTATCCGTACCGGCAGCGGCTTACGTGCCTTTCGTGCAAACCGGCAATCTGGTGTTTTTGTCCGGCCACATTGCCAAGAAAGACGGCAAACCCTGGGTCGGCCAGCTCGGGCGCGACATGACGACCGAGCAGGGCAAGGAAGCCGCCCGGGCCGTGGCGGTCGACCTGATGGCCACCCTCAATGCGGCCTGCGATGGCGATTTGTCGCGGGTGAAGCGTATCGTCAAGCTGGTCAGTCTGGTGAATTCGACCGCGGATTTCACCGAACATCATCTGGTGACCAACGGCGCATCGGAATTGCTGGGCGAGGTGTTCGGCGAGGCAGGCAAGCATGCACGTTCGGCGTTTGGCGTGGCGCAGCTGCCGCTGGGCGCCTGTGTCGAAATCGAGATGGTGGCCGAGATCGCCTGAGTATGACTTCAGGTTGAAGCGTGAAGGTCTGAAAACTGGAGCGCTTCGATGACCCTTCGCGCTACTGCTGAAAGCGAACCATCACCCACCGAGATGGCCGGCAGGGGAGCATGGATTCGAACCACGCCGGCCGGCTTGGACACCGGACGGTCCCCGCTGGACACTCCCCTTTGCACTCATGATGCCGGCATGCCGATGGTGCTTGTTGAGCCGGCACAGCTTCATTGATTTTCTGCTTGGCGGCGCGCAATCAGATTCCCGGCGGCGCGCGAAATAATTCGGCATGGTCGCTCAGACCGTTGCACCGTCTCTTCGGGAAGATCCATGTCGAATCACACGCCGGTCTCTGCGATGCCCGCCGCGTCGCAATCCTCAGTCAAGGTCCAGCCGCAGACCTGGTCATTACCGTTGACCGATATCGTCAGCGAAATTCATGAACAGGCCGTGCCGGACTTTGCTGCACAGGCGCTGGATCGTCTGCAGGGCAGTCTGTATGCGTCGCTAAAGTATCTTCAGTTGTGTGAGCCGGGGCAGGTGTTACCGCATACCTGGGTGGGTTACCGTAACGGCGAGATTGCCGGCGTGCTGCTGTTTCGCATTCAGGGCAGGTGCGCGAAGGTGGTCTCTGAAGTCATTACGCTGGACCCGTGTCAGATCGATGCATTCTCAGTGTGTGTTTTCAGACATTTTCCGGGTGTACGTCGGATCGCCTTCAATGCCGTGAGCCTGCAGTCACCACCTTGTTCGCTGCCTAATCAGTACTTTGCGTATTCTGAAAATTATGTGCTGAAGCTGCCGGCTTCCAATGCAGCCTACATCGCTGCACTCGGCAAGTCGACTCGGCAGAGTGTACGTGGTTATCGCAACCGTCTGCAGCGCGATTTCCCCGAATTTAGCTGGACCGCCTATGCCAATGATGCTCTGACTGCGGAACAGCAGCGTGAGCTGGTGCTGACGCTGCAGCGTTTCAAGCGTGAGAGCATGAGCGCACGCGGCAAGTCGGCCCACATTGACCCGGCTGAAACCGAACGCCTGCTCACGATGGCTGCGGAATGCGGCTTGTTTGGTATCGGGCTGATTCAGGGGCGTGTCTGTGCCGGTGCCTTGTCCTGTCGGATTGGCGATACCTATGTGATGCTGCTCTCAGCCAGTGACCCGACGATGAGTACTTACCGTCTGGGTATGCTGACCTGTCTGTGGTCCATTGTCGATTGTATTGACAGAGGCGCGCGCGAGTGTCATTTGCTGTGGGGACGTTATACGTACAAACATCAGCTGCTGGCGGTGCCGCGAATACTGTGCCGGATGACAGTCTATCCCTCGATGCGACACATGCTGTTGCAGCCATTGACGGTGCTGATGATGCTGTTGCGTAGTCAGTATGTGCGCGGTGAGCAGTGGCTGCGCGAGCAGGTGGTGGCACAAAAAATTCCCGGTCTGCGGTGGCTGATTCGTCTTTACCGGCTGATGAAACCGAAGCAGCCTGTGTTCGGAACAATTTTTAAAAGGCTGCGCAACAGGAGTGAAAGCATGATTGCTGGCAAAAAGACGATGGGTGCAGCGGGCGCAGAAGTCGTCGGCACTGCAGAGCAATCCCGCTGTCCAATTCAGTTCCCGTAACCCTTTCAGCGGGTGCACCTGAACTGGTGTCCGATGAGTTGAATAGCGTCTGCTTATGGATCTGCCTGCCCAAAACATCGCCGCTTCGCTGAGGCGTTTGCCACAGGAAAAGTACGTTGCATCCGTGACCCCGGTTGAGGAAAAACCATCATCGCCGACGGCATCTGATCGTTTATTTCATGCCGTGATGGCGCGTTTTACCGGCGGCATTTCTCCCGGAAGTCTGGCGCTTGCCGGCGCAGACTGGGCGGTGCATTTGTCGCACTCGCCGGGCAAGCAGCAGATCTTGCTGGAAAAAGCGCTGCGCAAGGCGGCGCGCTTCACGCTGTATGTGACCCGCCAGATGTCCGGACATAAATGCGGACCTTGCATACAGCCGCTGGTGCAGGATCGGCGATTTCGTGCGCAGCAGTGGCAGCAATGGCCTTTTTGCTTCATCTATCAACATTTTCTGTTGCAGCAGCAGTGGTGGCATAACGCGACCACGGGCATCGGCGGTATGTCGGCGCATCATGAGGAGGTGGTTGCATTCATGGCGAGGCAATGGCTGGACATGGTCTCGCCAGTGAATTTTATTGCGACCAATCCTGAGGTGCTGGAAACCACGATCTGTGAAGGCGGCAGAAATTTACTGCGCGGATGGGAGCATCTGATCGAAGACTGGGAACGTTCTATCGGCGGACATCCACCGGTCGGCGCAGAAAAATTTCGCCCTGGTCATGAGGTGGCAATTACGCCCGGTCGGGTGGTGTATCGAAATCATCTGATGGAGTTGATTCAGTATGCACCGCAGACACCGAAGGTTTTTGAAAAGCCTTTGCTGATCGTGCCCGCCTGGATCATGAAGTACTACATTCTTGATTTATCGCCGCATAACTCACTGGTCAATTATCTGGTCAGCCGGGGCCATACGGTCTACATGATTTCATGGCGCAATCCGGACGCGGAAGACCGCGACCTTGGCATGGATTCCTATATGCAGATGGGATTGCTGGAGGCATTGAAACAAGTACGGCGGCGCAGCGCGGATCAGCCGGTGCAGACGGTCGGCTATTGTCTTGGCGGTACCTTGCTGGCGATTACGGTGGCCTGGCTCGCACAACAGCACCATAAGGATGTTGCATCGATGACCTTGCTGGCGGCACAAACGGATTTCACCGAGGCGGGCGAGTTGCGATTGTTTATTGATCACAGTCAGCTTGATTACCTGGATGATCTGATGTGGAATCAGGGCTATCTGGATAACCGCCAAATGGCTGGTGCATTTCAATTGTTACGGTCGCATGACTTGATCTGGTCGCGAATGATCAGTCAGTATTTGTTGGGCAAGCGCGAGCCGCTGAATGACCTGATGGCCTGGAACGCCGATGCGACCCGCATGCCTTATCGCATGCACAGTGAATACCTGCGCCGGCTATTTCTCAATAATGATTTGTTCACCGGACGCTACAGCGTCAATGGACGGCCTCTTGCGTTATCGGATATCCGTGTGCCGGCATTTCTGGTGGCCACCGAAACAGACCATGTTGCGCCCTGGCGTTCAGTTTATAAGCTCAATTTGTCTTACATTGCCGATCTGACTTTTTTGCTGACATCCGGCGGACATAATGCCGGCATCACGAGCGAGCCCGGCCATCCGCGCCGGTATTACCGGATGACGCTGTTTCCGCAAAATGAAAACTACATTGATCCGGATCGCTGGTATCAGCAAACCGAGCCGGAGCAGGGCTCATGGTGGCCGCGCTGGGCTGACTGGCTTGAGCGCGGACAGGCGATGATTCCCTCGCAAAAAATCTCGCCGGCCGAGATGCCGGGATTGCCGGACGCGCCGGGTACCTATGTGCTGCAGAGCTGAAGCGGATTGTCCGGAAAGCGCCTACGTGTAGGGCGGTCATCAATACGAACCGAGGAAGCGTTTCATGTCCGATGCCCGGCGAGTCGAATTTCGGATTTTTCGCTTTGACCCGGATAAGGATGCGCGACCTTATTTCCAACATTACGATCTGACGCCAGACGCGGGCGAATCCATGGTGCTGGATGCGCTGGTCCGGATCAAATCCTTTGACGATGATAGCCTCTCATTTCGTCGTTCCTGTCGTGAAGGCGTGTGCGGCTCCGATGGCATGAACATCAATGGCAAGAATCGTTTGGCCTGTATTACGCGTATCGATGCGCTGTCGCAGCCCATTGTGGTGCGGCCCCTTCCCGGGATGCCGGTCGTTCGGGACCTGATGGTCGATCTAACGCAGTTCTGGCAGCAATATCATTCGGTCAAACCCTTTCTGTTGAATGAGGATATACCGACCGAGCGCGAGCGACTGCAATCTCCCGAGCAGCGTGACGCACTCAATGGCTTGTATGAATGCATTCTCTGCGCCTGCTGCACCAGCGCATGCCCGAGTTTCTGGTGGAATCCGGATCGCTTTGTCGGACCTGCGGGTTTGTTACAGGCCTATCGTTTTATCGCAGATAGTCGAGATGATGCAACCACGGAGCGACTCGACAATCTGGAAGATGCTTATCGTCTTTTTCGCTGCCGCACCATCATGAATTGCACCGATGTTTGTCCCAAGGATCTCTCACCTGCCTGTGCCATCAGCGAAATTCGTCACAGGCTCACTACCCGGATGCTCTGATTTGGACACCCGAAAAACTGCCCCGCAGTGCGGGGCAGTGAGTAACGTGCTCAGGAATTGCTGTCGGTAAGACGTTGTTGCATCGCTGCTTTTCAGGGTGTTGTGCCCGTACCGCCCACGCCTGTGATCGTCGTAATGGGTGTGACGGTCGGCGTCGTGCTCGTGGCCGGCGGGGGCGTCACATCAGGCGTCGTTGTTGCCGTGCTTGTGGTCGTTGTGGTGGCCGTTGTATCGGTCGTGGTGCTGGGTGATGTGCCGGTTGGTGAAGTTACGCCTCCGTTGGTAGTGGTGGGTGATGGGGTGGTGCCGGTTGCAGGTGTTGTCGCATCACCGGGTGTGGTCGTAGTTGGCGTTGTTGTGGTCGGCGTGGTGGTGGTTGGTGTGGTCGTAGTTGGCGTTGTTGTGGTCGGCGTGGTAGTGGTTGGTGTGGTTGGTATAGTCGTGGTCGGCGCTGGTGTGGTTGGTGTCGTTGGTGCGGTTGTAGTTGGCGTAGTGGTGGTTGGTGTGCTTGGTGTCGTTGGTGTCGTCGTAGTTGGGGTGGGGGGTGCGGTGGTGGTTGGTGTTGCCGGGGTCGCGCCGGTGGACGGTGTTGCCGGTGTTGTTGGTGTGCCTGATGTGCCGGGTGTGGCTGGTGTGGCTGGTGTTGCAGGCGCGGCCGGCGTGGTGGTGCCTTGAGTTTTCACGATCTGGCCGCGCAGTTCGCCGTCAGGGAAGGTCGCTGAGAGCAGCTCGTAGTACATCGCTCCGTTGCTGAGCGCTTCTGCCTGGGTGGTGCTGAGCGTTGCACGCACGACCCAGATACCCGACCCTGCCGAGGTTTCAGTGAAGCTGCCAACGACCGGTCCGTTGACGCCTGCAGCGGCTTGTCGAATATTTGCACCCGTAGCAGTCAGACCTTGCGACACAATGACGGCTGTCAGCGTACGGTTATTCGGACGGTAGGCAGCAATACCTGTTGCCGAAGCGGTGCTGGCGTTTGCCGGCACTACCAGCGAACCCGACAAGACATTGGTGTAGAACACCGCGCGGTTCGCTGTAGCAGTCGCCGTGGACGTTCCTCCGGTGGCTGAGGTGCCTGACGATGATGCATCGGTGCTGGCACTGCCCGTGGCCTGACCCGAGGCCTGTGTCCCGGGTACACCGCTGGAGCCAGAGCTGCTGATACCAGCGGATGTCACAGGGTATGTGGCGCCGGTGCTCGTGCTGCCCAAGGTGCCGGTTCCGGTGGTACCCGATGGGCTCAAAGTGCCGGCCGTACCTGCAGTTCCCGCGGTGCCCGACGTATCAGTGCCCGCGCCGGTGGCACCTGCGCTGCTGCCACCACTGCTCGTGTTGGCTGTGGTGCTGGCGCTGCCCGTGATGTTGATCGGCGATCCGCTCTGCGGCAGTTGTGCCAGGATCTGACCGCGAATTTCGCCCTCAGGGAAGGCAGCGGTATGCACGTTGAAGTAGTAATTACCGGACTTGAGCTGATTGAGCTGATCTGCTGTCAGCGTGACCGTGGTGGTCCAGATACCGCTGCCGGTTTCGCTTTCCGTCATCGGGAATACCACCGGTCCGGCGACGCCGCGTGCACCGACGTGGATGTGCGCCTGTGTGCCGTTGATATCCGCTGTGACGATCGTGGCTTTCATTTGGTTCGTGGCAGGATCCACGCTCACGATGCCGGTACCGCTGCCATTGCTGGTGACGCTGGGGACTTCTTCAGTGCCCGTCAGCGTGCCGGAAAATACATTCTGAGGTACCTGACTGTTGACGGAGCTGACCTGACTGACCTGTGACGCAGTCGGGCTGATTGGGTTGTCGTCGCTGCCGCAGCCCGCCAGCACCAGCAGTGAAAGTAGGGCCGTCCACCACGGGGTGAACATTCGGAAGGAAAAAGCTTTCATGAGTCGTCCTCTGGTTGAGAAATACTCCCTGGAGTTCATGCTGCTGCGTTGATGGGTTCGAGCTGGCAACAGAACGAAATTCTCTTGCTGCCGGGCTCTTGCGTCGCAGTCTGTGGGTTGGTCAGAATCGCCTTGAATTGGCGAGATCGGTTTCTAAGCACTGAACATGCCCGCGCCCGCAGGTCTGATGTTGACTGTGGTTTTCCGCTGGGAAGTGCTGGCAGGGCAAGCGGAGTGCGTAATAACTACCGGTCAGAGAGAAAATTCCGGCATCGCGTGTGAGTTACCATGTGGGCTGAACGCACTTTCACATTTCCCATGGCTGAAACAGAAATACGACCCGGACAATCCGTCGAATTGCTCAAGGCATTGCATATCCTGACGCGCGACGGAAAGATGAATCAGGACAGCCGCCGCAAGCTCAAGCAGGTGAACCACCTGTGTCAGTTCATTGAGCCGCTGCTGGATCAGTTACGCGCGGGGGAGCGCGCGCTGTCGCTGGTGGATCATGGCGCAGGCAAATCGTATCTGGGCTTCATTCTTTACGATTTGTTTTTGAAGAGCATTGATGATGCGTCACGGGTTTACAGCATTGAAACGCGCGCTGAACTGGTAGAGCGCTCGCGTGAGCTGGCGACCCGGCTGGGATTTGAGCGGATGGATTTTCTTCATTTGTCGGTCGCAGAATCCATCACATCCCGGTTGTTGCCCTACACGGTCGATATCGTGACCGCATTGCATGCCTGTGACACGGCAACTGATGATGCGATTACCTTTGCGCTGAAGAAAAAAGCACGCTTCATCGTGCTGGTACCTTGCTGTCAGGCTGAAGTGGCTGCGACGCTGCGCCGACTGAAAGGTGCTTCACTGGCGCGCGATGTGTTGACGGAGATCTGGCGTCATCCTATCCACACCCGCGAATTCGGCAGTCACCTGACGAATGTGCTGCGTTGTCTGCAGCTGGAGGCGCATGGTTATCAGGTGAATGTGACCGAGCTGGTCGGCTGGGAGCACTCGATGAAAAATGAACTGATCATCGCCAGTTACAAGGATCTGCCGCGTGATCGCGCTGCGCGACGGCTGAGCAGTATCTTGCAGGAGCTGGGAATTGAGGAAATGAGTCAGCGTTTCTGGTAGCCCGACCGGCATTAGACAACTAAGGCTGTCCCTCAGTTTGGCTGGCGCGATGCAGCGCCGTCGATGGCAGCGAGTGCGTGCCCAGGAAAATCTCGTGCAGAAGCAGGCTGAAGCTGACAATCAGCAGCAGCATCGCAAACACAAACAGGAATGCAATCAGTGAGCCCAGCTTCAGGCGCAGCGCATCGTCAATGAAGAGTGTGACGACGACGGAGAAAACGAGAATCATGCAGCTGGTCGAAATACCGAGCGCGCGATGAATGGCGCTGGCCCGGCGGCGCAGCACACTCAGCTCGTGCATCAGGGCAGTACGCAAACGATGGCCGGTGGACAGACGCTGCTCCAGCACTTCGCGTCGATCGCTGATTCGTTCAAGCCGGTTATTGAGGACGCGTAACTGCATCATCACGGCCAGCATCAAAAACGCCGGGGTGACAGCAAGGCTCACAATATTGCTGATGTCTCCGAACAGGGACAACATGACATGATCCGATGGTTGGGGCGTTGGTCAGAATGTAATACGCGAACTTGATTGTAGCCTGACTTTGAAAAGTCCCGCTGGGTTCACCACCCGGTTGCCAGCCTTGCGGGCCATCTCGCTGCTTGGGTAGATATATCGCCCTCATCGCAAGGTCTTGTTTGCAATCAAATAATTCATTTTGTTTTTTTTCAGAAATAGAATAACTTGTCGGGTTGTCGTCACGGTCGGCTGGCAGACCGAAAGATTAGTAAAAAAACAAGCGTTTTACAGGGAGAGGGACAGCATGGATTTCAATCTCTCGGCACAGCACGCCGAGTTGCAGCAGCGCACACGGCTTTTCATTCAAGAGCACGTCATTCCGATGGAAAAAGATCCGCGCTGCACGTCGCACGGTCCGACGGACGAACTGCGTCTGGAGCTGGTGGCCAAAGCGCGCAAGGCGGGTTTGCTGTCAGCGCACGTGTCGGAAGAATTCGGCGGTTTGGGTCTGGATCACGTCGGCAAGGCAATCGTATTTGAGGAATCCGGCTACTCGCCGCTGGGTCCGGTGGCGATGAATATCTTTGCCCCGGATGAGGGCAACATGCACATGATGGAAGTCATCTGCACGCCAGCGCAGAAAGAGCGCTGGCTGCGTCCGCTGGCCGAAGGCCGCATCCGCTCCTGCTTCTGCATGACCGAGCCTGCACCGGGTTCGGGCGCTGATCCCTCCATGCTGCAAACCACGGCAGTCCGTGATGGCGACCACTATGTGATCAACGGGCTGAAGTGGCTGATCACCGGTGCTACTGGCGCATCGTTTGCGATCATCATGGCCAAGCTCGAAGATGGCAGCGCCACCATGTTCCTCTCGGACATGGATGCACCGGGCATCACGGTGGAGCGGCAGATGGATGCGCTCGACACGTGTTTTGTCGGTGGTCATGGCGTCGTGCGTTTCCAGAACCTGCGTGTACCGGCTGAGAACGTGCTGGGAGCGCCCGGCGAGGGATTCAAGTACGCCCAAGTACGGCTGTCCCCGGCGCGGCTGACGCATTGCATGCGCTGGCTGGGCGCGGCGCGACGTGCGCATGACGTGGCGCTGCGTTATGCAGCCACCCGTCAGGCGTTTGGCAAGACACTGGGGCAGCACGAGGGCGTGGGCTTTATGCTGGCCGATAACGAGATGGATATGCATTGCACGCGGCTGGCAATCTGGCACTGCGCCTGGGTGCTCGATCAGGGACATCTGGGTACACGGGAATCCAGTGCGGCCAAAGTGATTTCGTCGGAAGCGATCTGGCGTGTCATTGACCGCAGTGCGCAGATACTGGGCGGCAGTGGCATGACGCATGAAACCATCGTCGCACGGATTTTTGCGGATGCGCGTTCGTTCCGGGTCTACGATGGTCCGAATGAGACGCATCGCTGGAGTCTGGCCAAGCATGCGATTAAAAATCTGCGACCCTGAAAGAAGCTAACTATGGCAGACATCATTCTTGAAACGCGCGAGCTGACGCGCGAGTTCAAAGGTTTCATTGCGGTGAATCAGGTCAACCTGCAAGTGCAGCGCGGACACATTCATGCGCTCATTGGGCCCAATGGTGCGGGTAAAACGACTTGCTTCAATCTGCTGACCAAATTTCTGGTGCCCAGCTCGGGTCAGATTTTGTTCAACGGTCGTGACATCACGATGTTGCAACCGGCGCAGATTGCCCGGATGGGCATCATTCGTTCGTTCCAGATCTCGGCCGTGTTTCCACACCTGACGGTGCTCGAAAACGTGCGCATTGGTTTGCAGCGCAATCTGGGTACGTCCTTCCATTTCTGGAAGAGTGAAGCGAGCCTCGAGCAGCTCAACTCGCGCGCGATGGCTTTGCTGGAGGAAGTCGGTCTGGAAGAATTTGCAGCCAGCGTGACCGTGGATCTGCCTTATGGTCGCAAGCGCGCGCTGGAGATTGCCACCACGCTGGCCATGGAACCGGAATTGATGCTCCTGGATGAGCCCACGCAGGGCATGGGCCATGAAGATGTGCGTCGGGTGACTGAGCTGATCAAGAAAGTATCGAAGGGCCGCACGGTACTCATGGTGGAACACAACATGAGCGTGGTCTCGGGTATCTGTGATCGTATCTCGGTTTTGCAACGCGGCGCGGTTCTAGCGGAAGGTGATTACCAGACCGTGTCACAGAATCCGCAAGTGCTGGAGGCCTACATGGGTAGCGCAACGACACTCGAAGGAGCGCATTGATGACGCTGGCACTGGAAATCAGCAAGCTGCAGGCCTGGTACGGCGAATCGCATATTCTGCATGACGTGAATTTGTCGGTCGCGCAAGGCGAGGTCGTGACGCTGCTGGGTCGAAACGGCGCAGGCCGCACCACCACACTGCGCGCGATCATGGGCCTGACCGGACGACGCGAGGGGTCGATCAAAATTAATGGTCAGGAAACCATCGCTTTGCCGACGCACCGGATTGCGCATCTGGGTGTGGGCTATTGCCCGGAAGAGCGGGCGATTTTTTCTTCACTCTCTGCTGAAGAAAATCTAATGCTGCCGCCCACGCTCAAAGAAGGCGGCATGTCGGTCGATGAGATTTATCAGATGTTTCCCAACCTGGCTGAGCGCCGTCACAGCCAGGGCACGCGGCTCTCAGGTGGCGAGCAGCAGATGCTGGCAGTCGCGCGTATCCTGCGCACCGGCGCCAAGCTCTTGCTGCTGGATGAAATCTCCGAAGGTCTCGCGCCGGTCATCGTGCAGGCACTGGCGAAGATGATTCTCACGCTCAAAAAGCAGGGCTACACGATCGTGATGGTTGAGCAGAATTTCCGTTTCGCAGCGCCGCTCGCGGATCGTTTTTATGTGATGGAGCACGGCCAGATCGTGGAGCAATTTGCTGCGCCCGAACTGACATCGAAAATGAACGTGCTCAACGAGCTGCTGGGAGTCTAGGATGGAAATTTTTGGTATCTCCACATCAGCCTTACTCGGCCAGTTGTTACTGGGGCTGGTCAACGGCTCTTTTTATGCGATGTTGTCGCTCGGTCTGGCTGTGATTTTCGGTCTGCTCAATGTGATCAATTTCGCGCATGGCGCACTCTACATGATGGGTGCATTCTTCGCGTGGATGGGGCTGCAGTATTTTGGTATCAATTACTGGGTGATGCTGCTGGTCGCACCGCTGCTCGTGGGTGTGTTCGGCATCATCATTGAAAAGACCATGCTGCAATGGCTGTATCGTCTTGATCATCTCTACGGTTTGCTGCTGACTTTTGGCATCACGCTGATGCTCGAAGGGATATTCCGCTCGTTTTATGGCGTCTCGGGTCAGCCCTACGTCGTACCGGCGCTGCTGGCGGGGTCGACCGATCTGGGCTTCATGAATTTGCCAAACTATCGCGCCTGGGTCGTTCTGGCCTCGATCATTGTTTGTCTGGCCACCTGGTATGTGATCGAAAAAACCCGTCTGGGTGCGTATCTGCGCGCCGGAACCGAGAATCCGAAAATGGTGGAAGCCTTCGGCGTGAACGTGCCGCTGATGGTGACACTGACTTACGGCTTTGGCGTCGCGCTGGCCGGTTTTGCGGGAGTGCTTGCGGCACCGGTACTGCAAGTGTCCCCGCTGATGGGATCGAATCTGATCATCGTCGTCTTCGCTGTGGTGGTGATCGGCGGTATGGGATCGATTCTGGGTTCCATCGTCACGGGTCTGGGTTTGGGCATCATCGAAGGCTTCACCAAAGTGTTTTATCCGGAGCTGTCATCGACGGTTGTATTCATCATCATGGCGATTGTGTTGCTGATTCGCCCGGCCGGCCTGTTCGGTCGCGAAAAATAAGGAGTCGCTGCGATGTTGAAAAAACTCGGCTATGCCGCGGTACTGCTGATCGCACTGGTGGCGCCGTTTGTGATGTACCCCGTGCTGTTGATGAAGATCCTGTGTTTCGCGCTGTTCGCCTGCGCGTTTAATTTACTGATCGGTTTTACTGGTTTGCTGTCCTTCGGTCATGCGGCATTTTTTGGTGGTGCATCCTATATCGCCGGTCATGCGCTGAAGGTCTGGGGTGTGCCAACCGAGCTGGGCATTTTGCTTGGCGTCGTTTTTGCTGCCATCGTAGGCCTGGTGATGGGCAAGCTGGCGATTCGGCGTCAGGGTATTTATTTCACGATGATCACGATGGCGCTGTCGCAGATGCTGTTCTTCGTTTTCCTGCAGGCGCCTTTTACCGGCGGTGAAGACGGGCTGCAATCGATCCCGCGCGGCACGCTGCTCGGCACCATTGATCTGAAAAATGATCTGACCATGTACTACCTGGTGCTCGGTATTGTGGTGGCTTCGTTTCTGCTGGTGGTGCGTATTATTCACTCTCCGTTCGGTCAGGTACTCAAGGCGGTGCGGGAGAACGAGCCGCGTGCGGTCTCGCTGGGTTACGACGTCGATCATTACAAGCTGCTGGCGTTTGTTCTGTCTGCAGCACTCGCTGGTCTGGCGGGATCGACCAAGGCGCTGGTACTGGGTTTTGGCACGCTGACCGATGTGCACTGGTCGATGTCGGGACTGGTGGTACTGATGACGCTGGTCGGTGGCATGGGCACGTTGTTTGGTCCGGTACTGGGCGCGATCATCATCATCGCACTGGAAAACAAGCTGGGCGATCTGGGTACCTGGCTGGCTTCCGTCACGCACATCGAGTGGTTCAATACCATCGGTGAATCGGTGACCATGGTCACCGGTCTGATCTTTGTGATCTGTGTGCTGGCTTTTCGGCGCGGCATCATCGGGGAACTGGTTGCTCGTTTTAGATAAGCTTGTTCCAGCGTGGCCGTCATCGGATTTCTGAGAAAGTGACATCAATGAGTACTGCAAAATTTCATTGGGATGATCCGCTGTTGCTGGACCAGCAGCTGACTCAGGACGAGCGCATGGTGCGGGATGCGGCTGCTGCGTATGCGCAGGAAAAGCTGATGCCGCGCGTGCTGGAGGCGTTTCGCCATGAAAAAACCGATCCGGCAATTTTTCGCGAAATGGGCGCGCTGGGTTTGTTTGGTCCGACCATTCCGGCCGAGTATGGCGGAGCGGGCCTCAACTATGTCAGCTATGGGTTGATTGCGCGCGAGATCGAGCGTGTCGATTCCGGTTTCCGCTCGATCATGAGTGTGCAGAGCTCGCTGGTGATGGTGCCGATTTTTGAATTCGGCAGCGAAGCGCAAAAACAGAAATATTTACCCAAACTCGCTTCGGGTGAGTGGATCGGCTGTTTCGGACTGACTGAGCCCAACCATGGATCGGACCCGGGCAGTATGGAAACGCGCGCACGAAAGGTGGACGGCGGTTACGCACTGAGTGGCGCGAAGATGTGGATCACCAACAGCCCGCTGGCGGATGTATTTGTGATCTGGGCCAAGGACGATGCCGGCGATATACGTGGCTTCATTCTGGAAAAAGGCTGGAAGGGGTTGAGCGCACCGAAAATTCAGGGCAAAGTCGGCATGCGCGCGTCCACCACGGGTGAGGTGGTGATGGACAATGTGTTCGTCCCCGAAGACAACCTGCTGCCCGGCGTGCGCGGCCTCAAAGGCCCGTTCACCTGTCTGAATTCAGCACGCTATGGCATCGCCTGGGGCGCGCTGGGCGCGGCAGAATTCTGCTGGCACACCGCGCGTCAGTACACGCTGGACCGTCATCAGTTTGGTCGTCCGCTGGCGGCGACACAATTGGTGCAGAAAAAACTCGCCGATATGCAAACCGAAATCACGCTGGGTCTGCAGAGTTGTCTGCGTCTCGGACGCATGAAAGACGAGGGCACAGCGGCGGTTGAAATTACCTCTATCCTCAAACGTAATTCCGGTGGCAAAGCGCTGGACATTGCGCGGACTGCCCGCGATATGTTGGGCGGCAATGGTATCAGTGATGAATACGGCGTGATTCGCCACCTGGTCAATCTTGAGGTCGTCAATACTTATGAGGGCACGCACGACGTGCACGCGCTCATTCTCGGCAGAGCACAAACGGGTTTGCAGGCGTTTTTCTGAAGCGCGTTGTCACGCAGCGCGCATCGAATCGAAACGCTGTCTCACTAAATTGATATGTTCGCGTAACACATAGAGCTGATCCGAGAAAGCAATCGGCAAATGCAGATTGTCGACCGAATTCTCGACTTCCGTGAGTCGCTGTTGAAGGTCTTCGAGGCTCTCGGGTGTCTGGGCGCGCTGCATCTCACGCTCGATCTTGATCAGCATACCGTACCAGCGATAAATCCTTGAGCGTATCCGCCAGCGGTACAGCGGTGGAATGGCACGTGACAAGGGAACCAGTACGATCAGCGAGGGCACCAGAACGATCAGGATTCGGTCGACCAGGCTTGCCAGCCAGAAGGGCAGGCGTCGATATTCCAGCGGTGATCCGGACGTGTAATAGCGACGCGCTTCTTCGCTGAGCGGGATGATGTGCTCAGTTGCCTCGGGAAATTCTTTAGGTTTCCGGAACATGCCGGGTTTTCCGTGCACTTCATGCGCTGCTTCGAGCAGCAAATCTGAAATGGCCGGATGCAGATTGCTGCGCGCAATCAGTTCCACCGGTGTACCGATTAGCTGAACATCCTGTTTAGGGAGATCGAGTCCGAGATCAAAGCTGCCTTTGGGCGCGACCAGACGCGACAGATAAGGCAGGTGACGAAGGTAGCCATCGGCTTGCATAAAATTCATCAGGTGCACGCCGGGCAGACGCATCAATTCGCGCATGGTCTGTGTACGCGTCAGCTCACTGGTGGTAAAAATCGCATCGATTTTCTTTTGCTTGAATGCGTCAACGGCGTCGTCGCCATCGATTTCCAATAGCTTGACATCGGCGGTTGTCATGCCATTTTCCTTGAGGAGTTTGAGCGACAAGGTATTGGTGCCGCTGCCCTCGGGACCAATAGCGACTCTCATGCCCCTGAGTTCGCTCAGGTGATCAATATCTCCGCGTCCCCGATAGAACACCATGAAAGGCTGCACATACATCGTGCCGAGTGACATGATGCCGTGGGTTTCGTCTTCATCCACAAGACCCGCCTGCACAAAGCCGACGTCAACATGGCCATTTTCCTTTTGCAGTTGGTCGAGATTTTCCTCAGAGCCGTCGGTGGTGACGACTTTGACCTTGATGCCATGTCGGGAAATGAGGTCGGCGTATTTTTTGGCGTTGTTTTCGAAGCTGCTGCCTTCCTGACCGCCGGCGATAACGACGGTATCGGGTGGCGCGGGACGGATCATCGTGAAGCTTAGCCAGCCGATACCCATCGTCAGCAGCAGACCCGGTATCAGCAGGACGATCAGGTCTCGCCAGGAGATGGTCATGAGCTTGTTCAGCGGATCGCTGACCATTTTTGAAAGGACTTTGGTTTTATTTTTCTGTGTCATTGAATCTGTCCGGATGGGTCTTGAATTGCGCCAATTGGGCCCGATCCGATCGGCATTAATTAATACTTAATTAATGCCGATCAGGCCGACGCATGACTATACCGGAGAGAGAATTTTTTTCGCAGAATTGGTCTGAACTGCGTGGGCGACAAAAGCAGCATGAGTGCTGAGGAAAATCCGGTCCTGCATGATCTCACCCAGTGGCGTTGCACGCAGACGATCAAGCACCGGGCCTTTGATTTCTGCAAACTGCAGTGCAATCTTGCGAGAGGCGAGATTTTTTTCCAGATCGGTCAGCATGCCCAGTGCTGTCGAGTCGAGCTGATTGACGGCCGAGAGAATCAGCAGAATCGTTTTTGTATCGGGCGCTGTTTGCACCAGCGCTTCGATTTTTTCTTCGATCATTTGCGCATTCGCGAAATACAGACTTTCATCGATGCGCAAGGCAATCAGGCCGGGCAGGGTTTCGACCTGATGCCGGTCTACATTTCGGAAATGCTCGGTACCCGGAACGCGGCCGACAATCGCGATATGCGGATGGCTGCTGCGCCAGACCAGAACGGCCAGCGACAGCGCGACACCGAGAAGAATGCCTTCTTCAACGCCCAGAAAAATCACGCCCGCCATTGTCAGTAGCAGCGACAGGGCGTCCGCTTTGTCATAAGTCCAGGTTTCACGCAGCGTGTGCCAGTCGATCAGACCGAGCACTGCCACGATGATAGTGGCCGCCAGCACGCTGATTGGCAGGTAGTAAAACCAGCCGGTAAACGCTGCGATGACGATGGCCATCAGCACCGCGGAAATGACACCGGCCGCAGGTGTGTTTGCACCGGCCGAAAAATTGACAACCGATCGCGCGAAGCCACCTGTCACCGGATAACCACCCGATAAGGCACTGGCGATGTTGGCGGCACCAATGCCCAGAAGTTCGCGGTCGGGTGAAATGCGTTGTCCGCGTTTCAGGGCCAGCGACTGCGCGACCGATACACTTTCTACGAATCCGACCAGCGAAATCAGCAGCGCAGGCAGCCACAGAGCCCGGGTCTGTTGCCAGTCGATCTGTGGCAAGGCGATACCGGGCAGGCCGGACGGGACAGTGCCAACGATGGCTACCTGCGCACTTTGATCAAGGCCCGTGGTGGCAATGATCGCAGTTGACACGATGACGACCGCCATCGGTGCGAGCTTGGTCAGCAGCTCGGCCAGTTTCGCAGGTACGCCCAGTGATTTCAGCAATGGCGCGAGCTGTGATCGTGCAAAAAACAAAAAAATCAGTGCGGCGATACCGATGAGGGCCGTATCGCCATTGACGGATGAAATTTGCTCGAACAAGCCACTCAGGGTGGCGATGACGCTGCCCCCGGGCAGAGAAATGCCCAGCAGATATTTGAGTTGACCGATCGCGATCAGAATCGCCGAGCCTGAAATGAAACCGCTGATGACGGGGTGACTGAGAAAGTAGGCGAGAAAACCGAGACGCAGCACGCCGGCGATCAGCAGGATCAGACCCGACATCAGCGCCAGCAGTACAGCCAGGGCGATATAGGTGTCCGATCCGGGCGCAGCGAGCGGACTGAGCGCACTGGCGGTCATCAGCGATGCCACTGCAACGGGACCCACGGCGAGTGTCATGCTGCTGCCGAAGAACGCGTAGGCCAGCAATGGCAGGATGCTGGCGTAAAGACCCACCTGCGGCGGCAGGCCAGCCAGCATGGCGTAGGCAAGACTCTGCGGTATCAGCATCACCGTGACGATCAGACCTGCGGTCAGATCGCCGGCAAGCCAGGGGCGTTGATATTGTCGCAGCCAGTTCGGTAATTTTGTCATCACGATCAATCTGTCTTGGGGCGTGCAAGCCATTCATGCCCTTTGAGCATCAGATGCCAGTACACCCAGGGCAGGATATTTTTTTTCAGGATCCAGGAGGACAGGCGGGGTACCGTCGGATTGAGAGGGAAAGTCGGCAGGAGTTTACCGCCGAAACCGAATTCGGCAAGAACGATGCGACCCTTCTCCACGGTTAGAGGACACGAACCGTAGCCATCGTACCTCGTCGGCAGCGCACGACCGCTGCGTGCCGCGAGAAGATTTTCAGCGACAACGACGATTTGTTTTCGTACCGCAGCCGCGGTTTTCGCATTGGGCGAGGAGCATGCATCGCCGAGACTGAAAATATCGGGATAGCGCACATGCTGCAGCGTGACCTGATTCACATCGACCCATCCATCGGCATTGGCCAGGCGGCTTTCGCGCACCACATCGGGCGCGGTCTGTGGCGGCACCACGTGCAGCATGTCGAAGGATTTCTCCACCCGTGACACATTGCCGCTGGCATCTTTTTCATCGAACCATGCTTTTTTCGCCGGCCCATCCACGGCCACCAGCGTTGAGCTGAAATGCAGATGCGCGTTGTAGCGTTTCACATAACGCATCAGCGGTGGCACAAAATCAGCAACGCCGAACAGTACGGCGCCAGCGTTGTGAAAATTGACGTTCATGTTTTTCAGTACGCCTCGCTGCTCCCATTCGGAACACGACAGATACATTGCTTTTTGTGGGGCGCCGGCGCACTTGATTGGCATGGGCGGCTGAGTGAACAGCGCGGTGCCGGATGTCATGTGTCTGACCAATTCCCAGGTGTAGGGTGCGAGATCGAAACGATAATTCGAGGTGACGCCGTTTTTGCCGAGCGTCTCCACCAGACCGGGGATGGCTTGCCAGTTGAGCTTCAGTCCGGGAGCGACCACCAGATTCTGATAGGTGAGTGGATTGCCTTTATCGATGCTCACTTGTTTGCGCTCTGGGTCAAAACCTGTCACGGCAGCGCGTATCCAGGTCACGCCGGCAGGAATGACCGAGGCCATCTCGCGCACGCTGTCCCGAAGATTGAATTCCCCGGCACCCACCAGCGTCCAGGACGGCTGATAGTAATGCTTGTCGCTAGGCTCGATGATGGCGATTTGCAGATTGGGCTGACGTTTTTTCAGACTGGCCGCCAGTCCGATACCGGCACTGCCGCCGCCCACGATCAGAATGTCGTGTGTATCGCTCCAGTTGCAGGCACTGACTGCGCTGCCGGACGCAGACGTGGGAGCGCTGTTCTGACCACGGGCCATGCGGTAGAGGTTCTGCGACCGTGCACCGCTGCGGCAAAAGGCGAGCACGGGGCCGGGCCTGAGGGCGAGTAGCTCGGCAAACTGGCGTGCCTGTCCTTCGGTAATCTGACCGCTGATGACCGGTAAATGGACATAGTTGAGACCGACGGCTTCAGCGGCTTTCGCTATCTCGGCGCTGCTGGCTTGTGACGGACCCGCCTCGCCGTCGGGTCGATTGTTAATTACTGTCCTGAATCCAAGAGCGGCAAGCTCAGCCATATCTTCAGGGCCGAGTTGCGGGGCGGTACTGAACCTGTCGGTGTGACGCGTGATAGGGGCTGACATAGCGAATCCTCGGGGTGCTTGGGTTCGTGCCAATATGCCCGGCCGGGACCCGTTACGGTTAGTTAAAGAGTTTACATTATATTGACAAATAAACTGTAAATCAATATAATATCTTCATCTTAATTAACTGGGGAGTCCTGGCATGACAAGCAACGCGATCAAACCTCAAGTGCATGGCATTTTTGATCCGGCGACCTGGACCGTGACTTATGTGGTGTATGAGAAAGAGGGCTCGGAATGCGCTGTGATCGACTCTGTCCTCGACTATGACCCGAAATCGGGTCGCACCCGGACGAATTCAGCGGACAAGGTCATTGCCTTTGTGCGCGAAAAGCAGCTGAAACTGACCTGGATACTCGAGACCCACGCGCATGCCGATCATCTGACCGCGGCGCCGTATCTGCAGCAGCATTTGGGGGGCAAGACCGCCATTGGCGACCACATCAGCACGGTGCAGCAGGTATTTAAAGGCGTTTTCAATCTTGAGCCGGAATTCGCTGCCGATGGCTCTCAGTTTGATCATTTGCTGAAGGACGGTGAAACTTTCAGTATCGGCGCCTTGTCCGTCAGCACGATGTTTGTACCGGGTCACACCCCCGCTTGCGTTGCGTATCAGATCGGTGATGCCGTGTTCGTGGGTGACACGATGTTCATGCCGGATGTGGGCACCGCCCGCTGCGATTTCCCTGGCGGCGATGCGAAGACACTGTATGCGTCGGTGAGGAAAATTCTGAGCCTTCCGGATGAGACCCGTTTGTTCATGTGCCACGATTACCCGCCAAACGATCGGCCGGTGGTTTTTGAAACCACGGTCGGTGAACAGCGCAGA
>JACCDX010980685.1_pt1 | contig 20357 bp, 8 predicted proteins | sample 7449681 | NCBI WGS metagenome assembly JACCDX01 (sample SAMN15323450, study PRJNA562643) | freshwater metagenome | isolation source: river surface water | place: USA:Blue River Watershed | collected 2017-08-18
AAAAATGCAGTCAGTGTCATTGATTATTGTCCTAGACAAAACACAAACACAGAAAACAGAAACCCATATAAAACCAAATTTGTTGTATGACAGTACATTTATTTGCATTACACAATAAAAGTACACACACACAGACACACAATAATACAAAAAACATGACAACAAAAAACGGAAACGGAAACGGAAACCTCTCCTCCGCTTTCATACCCTATGATTCGTTGTCGATTGATCAAAAATACGCCTTTTTAAAATTTCGACAAGGACAAAATATCTTGGTGACTGGTCCCGGTGGCACGGGAAAAACCCGTTGGATTCAATTTTTGGTGCAGTACATGCACTCCGTCGAAAAGAATCACCAGGTGTGTGCCTTGACGGGATGTGCCGCCGTCTTGTTGAATTGTGGTGCCAAAACCTTGCATTCTTGGTCGGGCATTCGTATGGGGAAAGGTCCCACGGACGCCATTTTGCTGCGTATTTGTCGCAATCGCAATGCGGTGAAAGCCTGGCGACAAGTCCACGTTTTGATTATCGACGAGGTGAGTATGATGTCCGCCAAATTGTTGGATTTATTGGATAAAATCGGGCGAGCTACCCGCAAATGTGCGCGTCCTTTTGGTGGCATTCAGGTCATATTGACGGGGGATTTCTTCCAATTGCCTCCCATTGGGAATAGCATGGAGGATCCCTTGTCGTCGGCGTTTTGTTTCGAATGGAACCAATGGTCGACGGTCTTTCCGCGCGAGAATTGCATTCAATTGACGACCATGTTTCGACAAGACGATCCTACATTCGTGCGGATCTTGTTGGAAATCCGTCGGGGCGAGTTATCCGACGAGAGCCGCGATATTTTGCTCACCTACGTCAATCGTGATTTTGCCGAGGAACAAAAACAATCCGAAACAACAACCGGAGGACCCCCCCTGGTCCCCACAAAAATTTTCCCCATTCGTGCCCGCGCCGATTACACGAATGAAACCATGTACAAGGCACTCGGGGATGACGTCGAGGAAATGGAATATGTGTCGCGTGTGCAAACCAACGTGCAAGTCGACTTGGAAACGGGCCAACCCTTGGACGCCGACGTCTTGCTCGCCAGCAAATGGTTGACACCCGAGGACATGGAACGAGAGGTGGCGCGAATGATGGACGGGATGCAAGTCACCGAAGTGGTGCGTTTGAAGATTGGCACGGTGGTCATGTGTACGGCCAACATCGATTTGGAGCACGGCATTTGCAATGGCGCACAGGGGGTGGTCATTGATTTCGGCGACAGCACCATGAAAAACGAAATGCCGTCTGTATTGATTGGTGGTCAAAATTCGATGGCGGTGCCGATTGTCCGTTTTGCCAACGGGTGTATTCGAAAAATCGATTTCTTTGCCCGTCAATCCGAGGAATATCCCACCATTGTGGTGGCCCAAATTCCACTGCGCATGGCGTGGGCTCTCACCATTCACAAAATGCAGGGAGCCACCCTCGACATGGCCGAAATGGACATTGGCAAAACCGTCTTTGAGTATGGCCAAACGTATGTCGCCTTGTCGCGGGTGCGTTCTCTTCAAGGTTTGTATTTGACGGAATTTTGGCCACACAAAATCAAAGCCAATCCCCTCGTATTGTCCTTTTATGATGGCTTGCCATCGTGGACGACGGAAGAAATGCAAACGGTGCTTGACGCGAATTTTATAAAAATGACAACAAACGAATATCCTTCGTTGCGCAATGAATTGAGTGCGTATTTTTCTTCTTCTTCTTCTTCGTCTACGTCATCGTCATCTTTGTTAGAAAGTGAAGGTACAACAAATAAACGTATTCTCTCTTCGACGACGACATCCACAACCACAACCACAACCACAAAAAAAACAAAATCCTCCTCCTCCTTCTCGATCAAAGATCAAATCCGACAACAATATGCCTCTATTCAAGTGGTCAAGTCTTCGGAATCTGGTCCTAAGTGAAACGACCCTAAGTAAAACGACCCTAAGACACGAATCGTACATTGTACATTGTATATATATATTTTCTTTTGTAAATATTAAAAAAAAGCAACAAATAAAATATATATATTTAAAAAAAATCGACACAAACAAACCAAAAGAAAAAAAAAACAAAAGAAACCAAAAAATGCCTGGAGCCAGTATATTGCCCACTGCGTTACATGACGGTAAATTGTATTTTTTGTTGGGAAGAGAGAATCCCATGGAGGATACAGCTCGTGGATTTTCCGATTTTGGGGGTGGTGTGGATGCCGGCGAATCGGTGTATGAAGCGGCCATGCGAGAGGGCAGCGAAGAATTGACAGGTTTTTTAGGAAATCCCACACAATTGCGTGAGAAAATCGAGAAACACGGTGGAGTCTACAAGATTGTGAATACGGACCCCAAAGATACGACGCGTGTTTACACCATTCATATTTTCCATTTCCCCTACGATCCCTTGTTGCCCGAGTATTACAACAACAATCACCAATTTTTGTGGAATCGCATGAACAAGAAGGATTTGAACAACAGCAAATTGTTTGAGAAAATAGAGATTGATTGGTTTTGCGAAACGGATTTGCAACGCCGGATGAAAGAATACCGTCCATTCTATGCGACGATGATGAAACGCATTTTGGTCGAATTGCCCCAAATCCGCCAATTCATTCAAACGTGTTTGCAAAAATATTCGCCACCCAAACGTACGGTGACCGCGTCAAGGAAACAACAACACGTGAGAAAATCTTCCCAAAAACAGAAGAGAGGAGGAGGTGCGGCCACGAATAACAACAAAAACAACAACAACAACAAATCCTTGACACGAAGAAAGAGAAGCACCATGAGAAGAAAACGAATCATTGTACCCATGAATAGTCTTCCTCTCCATAAAATGCGATTGCATATGCGAGGAGGCTGAGGCGGAGCTCCTCTTCCATTACCATCCAATACTAACGAAAAGGGTGGAAATCATGGAGAGGAATAAACCAAACCAAACCAAAGCTACGTTGTCAAGTCCCCTCCCTCCCTGCAAGGGAGAGGCAGCCTTTGGCTTGTCGAAAGATTCATTTTTTATTTGGAATGAAGAGACATGTATGTTTTTTTTTATAGGCATATATATGTTTCTGAGAGAAATAAATAAAAAAAAAATCGACATCTTTGTTTTTTTTATGTATTTGTTTTGTTTGTTCGTCATTATATAGGATGACCATGATGACGACGACTTCTTTTATGTTTATGATTGGGACGAAGTTGACGACGATGATGATAATGATGCGTTTTTTTTCCTCCTCTTGCTCTTGTTCCTCCTGAGGTGGCCGTGGCTGCCGTAAAAATACTATCTTTGGTCAAATCACCGGGAAAAATAAACATTTCACCAATCGAGGTATGCCCCGAAACGACATAAGTTTGTTCATACGCACGAATGGTGTCTTTGAAATCGGACCATAAATCGGAGAGTTCTGTCATAGCCGATTGCACATTATATATTTTTGTGAATGGAGGAGCATCGGATTTATCCTTGTAAGGCGGCATGGAAAAACCAGACACGGTTGGTGGTAAGAGTGGCATCAACTCCAGCAAATCAACAAATGCCTCATTCAATTTCTTGGCATTCGCTTTGCTTGGAAATGGAGAGGATCCATCATGTACCGCAAAAGAATTTTTTATGGTTGGATCCGAATTTTCGGTATAATAACCAACATTTTTATACAATATATCCAAGGTCCAAAGATCTTTGCTGACATTTCCTTTTAATTGACTGATGTAATAATTTTTATTTGTCAAATCTCCAAACCATGTCAATCCATTGTAATCCTTATATTTATGGCAAACTTTAACGTCTTTTTTGCCATGGAGTTCGATTTTCACTTCTCCCAACAAGTCATAAAATTCGGAAGATGAATTGTTCGTGTTGTCAAAATCTTTGTAGAAACAACGGCCATAATCGATGATTTTAGCGATGAATTTCGTGCGCATTTGGAGCTTTTTATTTGGAGCCAGATCATAGGTGAGTGTAATGTATTCATCCTTGGGCAACGTATAAATGAGAATATTGTTGGTATGTAAATCGTTGTGCGTGAAATGATGGGCCAAAGTGCCCAACGGAATATAAATTTGGAGAAGAATTTGTAAAATGTACAAATTGAATCCCACGCCCGTTTTAATGTGCTCTTTTATAAAATCATGGAAGGACATGGAATGTTTCGGGTCCAAATATTGAGTGACTACAGAAATATGGGGAGATTTGGTGCACGCTTCTAGCATCAAATCATAAAATTTTGTACCGGAATTTGAAAGGGAAAAATACGAATCATCCAATAAGTGAATCAAATTGGGGAATATTTCTATGTCGCTTTTATTCAATTCCGGGGACAATTGCAACAATTGATAATAATCCTCGTCGGTGTATAAATTCAAGCCATATGTTTCCAAAAAACAAGGGAATTTCGGCACTAATTTGTTGATGAAATAATGCCCGATGTACCACTCAAAAAACAAATTGTCGGCGCTTTTTCGGACCGATGACTTCAAAACACAATATGCTTTGTATCCCTCTTTTTCATAGGTGAGTGCATGAACCAAGCCATTTACCGAAGGTTTCCCAATTCGTTTCACATGATTCAAATATTGATAATCAAAATTTTCAAAATAATTGCGTATTAGTGGCACGAACTTTCCTAAAGTGATGCACTCATTTGCATCGGGACACTGTTGTTTTATGAATGGAGAATATATTTGAATAGGATGTTTTCTTTCTCTCAGTTTCTTTGTTGCTTTTTTTCTTCTGCTGGTCGAAGGGCTTTCCACCGAGACTTTTTCGAAAAATACGGGTATGGCACCATCAAATGCACTCATTTTATTTTGTGGTTATTTTTTTTCTTGTAAATTTTTATTTTTATTTTTATTTTTATTTTTGAAACTGATTTAAACAATAACTTTATTTTTGTTGGGAACAAAAAACACATTCGAAAAATTTGTGAAAATCACACACACACACACACACACATAAAACATAACACACAAAACACACATAACACACAAAAAAACAAAACATAAACAAAAAAAAACAAAAATGTCGAGTTTCTTCGAAATAAATCATGTCTTTCATCGAGAGAAAGAAAATCAGGTATTTTTAAGGGGCAAAACCAAACGAAATGCATTGGATTATTTTTTCGAGGTGACCATCACGCATCATTTGTCGTCGTCATCTACATCGTCGTCTGAAAACAATGAGGGTTGTATATATGTTTCGGACAATGCTGGAGGACAATACGAAATGCAAGTCTTGTTTTTTTTGGACAAACAACGACCCGCCGCGGAACCGACATTCGAAACAATCGATTTCAATTACACGGAATATCGAATTCCGCCGTATGTATGGGTGATAGTCACGGGTATGTTGCTTGCTGAATTATAAGAAATAATAGGATTATGAAATCAAGAAAAAGAAAAAGAAAAAGAACAAGAAAAAGAAAATTGCATTTCAAAAGAAAAAATTTATTCACATGTCCCAACTTGAAATTATAAAAAAACAAATTGATGAAATAAATTTGCGTTTTCAAGAAATCGCTCCCAAAAAAGATGTAAAAATAAAAAACGATTTCAATGTTTGGAAGGATGAGACGATGGCGTACGCCACAGATCCTTATTTAGTTCATTACGAAGTTTACACAAATGAAAACGGAGATCAAAGTTATGTTCCAGTGATATGCATTCCCAAAGGTACAATGTTATTTACGGGAAGATCTGTTTATAATCCACATGAAGAAGAATCTTTACAATATTTGTATAAATTTAAGGACAAAGATTCACTCACTGCATATTTGGAAACACCCGTCGAGGATGTACAAACGTTTTTTTTTCCGTTTCCGTATATGATAAGACATGTGAACACCCAATTTTCGTTTAATACACATGATTGTGTCGTCGCATCAAAAGATTTACGATTGATGGCGTTGGATAGTCCCAGTCCCTTAACACGAGGAAGTGTGCAAAGTTGTCCAACCAAAAATTATGATCCGTGCATAGATAAGCATTTATTGAAAACATTAAAATTGAACGGATACATTGCTGTAACGTATATGGATTCCGTAAAACAATACTTTGACAAAATCAAAATGGATTTTCAATCCAATGGATTGTCATTCGAAGATTCTGAATTATTTCGCGGGTGTCATTTTGCAAACTATACGGATACTTCAATATCAAATATTGATATAATCAAATCAGAAGAGCCCTTGCGAGTAATGATAGAAAATCGTCCTTTTGGAACTCCCGAAATAGCACTAATTCCTTTGGATCCTTATGTAGACACAACCCATCCAGATTCCGAGTTCAATTATCAAAAAGTCGTTGATTATTTTAAAATGAATGAAAAATCAAAGCAAACAATGCAAGAAAGAATCCATGAAAACATAAAAGAACTGGAATCACTACGATTAAATGAACCCGAAGAACATAAAATGGATTTAAAAAAACAAATTATTGACATTTGTTTATCTATTTATCAAGATAGTAACGAAGCAAATGATATTCAAACATCAAACCAAAACACGTTTATTAACAACGGTAAGTTATCCTTTCTTCGTGAAAGGATTGAAACAAATAACAAATTATTTGAACAATTAAAAAAAGAATATTTATTGGAAAATGCCGACGGAAATGCCGACGATATGAAATTTCAAACTATAATCAAAGACATGCAAAAGAAAGGAAACTCGCCTTCCATCGTCTTTGATGATGAAAAAGAGAATGAACTGCGAGGTATATTATCAAAAATATGGCATCGTCAATCACGTATAAAACAATTGCAAGACTATATAAGGTATTTACAAGATGAATTGAAAGAAGATAAACCACAAAATAAATCTTTTATAGATTACACCCAAACCCATTCTTTTCCCGATTTGCAATGGTTATTCGCCAATGCATCTTTTCAACCGGTATTTCGCGTAAAAGGTACCGAAAGAGAGGAGGGAATCAGTTATTGGGATCAATGGGAAAAACTAAGGAATACATCCGTTGAAAATATGGAAAAAGCATTGATACAACTCAAAGACAAAATCATCAAATCCAAACAATCTTATCCATTGTTTTCTTTATGGAAAGAACATACTACGTCGATTCCCCCCGATTTAATAATCGACCTTAGGTCCGAGGAAGACGAAAAAGCAATTTCATGCAATTATTTAGATTCGTATGCTCAAAACAAAAGGGGGCCCGCTTTCGAAAATATGTTGTTTTACATTCATATGAATAATTTTTATAAAGAAAACAATCATAAAATTGTTGGGTTTCGTGGTGGGCGCTCTTTTGAAAAACCCACCAAAAAAAATAAAACGCATTATCACTCTTCTTCTTCTTCTTCAAAAATGAGAATGAGAATGCATCCTCGTATCGAAAAAAAAATGTCCAAATCCATTTCCTCACAGTATCCTCTTCGACGTTCTTTTTCCTTTACACAAAAAAATAAATTCAAAAAAAGAAAAAATATCTCGTCTTCATCACCACATAACGTTGCCTCTCCCTCCAAAAAACGAATGAGATTCACATATAAAAGCCAACGATTCTCCTTTTCCATGGATGCATTTCGAAATTATTTGAAAACGGTGCCATTACGACCCACCAGTGTATTGGACAACAAGTCCACGACTTCGGCCCTTCGGGCGGTGGGACAGTTAGTCAGTGACAAGTCCTCGGAACGAAGTGGGTTGTCGCCGCTTCGCGTCAAAGTCATTCAAACAGAAGATATGTATTATTCTGAACGTGCTGGAATGCCCATTTTTTATTTTGATGCCGCCTCCGCCGCCGCCAAGGATTCCAAATAAATGAAAAGAAAAGAAAAGAAAAGAATAGAAAAGAAAAGTCTTGTTTTTCTTCGTGTATTTATATTTTTTTGTTTGAAAAATTTTACGTTACCAAAAAGTAAAACAAAAAACAAAAAATATAAATAAGTTATTGAAAAAAAAAATAGGGAACAAAAAAAAAATAGAAAACAGGGATCAAACAAAGAAAAAGAAAACCCCCCCCAAAGTAAAACCTCCCAAAAAAGCAAAAAGTAAATGAGCAACAGTGGATGGAAAAAATATGGCGGAATCAGTCATTTTGAATCCCAAAACAACATTAGTGTGTATTCGTTGTCCGTCGATTTGTTTACTTTAAGACAATCCTATTTTGGTACATTCGATATTTGTGGCGAGTTGCATACCTCGGGCAATGCCTTTATCGATCAAACATTGGAAGCGGGAAATCTCACGGTGTTTCACGATTCGTGTTTGAATGAAGTTGTCGTGGTGGGCAACACCCAACACATTGGCAACGTCGACATTTCCAACAATTTGACCGTCCAACATGGCAATCTCTACGTCGTGGATGGCAACGTCGATTTGTCCCAAAATTTGTTTCTCCGCAAAAAATTGTACTTGGGCAATTCGGGTGTCTACGTCAATGCCACCGACACAGTGGGAAACATTGGCATCAACACGATTGCACCCATTTCCGCCGTCGATATTCGCACAGTGCAACCCTTTGCCCTGAATGTGGCCTCATCCACCTCTCAAAATTACAGTGTTCTGTCGCGGACCACCGATCAAAACGGCGTCGTTTTGTATACGGATGCCAGTCAATGTCGGTTGGACATGTACGTGGATGGCAATCTCTCGACGACGGGTTTGCCATCGGCCACGCCGGATGCCCGCATCTCGTATACGCAAGGCGGCAATTTGGCCATCGATGTCAGCAACAACATCGCCTTGTTGGGGAATGTCGTCGTGTCCTCCTCGAACAACAGCAACACGAGTCATGTAACCAACGAAACCATGGTGGTCTACGAGAATGCCACGGGTGACTACGAAGCCTTGTCCTACGAGGGCAACGTGAAACAACGTGGCGATGGTATTACGGTGAAGGGCGCCGAATTGACCTTTTCGAATTGGTTGACCACGACGTCAGGCAACAACAAGGGCATGTCGGTGGGCGGCGGCATATATCCTCTCGACACAAGTCGCGCCATGGGCACACTGGGATTGCAACGATCTTCCACCGATTACGCACCGGCCATCAATGTGGTGGCGGGATCCAGCAATTTGCACAACAAAACAACGGTGGCACTCCACACGGCGACACCCACCGTCGACACGTATGGATTTCAAGTGAATGCGCCGACGAAATTGACGAATGGACAAATAACGTCGACGTTGTTGCCGATGGCCGAATTGTACGATATTGAAGTCTGTCGATCCAATCCGGATTATGCGATTGCAGTGGGATCGCCGTTGAATACAACGCAGCCTTACAATCAACAAATCTACTATACCACCAACCGAGGAGAAACCTGGCAAACGAGTGCCGTGGGAGGCGCCGAAGACGTCATCAACACGAACCCTCTCCAAAAAATACAAAGTGTCTATTTGGTGGATGCGAGTCTCTCTTTTATATTGGCGGAGAACTCCTTGTTCTATTCGTTTGACAGTGGAGCCCATTGGAACGCAGTGGGCAATATTCCCTTCAGTAATTATCATCGCGTGTTTGCCACATCATTTACCCCACGAGGAGGGGGTCGTGTTTTTTTTTCGTGTGTGGATGCAAGCCAACAACCTCTTTTGGCATGGTTCGATTATTCTGGCAACATTTACGGAGACATTGATGGTATTGTATATGGGGATGTGTCTGGTGGTACTGCTGGTACATTAGATCTGTTGAACATTTCGGATGGGGGAAGTATCACGTCGCCCCAGTATCCTTATGATCATTTCAAAATCGATGGATCGGGCGCCGACATGTTTGTGTGTGGACAAGGCCAAGGAGAAGGGGGTCCAAACACACGAATCAAATTCATTCGGTATTTCAACAATGCGAACACCGCCAATGGATCTTCCATTTCGCAGATTGGAACACCCGTGGATACGCATGTTTTCCTCAATTATCCTTCCGATGCTTCGAATGCATTCCGTGACATCCACATGGTGAATGCCTCCAAAGCGATTGCCATCAGTCCATCCTTTTACACATATACAAACACGGGCAACACAGGGTGGACGACGGTCAACAACAACACCTATTACAACGCGAATTCGAATTCATGGCAAAGCGTATGTTTCGTCGATGACAGTGTCACTCAACAAAATGCGTTGTTGGTGGGCGACAATGGCGCGCTAGCATATGCCAACGACAATGGATCGACGACGGTGACATGGAAAGTGGTGCCCTCCTCCCTCCTGAATACAGGAGGGGATGTCACGTCGTCGTCCTTGTCTTCTACGTGGCCTCTCAAGAAAGTGCGTGCGGCCGACACCACTCAATTTTATGTGATACAAACTCGTCAATCCTATAATGGCAATGTCCAACTTGGCAATGTCCAACTGGGCAACAGTCGCGTGATGCACTGTTATTTGCCGAATTTGTTTACTAATGCAACAAATTACATTTTGGATGCCTCCGGCTCGGTGCGTGTCTCCGGCGACGTGCAAATCAACGACGGGGGCAAATTGCGATCGACGGCGTCATCGTTTTATGCCTGGACGGACTCCGTTACAGATCTGCATCTAGGCACGACGGGTGTCAACAGCAACACGACGATCCAATCCAATTTGATTGTGTCCCAAGATGCCTCCATGCAAGGCAACGTCGTGGTTGCCGATGGCAAACGATTGGTGTCGCGCATCATTGACAACACCCAAGGCAATTGCAACATTGAAATTGGTAATTTGAAAAACGCAAGTTTGGGAAATGTAAACACGCGCAGCATTTATTTGGGATGTTTCGGCGACACCGACGTGTCCAACAATATTTACATTGGAGGTCCCGGCGATGTTGTAACCATAGGGGGCAGTGTGCAAACAGCTACCACACTAAAAATCGGTCCCGCCGTCTATGTAAATTATGCGGCTCTCGCCAACAGCAGTCCCGACACGGGTATTTTCTTCGGTGAAAATGGCGTCAAAAATGCCGGAAAATTCACCATTTCCAACAATCGCGGGGGATTCACCATGCGTAGTACCCTGTCTGCCAACAATGTCTTTTTGGACACGAGTGGATTGACCTTCAGTGCCTCTCCCACCGAACCCACCTTGAACAATCGATTGATCACCTTGTCGGCCATGGACGCCGGCAATGCCAATGGGAATTTCCGGGTGGGCGTCGTCGATTCTCTCGATGCCAGCAGTCTCTTTGTTCGCAATTACACCTACACGAATGCCGCCATGTCCAGTTTGTACAATACCCAAATCGTGGATACCAGTTGTACGGTGTTGGGCAACCTGGGCATCGGCACGGCCACCACGGGGGTGCTTACCGCGGGGTATCGTCTGGATGTGAGTGGCAACACCAATGTCCGAGGCAATCTGACGGTGGGTTCCAATATCGCCGTCACGAGTGGTCTTTTGTCGGCTCCCTCCGTGGCCATCAATCGGACGTCGGTGACGTCGGGATACGTCGTGGACGTGACTGGCAACGCGAATGTGTCGGGCAACGTCGTACTAGGAAATGGATTGACGGTGAGTGCGGGGGGCATCACGGCGTCGGCCACCCAAACCATCACCTTTGGCACGAATGCTCCCACGATGAATGGCAACAACATTGCGAGTGCAACCATACCCTTGACTTCTTTGGCCACGGGCATCATGACCACAGGAAATGTTGCCATCAATAAAACTTCGGTCACCAATGGATTCGCCCTCGATGTGAGTGGCGCCATGCGCGTCACCAATGGACTTACGGTGGTGGCGGGTACCATATCGCTTCCGAATGCATCGATTGCCGACGCAGCATTGAGCACGAATGTGGCCTTGTTGAATTCGTCCTCGCAAACGTTTTCGGGGACACGCACCTTTACAGGAGGAATTACTGCCACGGGTGCCCAAACCATTACGTTTGGCACGAATGCTCCCACCATGAATGGCAACAATATCGCCACCAACACGATTCCGGTGGCAGCCATCAATGGACTGAGCACGGCACTGGCGGGAATCAATTCGACGGGAAATGTGGCCATCAACCAAAGTTCCGTGACAGCGGGATATGTTCTCGATGTCAGTGGGAACACACGTGTCACCGGCAACCTCGTGGTAAGCGCGGGAATGACCATTTCGGGTGGACTCGCCACATTTTCGCCGTCGTTTTTGCACATGAATACCGTCCCAACGAGTGCCTATGACAATGGGACGTATCACTCGGGTAGTCCCTCTCTCAAAATATCCAATTCGGCGTATGGAACGACGGCAGCGACGACGGGATACAGCAACATCCTCTTTGGTTTCAATGTGTTAAACAATGCCACCAACAGCACCAATCGTACCATCGCCATTGGAAGCAATTGTTTGCCATTGTGTTCGGGGGGAGACCAATCCATTGCCATCGGAAATGATGTGATGCCCTCCGTCACGACGTCTTCCGTCAATGTGGGCATCGGATCGTACACCATGTACCAAATGACCAGTGGCACGTACAACATCGGAATCGGCAATGCCGCATTGACCGTTTGCGTGACGGGATCCTACAATATTGCCATAGGTTCTTCGGCGTTGTCGGGAGGCTATGCTAGCAATGCCACGGGATGTACATCCATTGGATACTTTGCTCTTGCCAATTTGGGTCTCAACGGATCGGGACGTGACAAATCCAACAACACGGCGGTGGGATACAACGCGTTGAATGGTGCCGGAGGAGGCTACAACAATGTGAATTATTTGGATGGGGCCAACAATACGGCGATGGGTTCGTTGGCGGGGGCAAAATTATCCGGGGCGTCCGACAATTGCACATTTTTGGGAGCCACTTGCGACGTGTCCTCTCTATCGAGCACCTACATGAATTCCACGGGCATTGGCTATGGATGTGTCGTCGATGCATCCAACACCATTGTCTTGGGACGTTCCACCGAAACGACGCGATGTTGGGCCATGGATGTCCGCGGCACCGCCACCTTCACGGGGGGCATTACCGCCACAGGAACACAAACCATCACCTTTGGCACCAATGCCCCTACCATGAATGGCAACAATCTTGCCACGAATACGATTCCTTGGGCAGCCATGGTGGGGGGAGGAGTCAATTACACGGGAAATGTTGCCATCAACAAGACTTCCGTGACCGCCGGATATGCTCTGGATGTGAGTGGAAACACGCTTGTCGCGGGAAACATCACCATTACCAATGGACTCACCGCGTCGGCGGCCCAAACCATCACCTTTGGCACGAATGCCCCCACCATGAATGGCAACAACATTGCAATAAACACCATTCCGTTGACGTCCTTGGCCACCGGCATCATGACCACGGGAAGTGTCGCCATCAACAAAAGCAGTGCCACCGCCAATTATCAATTGGATGTCAGTGGAAATGTATTGACCAGTGGAAACATCGTCAGTAACGGTGGGTTCATTCAAATCATCAACAAACCCTTGTTTGTGACCGGGAATGGTGGGGCCCATTTCTTTAAATTCGCGGATTCCACCACAGGAATTGATGGGGTGGAAGTAAGTGGGTTTGCCGGTGGTGCATTAACGTCGGGAACCACCACCAATCCCAGTTTTACCACGAAAGGCAATGTCATCTTGCAATGGACAACGGCAGGGGTGGCCATCAACAAACAAACCGTTACGGCAGGTTTTTCCTTGGATGTAAGTGGCGCTCTTCGAGCCACCAATGGACTCACCGTTGTCGCGGGCACGGTTTCTTTTCCGGCCGCTTCCATTTCGGCGAGTGCCATCAGTGGATTGCCCTCCGCGACGATTGCGGGCATCAATTCCACGGGAAATGTCGCCATCAACAAAAGCAGTGCTGCCGCCAACAAACAACTCGATGTAAGTGGAAATGTGGCGGTGAGTGGAAATCTCTTTGTCAGTAACACGGGAATTCTATCCGGCGATGGTGGCTTTGGTGCAGAATCCGTCAATATCGCCGGCTTGTATTCGACAAACGTCTCCGGCTTTCGAATTACGGGAGATCAATATGGAACCAATACCATTTATTTGAACAACAATCGATCGGTGGGGGGCAATGTCAACATCAATGCCGGCAGTGCATCTTCTCATTTGTTTTTGGATGCGGGATCGTTTGCCTTGTTGGGAAATGGCACCTCCACCGGGTTGTGTTTCCGCGACGCGAATTCAACAATTAACAGCAAATTATGGGACAATTCCGGCAATCAATTTGCCTATTGGACGAAAACAAGGCATACGTTTGCGGTGGGAGGCACGGGCACTTCCATGACGGCGGCACCCACCGGCGCTGCCACATTGTTGGACATGTCGGGCACCACGGTAAGTGTTCCCTTCAATTTAACGGTTGGTACCGCCTTCACCGTTTCCAATGGGGCCACCGTCACGTTTCCCGCGGGTTCCATTTCTCCTTCCGCCATCAATGGAGGCGTCAGTGGTAGCATCACCGGCATCAATTCCACGGGGAATGTTGCCATCAACAAAACCACGGTTACGGCGGGATATGCTCTCGATGTCAATGGCAATGTGCAAGCCACTTCCTATAATGCCACTTCCGATCGTCGATTAAAAGAAAACATTGCTCCTTTGTTTTCGTCTTCTTCTTCGTCTTCTTCTTCCATCACTCGCCAAATATTTGAGGATTTGTGTCCGGTTTCTTTCACATGGAAAGACCACCCTCAATTTCCACAAAGAAAACAAAGAGAGGATGTGGGTTTCATTGCCCAAGATGTATTTCGTGTGTTGCCCCATTTACACCCCGAATTCGCCGAAAAAGGGGAGGAACCAGTGGATCCCGAAACACAAGAACCCGTCTTTTATGCCATGGATTACAGCAAATTGACACCCCATTTATGGGCGGGCGTTCGCGAATTATACGAAGAAAATGCGACACGTAAAAAAGAAAATACGGAATTAAAACAACAAATCACATCGTTGGAATCCCGGTTGCAGCGTTTGGAACAATTGTTGTTGTCGTCATCATTGTCATAAAAAAAGCATATAAAGAAGAAAAAACAAAAATCAAGACACCAAAAAAAAACATACTTATCTTATTTAAATAAAAAATGCCAGCCACATCTCGTCAATCATGTGCCTTTTTGGAACATGTCATGCAACAAAGTTTGGATTATTTGGAAAAATGCGTTGAAAAAACAGATAAACAATCCGGGGCTGATTTGGTAAAGACTCGGAGCGAAGCGGAGAGGCATGCTTTTGTAAAAAACATTGGATTGATTGCGTTTTCTTTATATCATGACAAATGTCCATCATCTTCTTCTGCTTCTGCTTCTGCTTCCCCATTATTCTCCAAAATAAAATCGTAAAAAAACAATCATTATTATTTTTTTTTTCATATTTTTCATATTAAAATAAAAAAAATAATATTTTTTTTTTATAACCTTTACATCACCTGTATGTACAAAGAACAAGGCACACTAACACACACACACATTCACGTTTCTAAATTATTTTTTTTTTAACTTTGTGAAAGTGAAAATGTAATGGTGGTATCACTTGTTATCGCCGCATCATAGGCATCGGGAGAAGCTACCATTAATTTATCACCTTTTCGAAGATATAATGAGGAAGCCGGAAGATTCAATCCAATCGAACGACAAGAATTCAAACCGATACCCGAAGTGGACAAAATATTCGTGGCATTGGGCATGGTATACCACGTGGATGTGGGATCGAAACTGTATGCCATGGAATTGCCACCTTGACCAACGGCAATCCACCGATCGTTGTAATAAATAATGTCATTGCAAGTTGTCGAGAAGGTACTTACCCCACGTCCTGTCCAAGTTGTCAAATCGGTGGATGTTGCAATGGTATTCGAACCCGAGCCAACAGCAACGGCGACACGACCATTCCACTCAATGGCTTTACCAAGAGAAAGACCAGATGTAACGCCTGTCCATCCGGTCGATCCATTCAACGTGGTTGTGTACGCCAAGGTATTGCCGCCTTGTCCAACGGCGATCCATCTATTTTTCACCCAACGAACATCATTACCAACCGTGGCAAAAACCGTGGTACTTACAGCGGTCCAATTCGCAGCATTCGCATCCGAAGAATATGCTACACGAGTGGTGGTACCATTTCCGCCCACGGCAACCCACGCCGTTCCATTCCAATCGGCAGATTTGGCTCCTGCAGGAAAGGTGGTTAGACCCAATCCCACCCATGTGATACCATCAACACTGGTGGCAAGTGAATTATCTACACCAGATCCCATGGCCAACCATATGGTGCCATTCCAAACAACTTTTGAAACGGAAGTGGAAAACACGGCAATGCCCAATCCCGTCCAAATTCTGCCATCGTAACTGTACGCGAGTGTATTGGTGGTGCCCGTGCCTCCCGCCACCCAAAGTTGTCCATTCCATTCAACACAATTGCATGACGTGGAAAACACCGTTTTGCCCAATCCTTCAAATTTCACACCATCATAACTGAATGCCATGGTATTAATCGTACCTGTACCACCGGCAATAATGGGATGCAGAACGTGCGTGGCGGCATGGGGTTGACGTGTCCACAAAAGATTTCCGGTGGCATTTGCCGCCGTCACAGGACCTGTCCAAGAAATACCATTTACACTGTAATATATATTCGTGCCACTTAGTGCCACCCAGGCCGATCCATTCCATGCACAACCACTGAATCCCGCACTGCCGCCCAAATTGGGTCCCAAATTGCCGGTCCACGTGACGCCATTGTCGGCACTAAAAACAAGAGCATAATTTGTTCCCCCTCCCGTGGTAGCCAATAAAATACCTCCTTGTCCGTTGAAAGCAATCGCATTCACCGGACCATTGGATGCCACCAAACGATTGCTTTGCCAATTTATACCATCAACACTTACGGTAATCGTGGTATCGGTGACCGTGGCTGTTTTGCGACCCATCAAGAAAAACGATCCCGTCCATTCCACCGTCAATCCACCAATGCCGGTGCTTGATTGTTCCGTCCAGGTTTCACCGTCGTAACTATACAAAATTTTGGTGGTGGTGGCGGATCCATTGGTTTGTGCAGATACCACCCATAGGGTTCCATTCCAGGCAATTCCATTTACGGGTTGATTGTTGGTAAGTAAAGAACCCGCATTTCCTGCCGTAATCCATGTATATCCATCATAACTGCGTAAAAGGTGGCGTCCCGTCGACGATAATCCGCCCATCAACCAATACTGTCCGTTCCATTTGATTGCATTTACGGTGGATGGGTCACTGTTGTAATCCAAAGTTATGTAATTATTTGGTGTGTTGGCTGCTCCAAACAAATCGGCGGTCGCCACGCTTGCCCCACTTCCCGCAAGATTTCCAAAAATAAATTGTTTGCCGTTGAAGCCCACTGTTTTGGCGGCCGTTGCAATATTCGTCGAAATATTCGACCATGTCACACCGTCGTCGCGAGATATCATGTTTCCAGATATCAAGGCGTTGGCGGGATACACTATACGATGGTTGAATTGTTTTCCACTGTATTCGATCGCCGTCACTTTGTTATTGAATATCGTGCTTCCCGTGGTTGCTGCCGTCCAGCGAATGCCATCGAAACTATACGCGATTCTGCCCACGCCTCCATAGGTGCCCGACGCCACGAATTTGTTGACGGCCCAATCGACTTGCACAAAATTGGAACTGCTATCAAACATTGTGGCACCGAGAGATGTCCAATTCACCCCATCGTAACTGTACGCCAACGTGTTGCTCGCCGTGATGCCACCCGCCACATAAATTTGGCCGTTGTAGGCAATCGATGTGCAGCCCGTCGTCAATCCCGACATGGTGAAGGTATTCCATGAGGTGGCGTCGATGTTGGTGCTATAGGCACTCGCCACATTGCCGGAAGCCACCGTGCCACTGATGATCCAGTTGGCACCCGTCCATGTGATCGCACGAATGTTCGTCGCCGTGAAGGTGAGTGCCGTCCATGTGATACCATTCAAACTCTTGTACAATTGTGTGTTGGCCGACGATCCATTGCAACCCGCCAACCAAAAGAGACCATTCCATTCAAGACCATTCATATCGGGGGTACCACCCAAGGTAATGGTGGCCGCCGACGTCCATATGATTCCATTGTAACTGTAATAAATCACGCCTCCTTTGGTGGTCGCCACAAACATGGTGCCATTCCATTTGACGCGTTGGCCTTCCGACGCTATGCCCGTGCATTCGGTCCACGTCGTCAAATCCAAACTGTAATAAGCGTAATTGCTTGTGGCCGAAATACCCACGATTACCCAGGTGGATCCATTATAGGCAATGTCATTGACACGCGTGGTGAGTGGACTGGTTCCCAATCCCGCCCATCGAATGCCATCCGTACTGAACGCCAAGGTGTTTCCCGATGAATCCCCACCTGCCGCCAACCATTTGGGATTGGTATTCGTGTTACCAAACGTGTACGTCATGGGCAAAGTGTTGTATCCATTCGTCATTGCCAATATGGATGAGGAGGAGGAGGAGGAGGAGGAGGATGAGGATGATATGCTATTGTTGGACAACGTTAAATTTTGGTTGGTCGTGAACGAGAAATTGGCACGGTTGGTGGTCATTTTGTCTGATACAACAAATTGGGCGACAGGAGCGGTGGCAGGGATGTTTGCACCCGTGGGACCCAGTGGACCGGTTGCTCCCGTGGATCCCTGTGGGCCGGTGGGACCAGTTTCTCCGGTGGGACCGGTTGGACCTGTTTCTCCGGTTGGACCCGTGGGACCGGTGGGACCCGTGGGACCGGTTGGACCCGTGGGACCCGTGGGACCCGTGCTGGCTGTGGGTCCCGTTGGACCCGTTGGACCAGTTTCTCCGGTTGGGCCCGTTGGACCTGTGGGGCCGGTTGGACCCGTGGGACCCGTTAGACCGGTGGGGCCGGTTGGTCCCGTGGGACCAGTGGGACCAGTGGGACCGGTGGGACCGGTGGGGCCCGTTTCACCCATCGAACCGGTTGGTCCTGTGTCTCCGGTGCCACCATAACCGGTGGGACCGGTGGGGCCCGTTGGACCCGTAGGACCCGTTTCTCCCGTGGGACCCGTGGGGCCTGTAGGACCCGTAGCACCGGTTGCACCAGTAGGACCAGTGGGACCCGTTGCACCCGTAGGACCCGTGGCTCCAGTTGGACCGGTGGGGCCCGTGGGACCCGTAGGACCTGTGGGGCCCGTGGGGCCGGTGTCTCCGGTGGGACCCGTGGGGCCCGTGGGACCGGTAGTACCGGTGGGACCCGTCGGACCGGTGGGACCCGTGGGACCCGTGGGACCTGTACTTGCCGTGGGGCCGGTGGGACCGGTTTCTCCTGTTGGGCCGGTGGGGCCGGTAGGGCCAGTGGGGCCAGTGGGGCCGGTGGGGCCAGTGGGGCCGGTGGGGCCGGTGGGACCCGTTGGACCCGTGGGACCTGTGGGACCGGTTGAACCCGTTGGGCCCGTGGGACCTGTGGGACCCGTGGGACCCGTTGGGCCTGTCACACCAGTTGCTCCTGTGGGACCCGTTGGACCCGTTGGACCCGTTGCACCCGTTTGACCATTGGGGCCCGTGAAACCACGAACACCTGTGGGTCCTGTGGGTCCCGTGGGGCCCGTCGGACCGGTTTCACCTGTATTACCCATATCTCCTGTCACACCCGTAGGACCTGTGGGGCCAGTAGGGCCTGTGGGACCCGTGGGACCGGTGGGGCCGGTGGGACCGGTTTCTCCTGTCGGACCTGTAGGACCAGTGGGACCCGTAGGACCCGTTTCTCCGGTAGGTCCCGTTGGACCCGTTTCTCCGGTTGGGCCGGTGGGACCCGTTTCGCCGGTTGGACCGGTAGGACCGGTGGGACCCGTCAGACCTGTGGGACCCGTGGGACCAGTTGGACCGGTGGGACCTGTTTCGCCAGTTGGACCGGTGGGACCTGTTTCGCCAGTTGGGCCCGTGGGACCCGTGGGACCCGTGGGACCCGTTGCGCCCGTGTGACCCGTTGGGCCCGTTGGACCTGTGCAACCCGTTGGACCGGTGGGACCAGTGGGGCCCGTGGGGCCCGTTTCGCCGGTGGGACCCGTGGGACCCGTGGGTCCAGTAGGGCCCGTGGGACCTGTCGCACCAGTCGCTCCTGTGGGACCGGTTGCGCCCGTGGGACCTGTGGGACCCGTGCGACCCGTGCAGCCCGTGGGACCCGTGCGACCCGTGGGACCCGTTGCGCCCGTGGGACCCGTCGCACCAGTGGCTCCTGTGGCTCCCGTTTCACCGAGAGGACCAAAACGACCCACTTGACCATCCGGACCCTGGGGACCTTGGGCTCCGGTGGGACCCGTGGGGCCCGTGGCTCCCGTGGGACCTGTCACACCGGTGGGACCTGTCACACCAATTTGTCCGGTGGGACCCGTTGGACCCGTTGGACCCGTCGGACCGGTTGGACCCGTTGGACCCGTCGGACCGGTTGGACCCGTTGGACCCGTCGGACC
>JACCDX011560678.1_pt1 | contig 20357 bp, 34 predicted proteins | sample 7449681 | NCBI WGS metagenome assembly JACCDX01 (sample SAMN15323450, study PRJNA562643) | freshwater metagenome | isolation source: river surface water | place: USA:Blue River Watershed | collected 2017-08-18
GGTTGTTCAATCACAATGGCCCTTACGGTCCCGAATCCACCTTTACTTATTCTGTATCCTATCTGGATTGCTGGTTGTGCTATGTATGGGTGGGCTGCTTATACTAGGAAATCGTTTAGCATGTTGGCTAACTACTTGCTTTTAACGACCATAGATACAATCGGTTTAATCCGTATGTTATAAATAGATTTATAGATGGTAGGCGAGGCCACAAGCCGCATAGTAGGTATTTGCAAGCCTAAAAGTTGCATAGGAGAAAAATTTGAGTTACGTTGACGCTTTCTACAACAGAGAGCAGGATGTTATTCATGTCGTCGAACGAGATGACAAGGGTAAGAGACATTTTAAAGAATATCCTGCTAAACATATCTTTTATTACAAAGACGCTAAAGGTAAATTTACATCAATTTACGGCGAACCTTTGAATCGTGTAACTTGTAAGAATATTAAAGAGTTACGCAAAGAACTTGCAATTCATTCAAACAAAAAACTTTACGAGAGCGATATTAATCCAATCTATCGCACACTCGAAGACCATTACCTTAATATCGATGCTCCAAAGCTAAATGTAGCATTTTTCGATATTGAAGTAGACTTTGATCCAGAACGTGGCTATGCATCACCCGACGATGCGTTTATGCCAATTACTGCTATTGCTGTACACTTACAGTGGTTAGATACTTTGGTCTGTTTGGCTATTCCCCCTAAAACTATTAGTATGGAAGAAGCACAAAAGGCTGTGGAAGAATTTCCTAACACAATGCTGTTCGATAACGAAGCAGATATGTTAGACACGTTCCTAACTCTAATCGAAGACGCAGATGTACTAAGTGGTTGGAACTCAGAAGGTTTCGATATTCCATATACCGTTAATCGTGTTACCAAAGTCTTAAGCAAAGAAGACACTCGCAGATTCTGCCTCTGGAATCAATTCCCTAAGAAACGTGAATATGAGAAATATGGAAAAACTGCCATCACCTATGATCTCATTGGACGGGTACACCTGGACAGCCTTGAACTGTATAGAAAATATACCTATGAAGAAAGGCATACATACCGGTTGGATGCTATCGGAGAAATGGAAGTTGGTGAGAGTAAAACTGTATACGAAGGAACTCTTGACCAACTCTACAACAATGACTTCCGCAAGTTTATCGAATACAATAGGCAAGATTGTGCCCTACTAGACAAACTAGATAAGAAACTTAAATTCTTAGACCTAGCTAATAAGATTGCACACGAAAACACAGTTCTTCTACAGACTACTATGGGTGCTGTAGCAGTTACTGAACAGGCCATTATTAACGAAGCTCACCGTCGCGGTATGATTGTTCCTAATCGTCTAAAGATGGACGATAGGGGAGATACACAGGCAGCAGGTGCTTATGTTGCATATCCTAAGAAGGGCATTCACGAATGGATCGGTTCATTGGATATTAACTCACTATATCCGTCAGCGATTCGTGCCCTAAACATGGGTCCTGAAACTATTGTTGGGCAGTTACGTCAAGATGGAACCAAAGACTTTATTGCTGCCGAAATGGCCAAAGGTAAATCATTCGCTTCTGCTTGGGAAGGTGTGTTTGGTAGTTTAGAATATACTGCTGTAATGAATCGCGATGTAGGCAGAGAAATTACCATTGACTGGGAAGACGGCCACAGCGATACATTGTCTGGCGCTCAAATTTATGATCTAATCTTCGAAAGTAATCAACCGTGGATGATCAGTGCCAATGGTACTATATTCACTTATGAAAAAGAAGGTATTATCCCTGGACTGCTAGCACGTTGGTATAAAGAACGTAAAGAAATGCAGGCCAAATTAAAAGAATGTATACAAGCAGGAAATAAAATTGAAGAAGAATACTGGGACAAACGTCAATTGGTTAAAAAAATTAACCTCAATAGCTTATACGGTGCTATTCTTAATCCTGGTTGCAGGTTCTTTGACAATCGTATTGGTCAATCCACTACACTTACCGGAAGAGCTATTGCTAAACATATGGCTGGTAAAGTAAATGAGATTATTACAGGCACGTTTGATCACGTAGGCAAAGCTATTATTTACGGTGACACAGACTCTTGTTATTTCTCTGCTTACAGCACATTAAAGAAAGACATTGAAAAAGGACTTATTCCGTGGTCCAAAGAAAACGTCATCGAGCTATACGATACCATAGGCAGTGAAGTTAATTCAACATTCCCTAAGTTTATGCAAGACGCTTTCCATTGTCCAAAGACTCGCGGCGAAGTTATTAAGGCAGGTCGAGAAATTGTTGCGTCTAAAGGATTGTTCATTACTAAGAAACGTTATGCTGTTCTTTACTATGACAAAGAAGGCAAACGTGCAGACGTAGATGGTAAGCCAGGTAAGATCAAGGCTATGGGTCTTGATCTTAAGCGCAGTGACACACCTGTGGTAATTCAAGACTTCTTAAGCGAAGTACTAACGCAAGTTCTTAACGGTGTTTCTAAAGAGGAAGTTCTAGAATACATCACAAACTTTAGAACTGAGTTCAAAACTAGACCCGGATGGGAGAAAGGATCACCTAAACGTGCCAACAACATTACAGAATACGCCGCAAAAGAGAAGAAGGCTGGCAAGGCTAATATGCCTGGTCATGTTAGAGCAAGCCTTAATTGGAATACGCTCAAGCGAATGTTCGACGACAAATACTCAATGAACATTGTAGACGGAATGAAAGTTATCGTTTGCAAGGTCAAAGATAATCCGATGGCATATACCTCAGTGGCGTATCCTGTAGACGAACTTAGACTGCCGCAATGGTTTAAGGATTTACCATTCGACGATGCTGAAATGGAAAATACAGTTATCGACGAAAAGTTAGAAAACCTTATTGGTGTTTTGGAATGGGACATCAGCTCAACAAGGTCGGACAATACATTCAGTAAATTGTTTGATTTTGAGTAAAATATATTTGCTTTTTATCAACGATCTAAATATAATCTTAATATACATGGAGAATCTTCAATGAAAGATATTTTACAAGACATCGTAAGTCATACACAAAATCTAGGCTTCTTAACAACTGTTAAAGTAACAGGCACAGAAGAAAAAACTACAATCAATTCAATGGCAGACGACCGCTCTGTTATTATGGAAGCAGAAACTGCTAATCCATATCCAGACATGATTGGTGTGTTTGGTATGCCGCAACTTAACAAGCTCAAATATTTGCTAGATGGCAGCGAATATAAAGAGAATGCAAAGATTTCTGTAACATTTGCAGAACGCAATGGAGAAACTATTCCAGTTGGCATTCACTTTGAAAACAAAGACAGCGATTTTAAAAATGATTATCGCTTTATGAATCAAGAAATCATCAACGAGAAGATGAAGACTGTTAAGTTCCGCGGTGTTAAGTGGGACGTAGAAATTGAGCCAAGTGTGGCTGCTGTACAGCGTTTCAACTTCCAAGCAGGCGCACACAGCGAACATCCGACATTCCTTGCTAAGACAGAAGGCGGAAATCTAAAGTTTACATTTGGTGATGCAAGCACACACGCAGGCGAGTTTATTTTTGCACAGAATGTTGCAGGTAAACTAGATCGCGGTTGGACTTGGCCTGTGTTGCCAATCTTGAGCATTCTTAAGATTGCTGATGTTAATAACTGCAAGATGAGTTTGAGTAACGAAGGTGCTATTCAGATTACATTAGACAGCGGTTTGGCAACTTACAAATATATCATTCCAGCACAGGCAGCTTAATGATTAAAGACATCATGGCTTCTGGACGCTACGTCCAAGTATCAGGTGGCAGTGCCAGCACTTATGTAAACGGGTATTCTGGTTCGCAAGGTGTTGGCAATATGCGATACAACACTACTTCACAAAACATGGAAGTATTTGACGGCAACAATTGGGTTACACTCAATATGGGGTACGCTCAAGTAGGCTTAAACGGTGAAGCAGAATCATTACTTGACTGGGCACGTCAGAAGCGTGACGAAGAATTGGCTTGGGAATCATTGGCAAAAGAGAATCAAGCTGTTAAAATAGCATTAGAAAACCTAAATAAGGCAAGACAGCAGTTAGACATTACTGCTAAACTAGCGAGAGAATATGAACAGACCACCAGTTAACTTAACACCATTACAAAAAGACTACGCAGTATACCTACCAGCTATTAGCTGTTTCTTTTCAACCTATGTTAGCAAACAAAGGTTTGACAAGTTTGTTCCCGACGACAGAATCCCAGCAGGGTTTGATCGCGGCATTGAAGGAATGAACTTCCTTAATCCAGAACAAGGTTACTTTACATACAAATACGGACTTTATTCTGCAGGTCACGCACAACTTGATCTAGAAAAAACTATGATCCAGGACGCTATGATCCAAGATAGAGATCGTGCAAACACGCTCATTGTTGGTGATTCCGGTGGATACCAGATTGGTAAAGGTGTTCTTAAGTTTGATTGGCATAACTTTGAAGGTCCCGCTGCTAATAAAGTTCGAGACAATATTCTTAACTGGTTAGAACTTACTGCTGATTGGTCAATGCTGCTGGACGTTCCTACATGGGCCAGCGATCATATTCATAGTCCAAAGACTGGATTAACCAGCTTTCAAGACTGTTTAGATAAAACTCTACATAACAATGATTATTTCATTCGCAATCGTTTAGGTCAAACTAAATTCCTAAATGTGTTACAAGGATCCGACTGGGAAACTGCGGAAACTTGGTACCAAGCTGTTAAACACTTGCCCACAGAAGGTTGGGCAATGGGTGGTAAGAATATGTGCGACATGGAAGTTGCACTAAAGCGTTTGATCATCTTGCGTGATGACAAACTGTTAGATGACAGAAACTGGATGCACTTCTTGGGCACTGCTCAACTTGACTGGTCCTGCTATCTAACTTTAATTCAACGACAAATCAGGAAACATGTGAATGAAAACTTTACCATTTCTTTTGACTGCGCATCACCCTTCATTGCAACAGCCCACGGACTTGTCTACACAAATGCACAGCACACAAACAAACGCTGGTCGGTCATCATGGACAAAGCCCCAGACAACAAAGCCCTTAGCCAGGCTTTTAATGTCCCCTTTCCATTCGAATCAGAGATCGGAAGAAGATTGTCAATTGGAGACATCTGCTGGTACAAGCCAGGAATGTTAAACAAGATTGGTAAAGAAGGAAAAACATCTTGGGATAGCTTTGGCTATGCTCTAATGATGGCACATAATACATACTGTCACATTGTAGCTGTTCAACGTGCTAACAATTTGATGGACATTGAAACTGCTAAAATTAATCCTAACTGGAGAGCTTGGAAGAATCTCAAGGACATGGATAAGAGCGATGAGTATAGCGAATGGGTTCCTCGCAACATTTTATATTTCAATAACTTTGTTGAAGAACTATTCAAGAGTGAAACTCCTATGCAAATGATCGAAGATGCAAAGCCAATGTTAAACAAAATGATGGGTATGCGTCTACGTGGTGGTAATGCTAACAACTTGTTTAATCGTCACTTTGATTCTGACGAAGTAGTTTTAGACAAATCAGTATCGCAAGTTTCTGCAATGCCTGTGCTAGACGAGGACATGTTAGAAGATTTAGAAAATGAGTTTTTGGAACAGGAATCTAAAAATGTATGAGAACAGAATTAGACATTTAGAAGAAGCACACCGTGAATTGGATAAACGCATAGAGTCTTTATCCAAAAACGGGCTGTACGAAGACCTAAAACTTGAAGAATTGAAAAAACAAAGGTTGCTCTTTAAGGACGAAATTGCTATACTTAAACGTAAGCAATGGGAATACGAACACGAAAGTATAGAATTTGATGACGACCGTTAACATGTTTTTACACCGCAAAGACATCGAAAGAATCCAACAAGTACTGGAAAAATTTCCTGACGTAGAGACTTTTGAAATTGAGCAAGAAGGCGGTAGCGGTATTGGTACCTACACCCATATAACTTTTAGTCATGAAGTTAATGGGTTGCGTGGTTCTTTTAATGTTGAAATTTCTGGTGTAGAGGATTGGTAATGTGGACTGAAGATCAATACGATGCTTTTACCAAAAAAATGGAAGAAGCATATCCCAAAATGTACAGCGATAAGTACGGCGGATTCTGCGTTGGTGCTGGCTGGTGGCCAATTCTTGAAGAATTGAGCAGTAATATTCAACATTACATCGATTGGCAAAATAAAAATCACGAGAAGCATCCTGTGGTAGAACAGGTAGTTGTTCGTCAAATTAAAGAAAAGTTTGGCGGACTACGTTTTTATTACGACGGCGGTGATGATCAAATCTACGGCATGGTACGTATGGCCGAATCGTGGGCATCTAGAGTATGCGAAGAATGTGGCAAGCCCGGCAAAAGTCGCAGTGGCGGGTGGATTAAAACGCTTTGCGACGAACATCATATTGAACGTCAAAAGAAATACGAACAATATGCAAAAGATAACGGACTAGAGCTATGAGATGCGACCTATGTAAAAAAGAAGTCACTATTAATTGCGACTGGAATCAAGGTCGTTGTCCCCATCGTTCCCCTTATATTACTCTACACTCTCTCAGATTTTTCAATCTCTTTAACTCAATCAAAGGCTGGTATCAATCATGGCAACAGAAAAAGAAAAACAAGAACTGATCAACGTTCTTAAATTTACTCCTAGAACTTATCGTGTCAGACTATGGGGCTACGGCGGTGAATATGTCATGGGCACTGTAGATCGTAAAATTTACGATTACTTTAAACAACGTAGACTTGATGTTTCTGAGTTTGCCTGGGACTATGACTATGCTGACGAAAATAATATCCCAGAAGATATGCGCCCGTTTGAACCCGGTTCGTGGCACGACTGCGACAACATGGGTCATTGTTGGGGAGTAGATCGTTCAGCGGGCACTATCCAAGTAGATGACGAGAACGGCAACACTGTCTATGAAAAATCACTAGACGACATCGTAGGCTATGACGAGGAAAATCCTGAACCAGAATGGTGCTGTGGTGATGAGATTTGGATTGATTCGCAAGAAAAAGGCACCCCTGTATTCATTGGTGTTAGTTCAGAGAAAGGTACTTTCTTTGAAGCTGACCTAGAACTTAAGATGCCGTTTGATCCTGCTAAACTCAGTCTTAACTATGACGAGATTGATGGCAATGAAATCATCACTTCTGTGTATTACGATGAAGAAGAACTAAACAACGACGGTGGAGACACTAACGGCAAGAGTACAGACTTTGGATTCTATATTGCAGGTTCCCTAAAAGATGGAAAGTGGGAAAAGTATCGAAACATGGACGATATTGAATACGGTCTAACAGAATGGTTTCCTGCTAAGATCAACCCCGAACGAGTTGGATCATATAACATCAAAACCAAAGACGGATATAGCTATCGTGCTATATGGAACGGTGAATACTGGCACAACGATTGGAACGAAGAAAAAATCAAAGTTAAAGAATGGCAGGGCATTGCATACGATCCCGACGAGCATTTCTTGCGTGAAGAACTAGATAATATTATTCTGGAACATACAAAATGAAGCGTGATTACCAAACTGGTGTTGCTGACAGCATTACCTTCTTCACCGGCGTAGAAATTGAAAAAACTCCTGCCTATGGAATGAAAACTCTGTTTGTTGTAGGTGTACAAGATCCATACGAAGTTATGTCTTATGCTTTAGAACATGGTTGTGAGCATATTTACTTTGGTGCCAATCAAAGTTTCCACACTAAAGGCGTCAACGATGCAGAAGGCTGGCGCCCTTGGGAAAATATGATTAATGCCTGCCTAGATAGCGTTCACGACTTCTGGTGTACGTTAGACTTTGATGTTTGTGAAACGGAAGGATTGCTTGAAAGCGGTCTTACCGAAAAGCGTAGATTTATTCCGCAGATTAGTGTAAAATTACCTTACATTAATCAACTTGGCTACAATGCTACACTAAAGATTGACGATAAAGATTTTTCAGCAACTAATCCTGGGGTTTGGTGCCATAACCTACAGGATCTAATGGGTAGAGATAAGTTTACCAATTGGGATCAATATGGCAAGGATGAGATAATCAAATGAGTGGTTATGGATTAACTTCGGCAAAGGCATACACTAATCAAAAAGTATCTGCTATTAAGCCTGCTCGTAGAATTAGGAAAGAAAAGAAAATGAAACTAAGTTTGAAACAACGTTTTCGCAACTGGCTCAACAATGACGAATATGAACAAGATGTTCCTCAACTTGTAGAATCAGACCGACTTGCCAGCGATGGTATGCGTATGCAGATTTATAAAGCATCGGGCGGATATGTTGTAGAAACTCGCAGTTATGATCATCACAAAGATCGTAATCTTAACAGTATGCATGTTATTACCGAAGATCAAGATCTCGGCGATGCGCTGGGAAAAATTGTTATGATGGAGGCGTTAAAGCGATGAAACACGAAAGTATCGATGTAAAAGGATTTACCGTTAAAGAAGACAGAGGATTTAGACTTCGTGTCGAAGCTTGGGAGTCTTTGGCTCCGAAGGGATTATTAGCTGTTGACTTTATCCAAGAATGCCTAAATAAAGACGGAGAAGTTGACTTTACTAGCACATACAGTTATAATGTTACTAGAGAAGAATTAAAAACACTTTGCGAAGGTTTATTGAAAGTATGAACATCAAACAAGACGTTCGCCCTAATAAAATGATTTGGGTTACATTCCGTAAGGAAGGCATCCATAAGTATCCTGCCGCACTTACTGATCCTAATCTTGCCACAGGCGACGAATACGATGTAAGTTTCTTAGGTTATCCGCATCGTCACATCTTCCACTTTAAAGTTTGGATTGGTGTTACACACGATGATCGCGATATTGAGTTTATTCAGTTTAAACGTTGGTTGGAATCATTGTATAATGATGCTACACTAAGTTTAGATTATAAAAGTTGTGAAATGATGTCAGGTGATTTATATGACGTCATTAGCAAGAAGTATCCAGGCCGTGAGGTTTGGATTGAGGTCTCCGAAGACGGAGAAAATGGTTCATTCATCAAGTACTAAAAGGAAAGCTATAATGGCTCGTAATTACAAGGATTATTCCTATTTTGAAAACCGTCCGGACGTTGTAAAAGTCTGGGAAGATCTCGAAGCATACCAAGATTGGTGCCGTTTCGAACTTCGTGAGTTCAACCCTGCGGAACTATACCGCAAAGATGCGCCAAACTACGGTGCATACCTAGCAAGTAAGCGTCCACGTAGACCTTACCAAGGCAACAAGCCACGCTGGGATAACAACGGTCGACGCAATGAGCAGAATTTTTCTCGTTGATCTAGAGGCCGTAGAAACTAGATACACAGGTGAGTGGAAAACTCACCTTCCTTCATTATTGAAAAAAAGAGGACACGATGTTCAAGTTATCTCTGGCCCTGAAGATATTCCTAATGCCACTACTCCTGGTGCTTTTCTTAACTTTGGTGGGACTAATATATACAAGTCTGCACAAGTTGAACAAATGGGTCGGTTGTTTTGCAACGGATCCGTTCATCCCGGCGACCACTTTATTTTTACTGATGCTTGGCACCCGGGCATTATCAACTTGAAATACATGAGTGAACTGTTGCAGATTCCTGTAACTATTCACGCTCTATGGCATGCTGGCAGTTATGATCCTCAAGACTTCTTAGGTCGTCTCATTGGAGATGCTCCGTGGGTACGTCATGCAGAGAAAAGTTTCTTTCACGCTATTGATCATAACTATTTTGCTACAGACTTCCACATCGAAATGTTTTGCGAAGAACTTTTGGGCTGCATTGTTGGACTTCGAGAAAATCACGACAACAATAAAATTGTTCGCACAGGCTGGCCAATGGAGTATATGGAAGATACGTTGGTCATGTATAAGAATATGCCTAAACGTAATCTTATCCTATTCCCTCACAGAATTGCCCCAGAGAAGCAAGTAGAAATTTTTAGAGATTTAAAAGAACACTTGCCGCAATACGAATTTGTTGTTTGCCAAGAACAACAACTCACGAAGCGAGAATACCACAACTTGCTAGGAGAGTCTAAACTAGTCTTTAGTGCTAATCTACAAGAAACACTAGGCATTAGTTGGTTTGAAGGCGCTATTGTAGATGCCATTCCTATGGTTCCGGATAGATTAAGTTACAAAGAAATGGCATTTGACACTTTTAAATATCCTTCAGAATGGACAGAATCGTTTGATGCATATCAAACTCACAGGAAAGAAGTCTGCCATAAAATTATCCAATATATGGAAAATTATGAAAAGTTCTTACCTAGCCTAAATAAACAGGTAGATGCATTAAAAAAGAACTATTTTAGTTGCAATAATCTATTAGAGATGTTAAAATAAAATGTCATCCACGACTATAACTCGGAGAATAATAATTGACAAAAGAATTCAAACCAGATCCTATTTTAGAATCTAAATCAAATCCTACATTTAAAAATGACGAATATGTTCCGCTAAAGAAAGAAGTGTTCGTTAAGGCAGCTGACATGATGAGCGACAAAGGCTACGAAGAAGGATACCTAGCCGATGTAATTCGTACTAAAATGAAACGTGATCAGAAACGTTTCTGGGCAGGTGACAACATCAGCGACTATGTCACTGAAGAAATGAAACACAAGCTAATTGACGAAGCAACAGAAGCATTTGAACTAGTACTTGATCGTTTACTAATTGATCGCGAGACAGATCCCAACAGCCATGGCACAGCCCGCAGACTTGCAAAAATGTACTTCAACGAAATCATGTCAGGACGATATGATCCGGCACCGGATGCCACAGCGTTCCCTAACGATACAGAAGACCGCTACGAAGGTATGCTCGTGGTTAGAAGTGAGCTTCGCAGTATGTGTAGTCATCATCACCAGCCTGTGTCTGGCGTTGCTTATATCGGAATCATTGCCGCTGAAAAATTAATTGGCCTTTCTAAGTACACTCGCATTGCTCAGTGGTGCGCCCGGCGTGGTACGCTACAGGAAGAACTGGCTAACGACATCGCTCGCGAGATTATGAAAGCCACAGGTGCTAAGGATGTAGGAGTCTATGTTCAGGCAGTACATGGGTGCTGTGAGAATCGTGGCATTATGGCACATAGTTCTTTAACGCAGACTACAGTATTGAAAGGTGCGTTTAAAGATGACCAAGGTACAAAGAAAGAATTCTTTGACAACATTAAACTACAACAGGACTTTGCCCCAAGATGAGAAAAGAAATGATCGGTGTTCTTAAGCAACACTTCGAAGCACACATTCTAAAACACAAAATGAATGTGGACATTATGTTAGCTAATCCTATGGCAATTCACGATCACACCGATCTGATGGATGCTATTGAAAAGGAAGTTGCTCTAATTGCCGAGTATCACGACAAACTGGAAGTAATGGACACTTACTTCAAGGAGTAAAGCATGAAATGGTTTCTTAACTGGTTAGATAGTATTGGTCGTAAGCGTATTGTAATGGATCGTCAAAGTGATGAACCTTATCTAGAACGTTACTACTTGTTTCTAAAAGATAGGAAATCATTTCCATTTAATGTGTTCTTACACAAGTTCTTAAAAGGTGATCCTGACGATGTTCACGACCATCCTTGGCCTTACGCAACATTAATTCTTAAAGGTGGTTACTATGAATGGATTCCGCAATTTGACGACCAGGGTCGTAAATCATGTGAAGTACGTAAATGGAGAGGACCCGGCCATTTTCGTATATGTAGCCCTAACTCTTATCATCGTATTGAGCTTAAGCCTGGGGTAACTGCTTGGACTCTGTTTATGCCCGGACCACAAAAGCGTGAATGGGGATTTTTAGTTAATAACAAATGGGTTCACAACGATCAATATCTCAAGGAAAGATATGAACAAGCTCGTAATTAATAACGAACAATTGAAAGGCCTAGTTAGTAAAATCTGCAGAGATATTACCCTAAGCGATTGGCGGCCCGACTATGTAGTGGGATTAACTCGTGGAGGGTTAATCCCTGCTGTTATGATCAGTCACTACTTTGGCGTTCCCTGCGAAACATTAAAAGTTAGTTTACGTGACGGTGGTGAATGTGAAAGTAATCTATGGATGGCGCATGACGCTTTTGGTCTAGTTGACAACGAAAGAACTGTAGACGACGAAAACGATGTTGCTGGTATTTTAGCTGCTGCTAGCGATCTTTTAGAACAAGGCGATAGTTATAAAAATATTCTAATCGTTGACGACATCAACGACACTGGTGCTACTGTTAACTGGATCATCAAAGACTGGCCTAGTGGTTGTTATCCTAATGACCCTCGTTGGCAAAATGATGTATGGAATGTTAATGTTAGGTTTGCTATGTTAGTAGATAATCTATCTAGCGATGCATTAATTAAAATGGATTATACAGGTATGGAAATCAACAAAGCAGAGAATGATGTTTGGGTTGACTTTCCGTGGGAAGATTGGTGGACAAAATGAACGACACACATAAAGTATTTTTTGCAGAACCTGCACACATTGAAGATAGCAAAGCTCCCTGGACTGAGCTTGTAGAGGAAGATTATCATGTTAAGGTCTTCCAAGACATTTATCCAGTAACTCCGGGACATTTGTTGTTTGTGCCTAAATACAACACCGTTGCTGTGCTAATGGACTGTTTTGAATCAGCTGTTAAAGACGGTATTCAAAGAGTTAAGAATGGCGAATGGGATGGTTTTAATGTGGGATTAAATTATGGCGAAGCTGCTGGTCAAACAGTTCCTTGGCCGCATGTTCATTTAATTCCTCGACGTAAAGGAGACATGGAAGATCCCACAGGCGGTGTTCGTCATGTCATTCCCGAACGTGGTAATTATCGTAAGTGGAAATAATGGGAAGAACTTTATTCATCGGCGACAGCCATACTATGGGATATAAATCTGTTCTAGACAAAAAAGGTCTAGGCAGCTTTACCCAATGGAACGACAACAACTATGCAGAAATTTACAGTGAACTAACTGGTAAGCCTGTTGTTGTGTATGCACTATCTGGAGCAACTAATAGGATATATACAGATTGGTTAAAGTCTATGTTTGAAACATATAACGACATAGACGAAGTCTTTATTTGTTTAGCTGCCTTTAACAGATTTGTAATTGCTCTTGACGATTTAACAAACGAAGAATCTGTACCGGTAGATTGGTTTAGATTTAAAGTAGACGGATCTCCAAATAATATAGATCGATATATGGACGGCATTGTTAGAGATAAAACAATGCAGCTATTAAATAAATCTACATTTAAAGACTACGATAATCATCCTGGTATTGAATTTAGTGGCACTAACGGATTAATAACGCCAAACCTACGAAAGCATACATATATGCAGGTTAAACTGTTTTTTGAATTAAACACGTTTATCGAAAAACGAGAATTCTTAAATTCAGTTTACACATGGGATAATATCTGTCACGACAACAACGCTCAATTACATTTGTTTAACTTTACAAATAGATTAAAATTTCCAAGCAAATTTGATTACTACGGTAAATTAAAAAATACAAAAATTGCTAATAAGACAGTAGAAACTTTTTTATCTAATTTAGGATTTAATCATAAAGATTATCTTATTGAAGATCAAGAACACTACAATAAAGAATATCACGAACTTGTTGCTAAAAATTATATTCCGTGGCTAAAGACATTAAAAAATTACTCATAACTGGGGATAGCTTTGCTGCACTGTGGCCTAACGCAACTACAGGTTGGGTAAACTTGTTGGCTAAAGATTTTGATGTTACTAATCTAGCACAACCAGGAATTGGCGAATATAAAATTTATAAACAAGTATCGTCTGTTGATGTATCCCAATATGATTTAATAATTGTTAGTCATACTAGTCCTAGCAGAATACATACAAAAAATCATCCTTTACATAACAAAGGATTTCATGAAAATTGCGATTTAATTATTACAGATTTAGAAGGGCATTTTAATCCCTTTAATAGGAATCTTCAATCTGCAAAATCTTTTTTCAAATATCATTATGATGAAGAATATCAGATTGACATTTATAATATGATTCGCAAAAGCATTAACGATTTAATTAAAATACCTTACATCAGTCTGTCACACATTGAAATTGCAAACCAATTAAAAATTGAAAAAAATCATTTAGATTTTAGTCAATTATGGAAAAACAATAGAGGAACTGTTAATCATTATACAGAAGAAGGCAATTTAAAAATTTACAAAGAGATTATAAAATGTCTAACCTAAATACTGTTATTGTTCCTTGGGAAAATCAAAAAGATATTTGGTGGAATGAAACTTGTGCCTGTATTATAGAACAGTTTGGTCTTCCGGGCAATAGGTATACTACCGAAGTTAGTGTAGAATGTATGAAGTTTAATTTTAAAACAGAGCAAGATGCATTTATGTGCAAAATATTTTTAAGTGAATACTTATGATCAAATATATTATTGGTTTTGTTGTTGCATCAGTTCTTTGGGGAATATTACTGTATAATACCGAAATACCTACATATAGAGTTTACGACTGCGGTATGGCAGAATGGCATCCAGACATTCCAAATTCCGTAAAAGAAGAATGTAGAAAACAAAGACGAGAAAGAAAGAATACTAATGAAATTACAACTTAAAAAAGCATACATGAAAACTGCGGAAATATTTGCAGATCTTTCACACGCTCGTAGATTACACGTTGGTGCTATTGTTGTCAAAGATGATCGTATTATTAGTATTGGTTACAACGGTATGCCTGCAGGCTGGGATAACAACTGTGAAGATAAAGAATGGATGGATCGTGGTGCAGGCGGTTGGCTAAGCCCGGACGAAATATACGAGCGTTGGCCACACGTAGAGTATAACGAAGACGCTGAAGAAGAATACCGATATCGTCTTGTAACTAAACCAGAGGTACTACATGCGGAAAGTAATGCGATTTCGAAACTGGCACGTTCGTCGGAGTCTGGCCTTGGCGCTGACTTATTTGTCACTCATAGCCCTTGTTTGGATTGTGCCAAGCTCATTTATCAAAGTGGTATTAAGCGTGTATTTTTTGGTACTGCTTATCGCAGCACTGAAGGTATTGAATTCTTAACAAAATCCGGAGTGGAAGTTGAAAAGTTGGACATTGACAGTTGAAGATGATGGAGTTATAGTTTTACCAAACGATCTGTTAGAAGAAGCCGATTGGAAAGAAGGAGATAATATTCTTTGGATTGACAACAAGGACGGCACTTGGAGTTTGGTCAAAGAGGACTTGACAAACTTTATAATTAAAGGTATAATAAAGAATGAGCAAAATTAAAATCGCAGAGCTGTTTTACAGCATTCAAGGTGAAGGACGCTATATGGGTGTGCCTTCTGTTTTCTTACGTACATTTGGCTGTAACTTTAAGTGTGCTGGCTTTGGTATGCCTAAAGGTGAACTAAGCACAGAAGTAGAAGCTATTGCCGCAAAAGTTTCAGAGTTTAAAAAATATGAAGAACTACCACTGGTCAGTACTGGTTGCGATAGTTACGCAAGCTGGGATCCAAGGTTTAAGGATCTTAGTCCTATGCTTACTACTGATGCTATCGCTGAGCGTATAATGGAAATATTGCCGTTCAATGAATGGCAGGACGAACATCTTGTAATCACAGGTGGCGAACCTTTACTAGGTTGGCAACGTGCTTATCCAGATTTGCTTAATCATCCTAAGATGTTAGGGTTGAAAGAAATTACGTTTGAAACAAATGGCACTCAACCACTAACACCTTTGTTCAACCAGTTCTTACAAGAGTGGGCTAAAAAGCCTCCCTTTATGAGCAGAGAAGTTACTTTTAGTGTTAGTGCCAAACTTAGCTGTAGTGGTGAAAGCAGAGAAGAAGCTATTAAACCAGATGTTGTCTGCGAGTATCAAGAGGCAGGATATACATATCTTAAATTTGTTGTGGCAACCGAAGAAGATGCAGAAGAAGCTATCGAAACTGCTGACATTTATCGTGCCAACGGATTTGCTGGTCCTATCTATCTAATGCCGGTGGGCGGTGTCGAAAGTGTTTACACGTTAAATAATCGTCGCGTGGCAGAACTAGCAATGAAGAATGGTTTACGATATTCAGATCGTTTGCAGGTGCCATTGTTTAAAAATGAGTGGGGAACTTAATGCAAAAATTTATTAAAAAAATAATGGGCTTAGATAAACTTGAAGAGTCAATTGCCAAAGCCGAACAAGATTTAAAAGAAGCCAATGAACGATTAGAAGCGGCCGAAAAAGCTCAAAAACTTGCACAGGAGCAAGAAGAATTATCCAAATTGACTCCAAAAGATCGTGCTACTCGAAAGAAAGAACCGTGGGTAGGCGTTTTAAATACCCATGTCAACAAAGATAACATTCGTAACGGCTTTTTTGAGCTTGACTGGAATGAGTATTTTGTGTTAAAATTAAAGCAAGAGGGTTACGGTGAGGATGGCGATAATGATGAAGAAATTGTCGATCGTTGGTTCCGTGAACTTTGTGCAAACGTAGTTGTTGACGGCGATTACGGCGGTCCTGTAGATACAGGTGTTATAGACATTCAAAGTGTAAAAAGAAACAACAACGTATGAGTTATATTTTAGTAGATACTGCTAACACATTTTTTCGTGCTAGACACGTAATTAACGGAGATGCCGATATTAAGTTAGGCATGGCATTTCATATTACTCTCAACTCTATTCGTAAAGCATGGCAGCAATTTAACGGCAGTCATGTTATCTTCTGTTTAGAAGGTCGCTCGTGGCGCAAGGACTTTTATGCTCCTTACAAGCGAAATCGTTCAGATGCTCGTGCCGCACACAGCGAAAAAGAAGCAGAAGAAGAAAAAGTGTTCTGGGAAGCATTTGACACATTTAAAGAATTTATTACAGACAAGACCAACTGTACAGTTCTGCAACATCCGCAATTAGAAGCAGATGATCTTATTGCAGGCTTTATTCAAGCACACCCAAACGATAATCATGTGATTATCTCAACAGACACAGACTTTGTGCAATTAATTGCTCCTAATGTTAAACAATATAACGGTGTAATGGAATGTACTATTACACACGAAGGTTATTTTGACGACAAAGGAAAGCCGATCGTTGACAAGAAAACAAAAGAAGCTAAGGTTGCACCTGACCCAGAATGGCTCTTGTTTGAGAAGTGTATGCGAGGCGATACTAGCGATAATGTCTTTAGTGCATATCCGGGTGTGCGTACAAAAGGTACAAGCAAAAAAGTTGGTCTCACTGAAGCGTTTGAAGATCGTAAGGCAAAAGGATTTGCGTGGAACAATCTCATGTTGCAACGTTGGACTGACCACGAAGGCAAAGAACATCGTGTGTTAGAAGATTACGAACGCAATCGTCGTCTAATCGACCTTAGCCATCAGCCAGATAACATTAAAGAAATTATTGCAACAACAATTACTGAGGCAACTTCAGCAAATAAAAATATTAATCAAGTTGGCGTAAAGCTAATGAAGTTCTGTGGCTTGTACGACCTAAAGAAAATTTCTGAGCAAGCTCAAAGCTATGCCGAACCATTAAATGCGAGATATGACAATGCCACTCAATCTATGTCCGTATGAGGAGACATGTTATTCAAAAACAGAAACCTGCTGGGAGAATACTATGAACGAGATTCACGCTAAACCAATCATTGCAGATAAGTTTTGGATTGTAGAACGAGACGGTGAAAAGTTCGCTACATTGAGGAAAAACGAAGACAATCGTTTTATTCTTAGTAACAAATTAGGAGTAAAGGTCTACGATACCAAGGAAAGTCTAACAAAACAATTTGGTAAAGACTTTTTTGTTGCTAAAATTATTAAAGAGTCCAACGAATCTAAACCTAATGAAGTTCACGGGTTTTCTACTAGTACTGCACCGTTCAACTCAATGTTTGACATTAAGAGAAAACTTCCGTTGTTTACCAAAAGCGAAGATTCAAAAAGTTTGTACTGTGCTGGTTACTATGTTATTCGCTTTGACAAGGGCTGGGTAAAGAGCTTCTGTCCTAAGTTAATCACCCTTCAAAGGTACGAATACAAGGGTCCTTTTAAAACTGAATTAGAAATGAAGCAGGTATTGTCAAATGTCTCAAAATAAATTTCCAACTAGTTTGCCTTCTGTTGAAAGGCTAATTCAGCGAGTTAATGTTGCTGAAAAAAGCCAACAAAAAGAAGTTAGAATTACTACACAAGAAGTCAAAGAGCTTACCCAAGAGTTAGCTATTCTAACTTCTCAAATGGCGAAAACTGTTCAGGAAATACATCAAATGTTGTCCGAAATTCGCGAATCAACTACTAAAATTGATGTAAAGTTCGACGGTGGAACGTTCTAAAAGGCATAAATATATACGTGGTTAATTAGGACACGTATAATAATGAGCAGACCAAAACCTAAAGTGATTCTTGAACACGCTAATAAAGAGACTTATAAGATCGAACAAATCTTAGAAAGTGATGCTATATGGGCTGTGTTTTATCAAGGTAAGCCTTTCAATTTGAAAAGCGGAAGTCTCTTAGCTTCTTATCCTGGACCAAAGTATAAAAAAGTTAGTTTTTCAAACCCCGGACATGCACATAACTTGGCTAAGAAATTAAACAAGTTATTTAAGACTACAGATTTTTCAGTTTACAAATTAAGCGAAGGTGAAAAAATAAGTTAATATGGACAAAAAGAATACCTATACAGAGGTATTCCTCAAAGCCGCAGGATTACCAGAGACTGATGTAAACAAATATAAATCAGTATGGTGGTACAACTTAAGAGACAAAGACAGTAGCGGATTGAGATTAACTGATCAAGGCATTGAATTTGTTGAACAGAATGCCGACATAAAAACATACAAAATAGACTTTCCAAAAGAAACTAAAATTACTCCGCAGATTTTAGTTTGGTTAGATCACTTCATCAACACCCCCTTTTACCTAGGTAAAAATTTTATAAAAGTTTTATCCGAAAAATCAGCATTTGAGCTTTACTTATTTTCAGGCGACATTAGAAAGATGGGTATGGCCAAAGCTATGAACAAAAGATTAAACCAAGATTAACCCCACAAATTTTTTTAACAATTAAATATTCTGCTATGATTGAGATCAACGCTTTAGATGTTTTGAAACAAAGGCAAGTAGATTGTGCATATCCTCAATTTTCAAAAATAAAATTGGTAGACGGAGAATGGCATTCTAGCGATATTGAACTTTGGATTAAGAGCAAGTTAAAAGGTAGATTTTACATCCAGAAGCTTCCTAATGTGGAATCTGAAGGTAAACTTAAATCGTCCACATTTGTAGGCTTTGAAGATCATAAAGAGCTAACATACTTTATGTTAGCCTGTCCATACTTAAGGAGAAAATAATGTCTGATGAAGTAAATCAACAAGCTGCTGCGCAAGCCGAAACACAAGCTGCACCGCAAGCACCCCAAGGTCCAGATTTAAATCTAAACGACCTTGCAGCACTTAGAAGCATCTTAGAAGTTGCTAGTCAACGAGGCGCATTTAAGGCCGCCGAATTAGAATCTGTTGGTAAAGTGTTTAACAAGCTAAACACATTTTTAGAATCAGTTACTAAAAAGGAGGCTTAAATGAAAACGATTAAGCACGTTGGAAGAATTATAAAAACTGGAGCGAAAGTATTAGTTGTATTTAGAACCCTACCTGGGGAATCTAACTATGCTCTAGTACTTCCCGTTGCACAATTGTCGGATTCATACCACGATTCTATTATGAAATTAGTAGAAACGGACCAAGCACAAGAATCGTTTGAATTTGGGGAAATCATGTTCACAAGAACTTTCCCCGATGGACGTCCAATGCTACAGGCTATGAAGGCAGACAATATGCTTTCAAAGGTTCCTACCGATGCTGTAGAAATGACTCCGGTTCCAGGAACAACAATTAGTCTACATCAACTCAACGTTCTGATTGCAGAACAGAAGAATTGTGCAGTTGACGAGTTGTATACATTTGTGTCTGGTGCTACTAAAAAGGATTCTGAAGTTCAAGATGTTGCTACCGTTAAAGAATTAGGCAGAGATGTTGGTGAACCAAATATTCCTAAAGCTCAGCCTTTACAAGCAAAATCAAACGAAGCATTGACAGACAAAGACATTGCAAAAGGTCTTAGAAGTCAGGCAGATGCACTTTACAAAGAAGCAGCAAGACTTCGTAAAGAAGCAGATGATTTAGATCCTATTGTTAAGAAATCCTCAAAGGCTAAAGAAACAACAGATGCCTAAACCGTTGTTCAGACCGCCAGAAAATTTAATCAAAGAATGGCCGGAGGTTTTTGAAGATTTGTATATGAATACCATGCCAGTTCATTATCTAGAAACTATTAGATTAGAATTTGGCAATGGTAGGGTTTGGGAAATTA
>JACCDX010599083.1_pt1 | contig 20352 bp, 18 predicted proteins | sample 7449681 | NCBI WGS metagenome assembly JACCDX01 (sample SAMN15323450, study PRJNA562643) | freshwater metagenome | isolation source: river surface water | place: USA:Blue River Watershed | collected 2017-08-18
GTCATCCGTATCGTGCCTCCGCTCATTCTGACGCAAGCAGAAGCCGATGAAATTGCAGACATTTTGCTGCCACTGGTCAAGACCTTTTTGTCGGAGCAACACTGATGGCCAACCAAACACAGGCGCAAGCTTTGCGGCATTACCTGCAATTCACCGACCTCAGCGCTGACGATTACGCACACATTTTTAAACGTGCCGCTTCTATCAAAGCCAAGTTCAAGGCCTATGAAAAATATCAACCGCTGACCGACCGTACTTTGGCCATGATTTTTGAAAAAGCCTCTACGCGCACGCGTGTGAGCTTTGAAGCTGGCATGTACCAAATGGGCGGCTCAGTGGTTCACCTCACCACAGGCGACAGCCAGTTGGGGCGTGCTGAGCCCATTGAAGACAGTGCCCGTGTGATCAGCCGCATGGTCGACTTGGTCATGATTCGAACTTATGGTCAAGACAAGATTGAAAAGTTTGCAGCGCATTCTCGCGTGCCCGTCATCAACGGCCTGACCAACGAATTTCACCCTTGTCAAATTTTGGCGGACATTTTCACCTACATCGAACATCGTGGTTCCATCCAAGGCAAGACGGTTGCGTGGGTCGGCGATGGCAACAACATGGCCAATACTTGGTTGCAAGCTGCAGATTTACTCGGGTTCAAAGTCAACCTGAGTACCCCTAGCGGTTATGAAGTTGACCCAGCCGTGGTCGGCGTTCGAAGTGCAGCCAGTACCCAGTTTTTCAAAGACCCCATGCAGGCTTGCCAAGGCGCCGATTTGGTCACCACCGATGTGTGGACCAGCATGGGCTACGAAGCAGAAAATGAAGCGCGCAAGAAAGCCTTTGCTGACTGGTGCGTTGACGAAGACATGATGAAAGTTGCAAAACCCGACGCACTTTTCATGCACTGCTTGCCAGCCCACCGCGGCGAGGAAGTTAGCGCCGAGGTCATTGACGGTCCTCAGTCAGTGGTTTGGGATGAGGCCGAAAATAGAATGCATGCCCAGAAGGCTTTGATGGAATTTTTGTTGCTGGGCAAAGTCTAAGGGCCTGCGTAAAGCCAAGGCACGTCCATCAAGGACTCCCCCATCAAGCGCATGGCCAAATCTCGTCCCCATCGCATGGGGCCTTGCATGTGAAAAATTCGCCCGTTCCGAATTGACCGTGCTTGAACCCTTGCATTGCGAGCCCATCGCATTTCTGCATACAACTGCCAGCGTTCATTGATTGGCAGATCAACGCGAGACCAACATGTTGCTAGGGCAGCAGCATCTTCGATGGCCATGCCAGCGCCTTGGGCTAAAAAGGGACGCATGGGATGAGCGGCATCGCCAAGCAAAGCAATTCTGCCTTTGGCCAATTGGGTTGCACTCACCAAAGGAGGACGATCAAAAATCGGCCACCGTCGCCAATTTGGCACAGCTTCTAGAACGTCTTTCAAGTGAGGGTGCAGAACACCTAGGGCTTCAAACACGTCATGTGAGTTTGCGTCATAGTCCCAGTCTTTCAACGATTCTGGCAGCTGACCTGGCGCAATGACAACCATGTTCAAAAATTCGCCACCTCGGACGGGATACAACACGGCATGCATGCGAGAACCCACCCAGACCCTCACGTCTTGTTGACGAAGAAATTCGGGCACCACCTGCATTGGCAACAGTGCTCTGTAGGCAAGCAAGCCCGTCACACGCGGCGCCGTTTGGGGCACCACATAATTTCTGGTGTCACTCCACAAACCATCGGCTCCGACCATGGCTTGAGGGTTGAGTGTTTCAACATGTCCCGTCTGCAAATGTTTCACACTGACAGTGAGGCCCTCGTTGTCTTCTTGCAAAAAATCGACTTCGCTTTGAAGCTTCAACTCAGTCACGCCCGCACTCAACACCTTCTGCAGCAGAACCTGATGCAGGTCGGCACGGTGCACTGCGACATAGGGTGCACCATATTTTTCTTGACTCCTTTGGCCTAAGGGTAAAGTGCCTAGCGTCTGTCCAGAAACCGCATCTTTAACGCAGAGGCTATTCGGCACAAAGATGTAGTCTTGTAATGCTTTTTCTAAACCCCACGAAAACAGCGTGCGCGTGACATTGGGCCCCATTTGAATGCCGGCGCCCACCTCGCTGAATTGCGAGGTGCGTTCAATCAGCAAGGGCTTGGCACCTTTTTCAGCGCATGCCAAAGCGGCAGCCAGGCCGCCAATACCGCCCCCCACGATCAACATTGATTTGTCCACACTGTCTATTTTGTCGCTTACTTTTTCAACACACCTTGCTTGCCAATAAAAAAGCCCAAAAGAGGGAGATCTTTTGGGCTTTTGAACGAAGTGCTTTGACTTCGATTAGGCAGCAACACCTTTGGCCACTTCTGCGTACTCTTCGATTTTGTCGAAGTTCATGTACTTGTAGATCTGGCTTCCGTCTTTATTAATTTCAGTCATGCTGGACTGGTACTCTTCAATTGTCGGTATGCGACCCAGCTTGGAACTGATGGCTGCAACTTCTGCAGATGCCAAAAACACGTTGGTGTTTTTACCCAAACGGTTGGGGAAGTTACGTGTTGAAGTAGAGACCACAGTGGCACCTTCACGAACTTGCGCTTGGTTGCCCATGCACAAGGAGCAGCCTGGCATTTCGGTACGAGCACCCGCAGCGCCAAACACGCCATAGTGACCTTCTTTGGTCAATTCTGCAGCGTCCATTTTGGTGGGCGGTGCAACCCACAATTTGACAGGAATGTCACGACGACCTTCGAGCAACTTGGAAGCGGCACGGAAGTGGCCAATGTTGGTCATGCAAGAGCCAATGAACACTTCGTCAATTTTGGTACCTGCAACTTCAGACATCAACTTGGCATCGTCTGGGTCGTTAGGGCAGCACAAGACGGGCTCTTTCAACTGGTCCATATCGATCTCGAGAACGTGCGCATATTCTGCGTCAGCATCGGCTTCGAGCAAGTTGGGGTTGGCCAACCAAGCTTCAACCGCCTTGATGCGACGCTCAAGCGCACGCTTGTCGTTGTAACCCTCGGCAATCATGTTCTTCATCAAAACGATGTTGGACGTGAGGTACTCTTTGATGGGCTCAGGATTGAGTTTGACTGTGCAACCTGCCGCTGAACGCTCTGCGGATGCGTCAGACAATTCAAATGCTTGTTCAACCTTCAGATCTGGCAAGCCTTCAATCTCCAAAATACGTCCAGAGAATTCGTTGATCTTGCCGGACTTGGCAACGGTCAACAAACCTGCCTTGATGGCGTAGTATGGAATGGCGTGAACCAAATCGCGCAAGGTAATACCAGGTTGCATCTTGCCTTTGAAACGGACCAAGATGGACTCGGGCATGTCCAAAGGCATGACCCCTGTGGCTGCACCAAAAGCCACCAAGCCTGAGCCAGCGGGGAAAGAGATTCCAATAGGGAAACGTGTGTGGGAATCGCCACCTGTGCCCACGGTATCGGGCAGCAGCAAACGATTCAACCAGCTGTGAATCACGCCGTCACCTGGCTTCAATGCAACGCCGCCGCGGTTGCTAATGAATGCGGGCAATTCGTGATGTGTTTTGACGTCTACTTTCTTTGGATAAGCAGCTGTGTGGCAGAACGATTGCATCACCATGTCGGCTGAGAAGCCCAAACATGCCAAGTCTTTCAGCTCGTCACGCGTCATGGGACCGGTCGTGTCTTGTGAACCGACGGTGGTCATTTTGGGCTCGCAATAGACGCCTGGGCGAACGCCCTGACCTTCGGGCAAGCCGCAAGCACGGCCCACCATTTTTTGCGCCAAGGTAAAACCAGCTTTGGTGCTGGCAGGTACTTTGGGCAAACGGAACAAGGTGGAGGTTGGCAAGCCCAAGAACTCACGGGCTTTGCCAGTGAGAGAGCGGCCAATGATCAAATTGATACGGCCACCTGCACGGACTTCGTCAAACAAGACTTCGCTCTTGAGTTCGAAGTTGGCAATGGTTTCGCCATTCTTCACGATTTTGCCGTCGTAGGGCAAGACATCAATCACATCGCCCATTTCCAATTTGGAAACATCGACTTCAATGGGCAATGCACCAGAGTCTTCTTGTGTGTTGAAGAAAATAGGTGCAATTTTGCCACCCAAGGTGACGCCACCAAAGCGTTTGTTGGGCACAAAAGGAATGTCTTCACCAAAGCCCCAGATGATGCTGTTGGTGGCTGATTTGCGGGAAGAACCCGTACCCACCACATCGCCCACATAGGCCACCAAGTGACCCTTTTTCTTCAGCTCTTCAATGAAAGCCATGGGGCCGCGCTTGCCGTCTTCTTCTGGTTTGAAGGCAGCATCAGGGCGTGTATTTTTCAACATGGCCAAGTAATGCAATGGAATGTCAGGACGGCTCCATGCATCGGGCGCAGGTGACAAATCATCGGTGTTGGTCTCGCCTGGTACTTTGAAAACAGAGACCGTAATTTTCTTTGCCACTTCAGGACGTGAAGTGAACCACTCGGCATCGGCCCAGCTCTTCACGACAGCGGTGGCATTGGCATTGCCTGCTTTGGCCTTCTCGGCCACATCGTGGAAGAAGTCAAACATCAGCAAAGTCTTTTTGAGTGCTTCAGCGGCCACTGTGCCGACTTCTTTGTCATCGAGCAAATCAATCAAAGGCTTCACGTTGTAGCCACCGACCATGGTACCCAAAAGTTGAGTGGCTTTGGCTTTGTCGATCAGTGCCACTTTGACGTCGCCATGCGCAACGGCTGACAAGAAGGAAGCCTTGACTTTGGCAGCATCGTCTACGCCTGGCGGGACACGATGCGTTAACAAGTCTAGTAAAAATGCGTCTTCACCTTGAGGTGGATTTTTGATGAGTTCAATCAACTCAGCGGTTTGTGGCGCATCCAAAGGCAGCGGGGGAATTCCCAGAGCTGCGCGTTCTGCGACATGTTCACGGTAGGCTTTCAACATTATTTCTCTCCTATCAAACAAATTAAATATAAAAAAAATCTTAAAAAATGAACTCAACGAGGTGCTGAAGAAGGCGCGGCATTGACATCAATCAAAGCCGGCGGCGGATTCAATTTCATTTCATTGGCAAATGCCACCTGCTCAGGGTGTGCACATTCATCGGCTAGACGACGCCCATTTTTCTGGTCCATGAGCATGGATTTGTTGGCCAGTTGAAGCCAAACTGCGCCAGCTTTTTCGTCCTCTAAACGGATGGCGCCAGTGCTGGTGGCAACAGGTTTCATTCGATACTTGTAACCCTTGCCCTGTAGATTGAAGTAACCGGGTGATTTTTCATCGGCGGTCATACGGACACTGGCACCCAGCTCGCATGGCAAATGACCCACATGAACTTTCTCAGCAATTTGCAACTCATGGGCTGCAAGTTCAGGATCTGCTGGCGCTTTGATTGCAGTTTGTTTGGGTGATTCAGCTTTATTGTTGGCCTTGGTGGTGACCTTGGGTTGCGTTTTTTGAGTCTGTGTGTTTTGAGCAGACTGGGCTTGAACCAGAGAGACGCTGAGGGTCAGCATCGACATCAAGCCTGTGACAAATATAGACCTCAGTGAACGCATGTCTGATCCCCAAAAAATTTGTGCGCAGACTCTGGCATGGCACGACCTGTTTGATGGGCACGCTCTAGCACTTGCCAGAAGAAACGGTAACTGGCGCGATCGTGCAACTGACCGGCATGACTGACAGGCGCCCATTGAGCTTGTTCTGCAGCTTCAATCAGACTTGCCGCCTGTTCAATTTCAAGGGCTGTCGGCGCCAAGGCCTCGAGCACAGGCCTAATTTGACTTGGGTGAATGCTCCACATCCTGGTAAATCCAAGTTCACGCGAGGCTTTGGTGGCCGCTGTTTTGATGGCGGTCACATCGTTAAATTCTGTAACGACACAGTGCGATGGGACTTTGCCGTGCGCATGACAAGCGCTGGCAATTTCGAGCTTGGCACGGAGCACCAAGGGGTGGGAGAACTGACCTTGCACGCCCATGCCACTAGCGGGTATGGCGCCACCGTGGGCAGATACAAAGTCCATGAGGCCAAAACTGAGCGACTGAACGCGCGGGTGTGCTGCAATGTCGAATGCGCGATGCACCGCAGCTGGAGACTCAATCAAGACATGCAATGGGAGGTGCTTTGCACCCGCTTGATCAATGATCTTGACAGCTGTTTCTACGTCTTGAACAGACTCCACTTTAGGGACCATGACATGCTTGAGCTTGTGATGGCAGTGGGTCAAAATTAATCTGACGTCTTCGGTAAATGAAGGATGGTCCACTGGGTGAACTCGAACCGCAATGCGCGCATTTTGTGATGCACCCAAAGCAATTTCCTTGACCAAATGGGCATGTTCAATTTCACCACCCACTGGCGCACCGTCTTCACAGTCCAATGTGACATCAAAGACGCAAGTACCAAACTCTTGCGTCATCTCAGCTTGCAACTGCAAGCTTTTGCGCATCCGCACTTCAACACCACTGTAGTGATCACAAACAGGCAAGACCATGCTTGCTGCTTGTGAGCCCAACAGAATGTCGCGCGGATGCTTCACGAAAGTGTCTTTGAATTAGACCAAGTGAGCCACGCCGGCTTGCTCGTCTGTCAATTCTTTCAAGGTTTTGTCGATGCAGGCTTGGCTGAATGCGTCAATTTCCAAACCTTCAACCACTTTGTATTCACCGTTTTCACAAGTGACGGGGAAACCGAACATGACGTCCTTGGGAATACCGTACCAACCTTGTGAAGGAATACCCATGGTGACCCACTGACCCTTGGTGCCCAAAGCCCAGTCACGCATGTGATCGATGGCGGCGTTGGCAGCAGAGGCCGCTGAAGACAAGCCACGCGCTTCAATGATGGCGGCACCGCGTTTGCCAACTGTTGGCAAGAACACATTGGCGTTCCATTCCTGATCATTGATCATGGTCTTGACAGATTCGCCGTTGATGGTGGCAAAACGGTAATCGGCGTACATGGTGGGCGAGTGGTTACCCCAAACGCACAATTTTTGAATGTCGGCCACAGCTTTGCCTGTTTTGGCGGCAATTTGCGAGGCAGCGCGGTTGTGGTCCAAGCGCAGCATGGCCGTGAAATTGCCTGGCTTGAGATCGGGCGCGCTCTTCATGGCGATGTAAGCATTGGTGTTGGCAGGGTTGCCAACCACCAAAACTTTGACGTTGCGTGATGCCACTGCGTTCAAAGCTTTGCCTTGGGCAGTGAAGATCGCGCCATTGATGGCGAGCAACTCAGCGCGCTCCATGCCAGGACCGCGAGGACGTGAACCCACCAACAAAGCGTAGTCGGTGTCTTTGAATGCTGTCATGGGATCGGAATGCGCTTCCATGCCTGCGAGCAATGGGAATGCGCAGTCGTCCAATTCCATCATGACGCCCTTCAGGGCTTTTTGTGCTTTTTCGTCTGGAATTTCAAGCAATTGCAAGATCACAGGTTGATCTTTGCCCAACATCTCGCCGGAGGCGATACGAAACAACAATGCATATCCAATTTGACCAGCGGCTCCTGTGACGGCGACGCGAACGGGCTTTTTGCTCATGGTGTGAACTCCAGATAGTGATAAGAAAACGGACTTCGCCGACCCCATCCCGACATTCACTGCCGGCCAGGTCATCTGACGTCGTCAGATGGGTGCACACGATCCATGTGCACGGGCAAACAGCTTTAGAGTTTACTCGCGAAAAGCCTCCAAAGTCAATTTGTCTTATGTCTTATATAAGATATCATTGCGCTACTTCATCGTCCGCCCGCTTAAGGGCAAGCGCCATGACATCCCAAGTTTTTTCCGCCGACTCATCAGATTTTCAGGACGCCGCATCTGCGCCGGCCTTCAGTCCGCTCTATCAACAAATCAAAGGCTTAATTCTTCAAGGCTTGCAATCGGGCGAGTGGAAGCCCGGCGAGGGAATTCCAAGTGAAATGGAACTGGCGGCACGCTACCGAGTGAGTCAGGGAACTGTCAGAAAAGCCATCGATGAATTGGCCAGCAACCATTTGCTCATCCGACGCCAAGGCAAAGGAACTTTCGTTGCCACCCATGCCGAACAACAAGTTCAATACCGCTTTTTGAAACTCATGCCCGATTTGGGCGATCCCAAAAGCGAAGGGCCTGCTCAAAGAAGAATCATCGACTGCAAAAAACTACGTGCAAATGCAGACATTGCCCGCGCTTTGGCCATTCGCTCAGGCGATGCTGTGCTTCAAGTGAGGCGTGTTCTTTCTTTCGCTGGCTCCCCCACCATTTTGGAAGACCTTTGGCTTCCCGGCACGCCTTTTAAAGGCCTGACCGCCGAACGCTTAAGTGAGTACGATGGCCCCATGTATGCCATGTTTGAAACCGAATTTGGCGTCCGCATGGTCAAGGCTGAGGAAAGAATCAAAGCGGTGATGCCCGACAGCGCCCAATGCAAACTCCTCGAAATTAAATCAAATACGCCCTTGCTGAGCGTTGAAAGACTGGCGTTCACGTACAACGACACACCCATGGAGCTTCGCAGAGGGTTTTATGTCACAAATACTCATCATTACCATAACGATCTAAATTGACACCTTCGCGACTAAAAATGAGGTGAAAAAAGCTGTTTTTTAATAAGTTCTTGAAATTCTCATGTCAGTTTGTTGCGTTGCAATAGAATCCGCGCACACTGCAGTCATAAATTTCAGTGAAGTTACCAAAGAGGAATTAACAAAATGACAGAAACTGCCCGCAAGAGGCCTGAATTTCGCAATATCAATGCAATCAGTGATTTGCCAACTTATCGCCTGCCTGCAGCCGGCTGGGTCTCCATACTGCATCGCGTCAGTGGCGCATTGATGTTCTTGCTGATGCCATTCATCATTTGGATGTTTGACAACTCAATCTCTTCTGAACTTTCATTTGCCACTTTTGCAGCAGCTTTCAATGTCGGACTGGGCTTTGTACCTGGTTGGTTCATGAAACTGGTCGCGCTGGCCCTCATTTGGGCTTACCTCCACCACTTCATTGCAGGCATTCGTCATTTGTACATGGATGTCAAACATGCCGTCACCAAAGAATTTGGTAAATCTTCAGCTGTGGTGACTTTGGTTTTGAGCCTCGGATTGACAGTGGTTCTTGGCGCCAAATTGTTCGGCCTTTACTAATAGGAGCTTACCCATATGTCAGTTAATTACGGCTCCAAGCGTGTTGTTGTCGGCGCGCATTACGGCATTCGCGACTGGTTGGCACAGCGTGTCACCGCCACACTCATGGCCGCTTTCACGGTCGTGGTTTTGGCGCAAGTCATATTCACCAGCGGCCCCATCGGTTACGAAGAGTGGGCGGGCATATTTGCAGCCCAGTGGATGAAATTTCTAACCTTCACCACCATCGTTGCCCTCCTCTATCACGCATGGATTGGCATTCGCGACATTTGGATGGATTACGTCAAACCGCCAGGCGTGCGTCTTGTGCTGCATGTGGCCTCTTTGGTTTGGCTCATCGGCTGCGCTGGATGGTCTGTGCAAGCCCTGTGGCGTCTTTGATTGAGACAAGCAACACCGACAGGCTTTGAACTTCAACCCCGTATTACAAGATTTCAAAAACATGACTTACACCAAAGACAAGATCGCTACGCGCAAATTTGACGTTGTGATCGTTGGCGCGGGCGGCTCTGGCATGCGCGCTTCATTGCAACTGGCCCGTGCCGGTTTGAACGTTGCTGTGCTCTCCAAAGTATTCCCCACTCGCTCACACACAGTGGCTGCACAGGGTGGTATTGGCGCTTCATTGGGCAACATGTCCGATGACAACTGGCACTACCACTTCTATGACACCATCAAGGGCTCTGACTGGCTGGGCGACCAAGACGCCATCGAGTTCATGTGCCGTGAAGCACCCAAGGTGGTATACGACCTCGAGCACATGGGCATGCCTTTCGACCGCAACCCCGATGGCACCATTTACCAGCGTCCTTTTGGCGGCCATACCGCCAACTATGGTGAAAAGCCCGTTCAACGTGCTTGCGCAGCTGCCGACCGTACAGGTCACGCCATGCTGCACACCTTGTACCAACAAAATGTCAAAGCCAAAACCAGCTTCTTCGTGGAGTGGATGGCACTTGATTTGATCCGCGACGCCGAAGGCGATGTGGTGGGCGTCACCGCCCTTGAAATGGAAACCGGTGACTTGCACATCTTGCACGCCAAGACTGTTCTGTTGGCCACTGGCGGTGCTGGGCGCATCTTTGCAGCTTCAACCAACGCCTTCATCAACACCGGCGACGGTTTAGGCATGGCCGCACGCGCTGGCATTCCTTTAGAGGACATGGAATTCTGGCAATTCCACCCCACTGGCGTGGCCGGTGCTGGCGTGTTGCTCACAGAAGGTTGCCGTGGTGAAGGCGCTATTTTGCTCAACAGCAATGGCGAACGTTTCATGGAGCGCTATGCGCCCACTTTGAAAGACTTGGCACCGCGCGACTTTGTGTCACGCTCCATGGACCAAGAGATCAAAGAAGGTCGCGGTTGCGGCCCCAACAAAGACTATGTGTTGTTGAAGCTGGACCACTTGGGTGCAGAAACCATTCACAAGCGCTTGCCCTCTGTGTACGAAATTGGCGTCAACTTTGCCAACGTTGACATCACCAAAGAGCCCATCCCTGTGGTACCAACCATCCACTATCAGATGGGCGGTATCCCTACCAATGTTCATGGTCAAGTGGTCACGCAAACTGCCAGCAGCCACAACGCCGTGGTCAATGGTTTGTACGCAGTGGGCGAGTGCTCATGCGTCAGCGTTCACGGCGCCAACCGCTTGGGCACCAATTCACTGCTCGACTTGTTGGTGTTTGGACGTGCCGCAGGCAACCACATTGTGGACTTTGCCAGCAAAACCAAATCGCACAAAGACTTGCCCAAAGACGCAGCCGACTTCACCTTGGCACGACTCAATCGCTTGGAAGGCCGCAAAGGCGAATACGCGCAAGACGTGGCCAACGACATGCGCGCTTCAATGCAAAAACATGCTGCCGTGTTCCGCACACAAGCGAGCATGGACGAAGGCGTGCAAAAGATTGCCGAAATTCGTGAACGCGTCAATGCCATCGCTTTGACAGACACTTCCAAAGTGTTCAACACTGCCCGAATTGAAGCACTTGAAGTTGAAAACTTGATCGAGTGTGCGCAAGCCACCATGGTGTCCGCCGCTGCGCGCAAAGAATGCCGCGGCGCGCACACCGTCAGCGATTACGAGCGCCCAGCAGATGATCCGATCGCACCATTGGGTCGTGATGATGCCAATTGGATGAAACACACTTTGTGGCACAGCGACACCAACAGTCTGACTTACAAACCCGTCAACTTAAAACCGATGACTGTGGACTCTGTGCCACCCAAAGTCCGGACATTCTAAATTTCTGAAGGTTGAATCATGACATTACGTACATTTGAAATCTATCGTTACGATCCAGACAAGGATGCCAAGCCCTACATGCAAACCATTCAGGTTGAATTGGACGGCCACGAGCGCATGCTGCTGGACGCTTTGATGAAATTGAAGAAAGTAGATCCTACTTTGTCATTCCGTCGTTCATGCCGAGAAGGCGTTTGCGGCTCTGATGCCATGAACATCAACGGTAAAAATGGATTGGCTTGCCTGACCAACATGTTGACCTTGCCCGGCAAAATTGTTTTGAAGCCCCTGCCCGGCCTGCCCGTCGTCCGCGACTTGATTGTCGACATGACTCAGTTCTTCAAGCAATACAACTCAATCAAGCCCTACTTGATCAATGAAAGCATTCCGCCTGAAAAAGAGCGTCTGCAAAGCCCCGAAGAGCGTGAAGAGTTGAATGGCTTGTACGAATGCATTTTGTGCGCCAGCTGTTCTACCTCTTGCCCCAGCTTCTGGTGGAACCCCGATAAATTTGTGGGGCCAGCGGGTTTGCTTCAAGCTTACCGATTCTTGGCAGACAGCCGCGATCAAGGCACTGCCGAGCGCTTGGACAATTTGGAAGACCCTTATCGCTTGTTCCGATGCCACACCATCATGAACTGCGTGGACGTGTGCCCTAAGAGCCTGAACCCCACCAAAGCGATTGGCAAGATCAAAGAGATGATGGTGCAACGCGCCATCTAATTTGAAGCAACTGACGCAATCCAACTTATGGGAGATGAACTGCTCGATGGTCTAGAAAGCCATACACCTTTGGGTGAGCGCGCTTTAAGCAAACTTCGTTGGCGCTGCCGGCGAGGTCTTCTTGAAAACGATCTTTTCATCGAGCGATTTTTTAACCGTCACGCTTCCAAACTGACCGTGGGTCAAGCAAGAGGCATGTATGTTTTGATGGATCTGTCGGACAACGACCTGATGGACTTGCTCATGAAGCGCAAGCCCCTTGAGTCTGAAATGGCAACGAAAGAAGTCAGCGAAGTGCTGCACATGCTTTTGGCATGACGTTTGCAAACTGTTGCAAACAATAAAATTTGAATAGATTGATTACTAGAGGAAATTGAATCATGAAACTTGCTGACAACAAAGCAACCCTGTCGTTCAGTAACGGCAGTCCTAGCATTGAGATGCCCGTCTACAGCGGCAACATCGGTCCCGATGTGATCGATATTCGCAAGCTCTACGGTCAGAGCGGCATGTTCACTTATGACCCAGGGTTCTTGTCAACCGCCTCTTGCCAATCAGGCATCACTTACATTGATGGCGACAAAGGTGAATTGCTTTATCGCGGTTACCCCATCGAACAGTTGGCCAATCATGGCGACTATTTGGACACTTGCTACTTGCTTTTGAAAGGCGAACTGCCTGATGTTAAGCAAAGTGCAGACTTTCACAAATTGGTGAACAACCACACCATGGTGAATGAACAAATGCAGTTCTTCTTGCGCGGTTTCCGCCGTGACGCACACCCCATGGCTGTGTTGACGGGTCTGGTGGGTGCTTTGTCCGCTTTCTACCACGACAGCACTGACATCAACAACCCAGAGCATCGTGAAATTTCGGCCATCCGCTTGATCGCCAAGATGCCAACTTTGGTCGCCATGGCTTACAAATATGGCGTTGGACAACCGTTCCAATACCCACAGAATCATCTGTCGTACTCTGGCAACTTCTTGCGCATGATGTTTGGCGTGCCTTGCGAAGAGTACAAGGTCAACCCCGTTTTGGAACGCGCACTGGACCGCATCTTCATCTTGCACGCAGACCACGAGCAAAACGCTTCAACCTCCACAGTGCGTCTGTGCGGTTCTTCTGGCACCAACCCCTTTGCAGCCATTGCAGCGGGTGTTGCTTGCTTGTGGGGCCCAGCTCACGGCGGCGCCAACGAAGCTTGCTTGAACATGCTGGATGACATCCAAAAAATGGGTGGCGTCTCTAAAGTGGGCGAGTTCATGGAGCAAGTCAAAGACAAAAACTCCGGCGTCAAGCTCATGGGCTTCGGTCACCGCGTTTACAAAAACTACGATCCTCGCGCCAAGCTCATGCAGGAAACCTGCAATGAAGTTTTGGCTGAGTTGGGTCTGGAAAACGACCCCTTGTTCAAGTTGGCCAAGCAAGTTGAGAAAATTGCTTTGGAAGACGACTACTTCGTGTCACGCAAGTTGTACCCCAACGTCGACTTCTACTCTGGTATCGTGCAACGCGCCATTGGTATTCCAGTGAACTTGTTTACGGGTGTGTTTGCTTTGGCTCGCACTGTGGGTTGGATTGCCCAACTGAACGAAATGATTGGCGACCCCGAATACAAAATTGGCCGTCCACGCCAATTGTTTACTGGCTCACCACGCCGCGATATCAAAGGCTGATTCGCTTTAAAAGACAGGGGCTCAACTCGATGTGCACATCGAGTTGTGCCCCTTTTTATTTAACCCTTCAAAGCAAGCAGCACTTCGTCCAGCATCTTCTTGGCATCGCCAAACAACATGCGGTTGTTGTCTTTGTAGAAGAGTGGGTTGTCTACACCTGCATAGCCGCTGGCCATCGAACGCTTCATCACAATACTTGTGCGGGCTTTCCAAACTTCAAGGACTGGCATGCCAGCGATGGGGCTGGCAGGGTCGTCTTGAGCGGCTGGATTCACAATGTCATTGGCGCCAATGACGATGGCCACATCGGTCTCTGGGAAATCTTCGTTCAGCTCGTCCATCTCCAACACGATGTCGTAAGGCACTTTGGCCTCGGCCAGCAACACGTTCATGTGACCCGGCATGCGGCCCGCCACAGGGTGAATACCAAAGCGCACGTTCACACCTTTTTCGCGCAGAGTTCTGGTAATTTCAAACACGGTGTGCTGCGCTTGCGCAACAGCCATGCCATAGCCAGGCACAATGATCACATTCTTGGCGTCGCGCAACATCTCTGCCGTCTCGACTGCCAAAATGGGGCTGACCTCACCTACAGGCTCGGCACTTGCACCGTCAGCAGGCTTCGGCGCTGCAGCGGTAGTACCAAAGCCACCAGCAATCACGCTGATAAAGCTGCGATTCATGGCATTGCACATGATGTAAGACAAAATGGCGCCGCTAGAACCTACCAATGCACCCACCACGATCAATAAATCGTTGCTGAGCATGAAACCTGTTGCGGCAGCCGCCCAACCTGAGTAGCTGTTCAACATAGAGACCACCACCGGCATGTCGGCGCCGCCAATGGCCATCACCATGTGAATACCAAACAAAAGTGCAATGGCACTCATGACAAACAGCGGGAACATGCCTTGCTCAATGGTTTCGGCTTGCAAGAACATGCGACCAAAGTAAACCACCGCCAACAAACCAGCCAAGTTGATCCAGTGACGTGCAGGCAACAACAAGGGGCTACCGCCGATTCGGCCAGACAACTTGCCAAACGCAGCCACGGAGCCAGAAAAGGTAACGGCACCAATAAAGATACCAATGTAGATTTCCATCGCATGAATGGCGTGCGCTGCACCTTCGAAGCCTTTGGTGGCTTCGGGATCCACGTAAGTGGCATATCCGACCAACACAGCCGCCATGCCCACCATGCTGTGCATGAGCGCGACCAACTCGGGCATTTGTGTCATTTGCACTGAACGCGCGGCATACAAGCCAATGGCGCCGCCAACCACCAAGCTGCCAATGATCCAAGGCGTGCCGGCCGCTGTGACTTGAGGACCCAGGACAGTGGCCACAATGGCCAATGTCATGCCAATCATGCCGTACAGGTTGCCCCGTCTTGCAGTTTCTTGGTTGGACAAGCCACCGAGGCTGAGAATAAAAAGAATGGTGGCGCCGATGTAGGCAACCGTGGACAAGTTAGAAGTCATGGCGTGCTTATTTTTTTAAATTATTTTCTGAACATGGCCAACATGCGCTGTGTCACGGCAAAGCCGCCAAACATATTGATGGCCGTGAGCACCAAGGCAAGCGAGGCCAACACAATGATGAGGGTGTTGGGACGTGCAGCGGCGTTGGCGAGGGGGGAAATTTGTACCAAGGCGCCAATCGCAATGATGGAACTGATGGCGTTGGTCACGCTCATGAGCGGTGTGTGCAGCGCAGGCTTGACGTTCCAAACCACCATGTAACCGACGAAGCAAGCCAATACGAACACCGTAAAGTGCGACAGGAACTCTGTGGGCGCGTAAGCACCCACCAAAATAAACAAGACAGCTGCGATGCTGGCCACAATGGCCAACTGACCAGCGGGCATGGGACCGGAGGGCTCACCATGGCCATGGCCTTTTTTAGCCGCGGGTGCCGCAGCAGGCTTGGGTGCTGGCTTGGGTGCCACAGCCAAGGGCGGTGCAGGCCATGTGACGGCACCTTCTTTGATCACGGTCAGGCCGCGAATCGCATCGTCTTCCATGTTGACGTTGATGACGCCATCTTTGGTTTTGCAAAGCTCTTCGGTCAACCTAAACAGGTTGGTGCCATACAGGGTGGAAGACTGACGCGCCATGCGTGAAGCCAAGTCGGTGTAGCCCACAATGGTGACGCCGTGCTTGACCACTGCCTTACCTGGCTCTGTCAGCTCACAGTTGCCGCCTTGCTCAGCGGCCATGTCAACAATGACGCTACCCGGCTTCATGCTGCGCACCATGTCAGCGGTGATCAACTTGGGCGCAGGTTTTCCGGGAATGAGTGCCGTGGTGATGATGATGTCGCACTCTTTGGCTTGTTGGGCATACATTTCTCGTTGTGCCGATTGGAAGCCTTCGCTCATCACTTTGGCGTAGCCGCCGCCGCCCGAGCCCTCTTCTTCGTAGTCCACCTTGACGAACTCGCCGCCCAATGAAATCACTTGGTCAGCCACTTCAGCGCGCGTGTCATTGGCGCGAACAATGGCACCCAAGCTGGCAGCCGCCCCAATGGCGGCCAAGCCAGCAACGCCAGCCCCTGCAATGAAAACCTTGGCAGGCGGCACTTTACCGGCTGCCGTAATTTGACCGTTGAAGAAGCGGCCAAATGCGCCAGCAGCTTCAATGACTGCGCGATAGCCGCTGACACCTGCCATCGAGGTCAAGGCGTCCATTTTTTGAGCACGGCTGAGGGTGCGTGGCAATGCATCAATTGAGAGCGCAGTGACTTTTTTGGCAGCCAATTGCTGCATCAAATCGGGGTTTTGAGCGGGCCACAAGAAACCAATGAGTGTTTGGCCTTCGTGCATGAGGGCGACTTCGTCGGCAGTCGGTGCACGGACCTTAAAAACAATGTCGCTTCCGCTCCAAAGCGCCGCTGCGCTGGGGGCGATGCTGGCGCCAGCTTGTTCGTAGGCCTGATCCGACAGGTCTGCCAGTTCACCGGCGCCTTGCTCAACCACGACTGAAAATCCAAGTTTGGTCAGCTTGGTGACCACTTCGGGAACGGTGGCAACTCGCTTTTCGCCAGGGAATATTTCCTTGGGTACACCAATGCGTTGCGGACTGGGCGCAACGCCACCGCCTGAAACATTGTCACTTGGGTGGACAGTAGTCATGGAACAAATCTCAATTAAAAATGGACAAATAGGACTGAGCTTGCAGGATCAGCCAACCCACACTATAGCTTTTCACAACGCAGTCCCATCGATCCTAACCTGCAAAAACGGGACGAGCAACATTGGTAATCAGCTTAAAATGCTGGGCTTGACCCTAGGAAGCACCATGGCCCGCACGCTTTACGACAAAATTTGGGACGAACACGTCGTCCACACCGAAGAAGACGGCACCGCCGTCCTGTACATCGATCGTCACTTGGTGCACGAAGTCACCAGCCCGCAAGCTTTCGAGGGCCTGCGCCAAGCCGGCCGCAAAGTCTGGCGTGTGAGCTCGATTGTGGCCACAGCAGACCACAATACCCCCACCACGGGTTGGGAGTTGGGTTACGACGGCATCACCGACCCCATCAGCAAAGAACAAATTACCACTTTGGACAGCAACATTGCTGAATTTGGCTCTGCCGCTTTCTTCCCCTTTATGTCCAAGCGCCAGGGCATCGTCCACGTCATTGGCCCTGAAAATGGAGCCACATTGCCCGGTATGACCGTGGTTTGCGGCGACTCACACACGTCCACGCATGGCGCTTTTGGCGCTTTGGCACACGGCATCGGCACCAGCGAAGTTGAACATGTCATGGCCACCCAAACTTTGCTGGCCAAAAAAGCAAAGAACATGCTGGTCAAGGTCGAAGGGACTGTTGCCAAAGGCATTACCGGCAAGGACATTGTGCTGGCCATCATTGGCAAGATTGGCACAGCCGGTGGCACGGGCTACACCATTGAATTTGGTGGCGCGGCCATTCGAGCGCTGTCCATGGAAGGCCGCATGACGGTCTGCAACATGGCCATTGAAGCTGGCGCACGGGCCGGCTTGGTAGCAGTGGACGAGAAAACCATCGAGTATGTCAAAGGCCGCTTGCTGTCCCCAACGGGTGTTGAGTGGGATCATGCGGTTGCGTATTGGAAAACTTTGCAGTCCGATCCAGGCGCGCATTTTGACGCGGTTGTTGAAATCAATGCAGCCGACATCGTTCCGCAAGTAACCTGGGGTACCTCCCCCGAAATGGTGCTTGGCATCAATGCCATCGTGCCCGACCCCGACAAAGAAAAAGATGCCAATAAGCGCGGCGCGATCGAACGCGCCCTGACCTACATGGGCCTCGAACCCGGCAAAGCCCTCAACGACATCTTTGTCGACAAGGTGTTCATTGGCTCTTGCACCAACAGCCGAATCGAAGACATGCGTGAAGCGGCGGCAGTCGTTAAAAAATTAGGCCAAAAAGTTTCAAAAAGTGTCAAATTGGCCATGGTCGTGCCCGGCTCTGGCTTGGTCAAAGAACAAGCGGAGCGCGAGGGCCTTCACGAGATCTTCAAAGCAGCTGGTTTTGAATGGCGCGAACCCGGTTGCTCTATGTGCTTGGCCATGAATGCCGACCGACTCGAACCGGGCGAGCGATGCGCCAGCACCAGCAACCGTAACTTTGAAGGCCGTCAAGGCGCTGGCGGCCGCACGCACTTGGTTAGCCCAGCCATGGCCGCAGCGGCGGCCATTCATGGTCACTTTGTGGACATTCGTCAGTTCGCTTAAGCGCAACACACTGCGAAAAACAAACACAAAGGTCAAGGAACTCACATGCAAAAATTCACCATCCACAAAGGCCTGGTGGCCCCCATGGACAGAGAGAACGTCGATACCGACGCCATCATTCCAAAGCAGTTTTTAAAGTCAATTCGAAAAACTGGTTTTGGTCCCAACTTGTTTGACGAATGGCGGTATCTGGACGCGGGCTATCCCGGACAAGACCCCGCCAGTCGCAAACCCAATCCAGATTTTGTGCTCAACCAAGCACGCTACCAAGGCGCTTCTATTTTGTTGGCGCGCAAAAACTTTGGTTGCGGCTCTTCGCGTGAGCATGCGCCTTGGGCCATCGATCAATACGGTTTTCGCGCTGTGATTGCCCCAAGTTTTGCCGACATTTTCTTCAACAATTGCTTCAAAAACGGCCTATTGCCCATCGTTCTGCCAGAAAACGTTGTCGCCAAATTGTTCGATGAAGTCGCCGCTTTCCCAGGCTTTCAACTCACCATCGATTTAGATCGCCAAGTGGTGGTTCGCCCGCAAGGCGAAGAAATTCCGTTCGACGTACAAGCCTTCCGCAAGTACTGTTTGATGAACGGCTTGGACGACATTGGCCTCACCTTGCGTTACTCAGACAAAATCAAAGCCTTCGAAGCAGAACGCCTGGCTACCAAGCCTTGGTTGGCACACGTTGCTTAAAGTTACAAAGAAAAAATCATCATGAAAATTGCAGTTCTGCCGGGTGACGGCATTGGTACAGAAATCGTTGCTGAGGCCGTCAAGGTTCTGAACGTCTTGGATTTGAAATTTGAAATGGAAGAAGCGCTGGTGGGCGGCGCCGCCTACGAGGCACACGGCCACCCACTGCCTGAATCCACCTTGAAATTGGCCAAAGAATCGGACGCTGTGCTGTTCGGCGCTGTGGGTGATTGGAAATACGACAAGCTCGACCGCCCTTTGCGGCCTGAGCAAGCCATTTTGGGTTTGAGAAAAAACCTAGGCTTATTTGCCAACTTCCGACCAGCCATTTGCTACGAGCAGTTGGTGGGCGCTTCAAGCCTCAAGCCAGAACTTATTTCTGGACTCGATATCCTCATCATTCGCGAGTTGACGGGTGACATTTATTTTGGCCAGCCACGCGGCAGGCGCGTGGCCACCGACGGCCACTTTCCAGGTGCAGAAGAAGCCTTCGACACCATGCGTTATTCACGCCCCGAAATTGAACGCATTGCCCACGTTGCTTTCCAAGCCGCTCGCAAACGCAGCAAAAAAGTGACCAGTGTTGACAAGTCCAATGTGCTTGAAACTTTCCAATTCTGGAAAGATGTGGTCACAGAAGTCCACAAAGAGTACCCCGATGTGGCACTCGATCACATGTATGTCGACAACGCCGCCATGCAGTTGGTCAAAGAACCCAAGAAATTTGACGTGGTGGTCACAGGCAACATGTTTGGTGACATTTTGTCCGACGAGGCCTCCATGTTGACCGGCTCCATTGGCATGCTGCCCTCCGCTAGTTTGAACATCAAAAACCAAGGTTTGTACGAGCCCAGCCACGGCAGCGCACCTGACATTGCTGGTAAGGGTATTGCAAACCCATTGGCTACAATACTCTCTGCAGCCATGATGTTACGTTTTTCACTGAACCAAGCCCAAGCCGCCGAACGCATTGAGACGGCTGTGAAGTCTGTGCTTGCCTCAGGTTTGCGTACTGTGGACATCTGGTCAGAAGGCACACAAAAGGTCAGCACCCGCGAAATGGGCGAAGCCGTTGTGAAAGCCATTACGAAAACGACAAAGAGCTAACAGCTCAAAACTCGTCATGCCCTTCCGGCTCGACGAGTCGGAATCTCAAAATTAACATTGAAAGGGTGATGACATGAA
>JACCDX010297410.1_pt1 | contig 20348 bp, 20 predicted proteins | sample 7449681 | NCBI WGS metagenome assembly JACCDX01 (sample SAMN15323450, study PRJNA562643) | freshwater metagenome | isolation source: river surface water | place: USA:Blue River Watershed | collected 2017-08-18
ACGGTGGCCAGCATGGTGCTTGCGTGATCCAGTGCTGCCTCAGCAGCCGCCTGAGTGAAAGCACTCAAGTGATACGGAAGGCGCACTAGGCGAAGAGCGTCGATGACTGCGGGATCGGCGGCAAGGTAGCCAACGCGTGCACCGGCAAAGGCAAACGCCTTACTCATGGTTCGAGAAATCAATAGGCGCTCGCGACCCTCAAGCAGATTAATTGCACTTACCTCTGTGTTGCCACCGAATTCTGCATAAGCCTCATCGACCACAACCACTCCTCCGGTTGCTTCGGTAACTGCCTCATACGCGGCTTCGATGCAGCTAAGACTTAGCGGGGTTCCGGTTGGGTTGTTTGGTGAGCAAAGCATCACGATATTTGGCTTGTGTTCCAAAATCGCTTGGCGAATTAGTTCAGGTGAAAGCTCGTAGCGATCCAACCGGGGGGCATCAACATAAATGGTGCCAGTGCCCTGGGCGATTAATGCATACATGGAATAGGTGGGACCAAAGCCAAGCGAGCTACGACCTGGGCCACCAAAAGCTTGAAAGATGTGCTGCAAAACTTCGTTCGAACCGTTTGCGGCCCAAATGTTTTCTGCCTTTAGATCGGCGCCTAGGTAATTCGCAAGAGCGTTGCGCAGTGCGAGGAATTCCCGATCTGGATATCGATTGATGTCTAGTACTGCTGCCGCTAGGCGACCGATAATGTCTACCGCTACCTCTTCTGGGATGCGATGGGTGTTCTCGTTGACGTTCAACGCAACTGGCACTGCCAACTGAGGCGCGCCATATGGTTTACGACCTTTTAGGTCGTGGCGGATTGGAAGGTGTTCGAGATTAGCCACCCCCCAAGGTTACCCTGAGCCTTGAAACGAGATTTATGCCATTTCAAATGGCTTGCCATTTGAAATCAAAATTATTGTGGAATGGCAATGCGCTGTCCTGGCTTTAGATCAGTTGAGGTAAGGCCGTTTAGGTTTACAACATCCTGCATCCAGTCCTGTGGATCGGTGTTTGGGGCAACTTGCTCGGCAAGGTCCCAAAGAGTTTGCCCGGCTGACACCGTGATGTATTCGAACTTGGCAGCAGAGCCGCTGGCTTGCCCATTTGCGGTGGCGGTGTTTACAAAACCAAAGATGCTGGTTGTAGCAAGGGCCACAACGACGGCGGTACGGAAGAACTTTCGTGCTGCTGGGGTCTGAGACATCTTTTTGCCTTTCTATTCGAACAACTGTTCGTCTTTAGAACAAGAATACGCCCATAGTCCGACATTTTGTCAAGATATTTCTCTTTTTTTCGAAAATGTGTTTGATTTTGCCCAAAATAGCGAATACAGTTTCGATAAAGGTCCAATAACAGAGGCCTCCGACAATAAAGGCAAAACTCCAGGAAAGGCCCGCAATGGAAGAAAAAGACGAGAAGCGCCCTACCCGTCGCGCCTCCAGTTTGAGCCCAATGCAGGAGCGCATCCTTCAGACGATTCAGCGCTCTAAGGCTGAACGCGGTTATGTGCCGAGCATGCGAGAGATCGGCCTTGAAGTTGGCTTGTCTTCCCCTGCCAGTGTTAGCCACCAGCTCAACCAGCTTGAACTTGCCGGCTACATAAGCCGCGACCCAAAGCGCCCACGCACTATCGATGTGTTGATCGAGGTCGCTGGTTGGGAGGGTCAGGACGGTCAGGTAGCCGAGAATCCAACACCGATTGGCGATGCTGCAATGGTGCCAATGGTTGGCCGCATTGCTGCCGGAGGCCCAATCACCGCGGAGCAAAACGTTGAAGAGATTTTTCCGCTGCCACGCCAACTTGTCGGCAAGGGTGACCTGTTCCTACTCAAAGTTGTGGGTGAGTCGATGATTGACGCGGCAATTTGCGATGGCGACTGGGTTGTGGTTCGTCAACAACAGACTGCAGAAAATGGTGACATCGTTGCCGCACTACTTGAAGACGAAGCTACGGTAAAAACTTTCAAGCAGCAAGACGGTCACACTTGGTTGCTGCCGCGCAATTCATCGTTCGCACCAATCCTTGGTGATCACGCCGTGATTCTTGGAAAGGTTGTAGCGGTACTGCGTAGCGTCTAACTTATTGCGTTGCGTAGCTCTTGCGCTACGCAAAGAGAAAAAATCTTAAACGACTACGCGATAGGCACTTAGTTCCGCTGCCATCTCGGGTTTGACCATTGCTCGCACGAAAGTTCCATTCTCGCGATAGTCCAAGACCATAATTCTGCTGTTCAAATGTAGACGCGAAACCAGGTCTCCCCTGTCGTAAGGAATCAGCGCAGCAATTTCAACGTTCGGCTCTGGAAGAAGCGAAGCAATAATTTGCATTAACTCTTCGATGCCTTCACCGGTGCGCGCTGAAACACCGATTGAGTTCGGTTCCATGCCCCGAAGCGCCATGCGATGAGTTTCATCGGCTAGGTCAATCTTGTTGAAAACGATCAATTCCGGAATGTCTCGCGCACCAACTTCACCAATTACATTTCGAACGGTGGCAATCTGACCAGATGGATCCGGATGAGATGCATCAACCACGTGCACAATCAAATCACTGCCAGCAATTTCTTCCAGCGTCGAACGAAACGCCTCAACTAGCTGATGAGGAAGGTTGCGCACGAAACCAACGGTGTCTGCCAGCGTATAGTCCCGACCATCGGGTGTTTTTGCTTTTCGCACCGTGGGATCAAGGGTGGCGAACAAAGCATTTTGCACCAGCACACCTGCCTGGGTCATTCGGTTAAGCAAAGAGGACTTCCCGGCATTGGTGTAGCCAGCGATAGCTACCGCCGGAATCGCGTTGCGCTCACGATTAGCGCGTTTGGTTTCACGCGCAGGCTTCATGGCCGAAATTTGTTTACGAAGCTTTGCCATGCGCGTATTAATGCGGCGGCGATCAAGTTCGATTTTGGTTTCACCTGGACCACGTGAACCCATACCCACACCACCGGCAGCTTGACCACCGGCCTGACGCGACATTGACTCACCCCAACCACGAAGTCGAGGCAATAGGTACTCAAGCTGCGCCAATTCCACTTGGGCCTTACCCTCGCGACTCTTGGCGTGCTGGGCGAAGATATCCAGGATTACTGCGGTGCGGTCGATCACCTTGATATTGATCACGTCTTCAAGGGCTCGACGCTGACTGGGTGCTAACTCCGTATCGGCGATGACCGTATCGGCGCCTGCGGCCTGCACCAGTTGCTTTAGCTCCTGGGCCTTACCCTTTCCAAGAAAGGTAGCCGGGTCTGGGTTAGCTCTGCGTTGCAACAGGCCGTCCAGCACAGTCGCGCCGGCTGTCTCGGCGAGAGCGGCCAGCTCACGAAGCGAGTTTTCGGCATCCAGCAGCGTGTTGTTACCCCACAGGCCAATCAGAATTACTTTCTCAAGGCGCAGCTGGCGATACTCAACATCGGTGATGTCTTGCAGTTCGGTGGACAGCCCAGCAACTCGTTTTAGAGCGGAGCGATCCTCAAGATCGTATTGATCGCCATCTGTGTCGCTATAGCCGTGAGTCTCGACAGCGCCTAACGCTGCAGCGCGCTCACCACGACGCAGAATGCGCTCAACAACCTCGTCACCGCGGGATGACCCGTGGGTGAAAGTTGGCGAATCATCCTCGCCGAACTCCTCGTGGTTGTCTTTGTTCTTCACGCAACTAACACTAGTTTGCCTATCTGTAATAGTGTTTCGCTATGTCCTCGGAACACTACTTCTCTGAGACTCCCGGCAGCAATTACAAGCCAAAAGAAATCAACGTCACGATCAATGGTCACGATGTTACGGTTATCACTGCAGGCGGAGTCTTCAGCCCAGATCACATTGATCAGGGTACGAATGTGTTGCTCGCTCACTTGGATGAGGCACCGGCAGGTGGTGACATTCTTGACATTGGTTGTGGCTGGGGCCCTATCGCACTTTCCCTAGCCTCGAACTCGCCAAAGGCAACCATTTGGGCCATTGATGTGAACGAGCGCTCATTGGAATTAACTGCAGCCAATGCTGCTCGCCTTGGTCTTAATAATGTCAAATGCGTTAAGCCAGAGGATGTTCCAAGCGATTTGCAGTTCAGCGGAATTTGGTCAAACCCGCCTATTCGCGTTGGCAAAGAAGTGTTGCACGAAATTTTGCTTACCTGGCTACCTAGGTTGCGTTCAGAGGCTGACGCCTATCTGGTTGTGCAAAAGAATCTTGGTGCCGATTCATTGCACCGATGGCTAGAGGCCGAGCTGCCAGAGAATTTTTCAACCATTCGAGTTGACACAGCAAAATCTTTCCGAGTGTTGCGGGTGCGTAATAAATAATTGCCAAACGTGAGTTAGCGAACGGCCGACTTCAAATTCTCTAGATCAAGCTGTCCGTCGTAAACCAACTCTGCGGCACCGCTGAGTCCAACATGTTCGCCGTCTTCCGTTGCAAACATGCGCACACCTAGAACTCCGCCGGGAACGCGAACCTGCCAAATGTTAGGGGCGCCCGCACCTGCCCAGTGACGGGTTGCCAAAGCAGCTGCACAAATTCCGGTTCCGCAGGACAGGGTCTCACCCACTCCGCGTTCATAAACTCGCATGTTGATGTGACCAACGCCATCTTTGATCATTGGTTCCGCCGGTACCACGAATTCAACGTTCGCTCCGTTTTCTGGAGCCGGTTCAATTCCGGGAGCTTCGTGAAGGTCTAAATCGGCAAGTTCGCGACCTGAAGCCAAAGCAACTACATAGTGTGGGTTGCCAACATTAATCCCGATACCCGGTCTGGCAACCTCAAGGCCATCGGTGTGAATTAATGCCTCTGCGCCGTCTAGCTTCCAGCGACCAATGTCAACTGCAAAGCCAGACATATTGCGCTGCAGGTCTTTGACGCCGGCTCGAGTACCGATTGAAAGAGTTTCGCCATCGGCAAGTTCAACCAGACCACGCTGAGTGAGGTAGCGGGCAAATACACGTGTGCCGTTGCCACACATCTCTGCTGTGGAACCATCGGCGTTGTAGTAGTCCATGAACCAGACCGCATTTGGCTCTTCGGCCAGAATTGCCTGGCCATCCGGATGATTTACCGACTTGATAACGCGAATAAATCCATCGGCACCAATTCCAAAGTGACGATCACAAATTTGTGCAATCTGTTCCTGGGTTAGATTAATTTCGCCGTCAGCATCGAGCACCAGCACAAAGTCGTTGCCCGTGCCGTGCCCTTTGGTGAAATTAATCTTGGTCATTCAACAAGCCTAAAGCCCAAGCCACGCGCTTACTAGGTTTGCCGCTTTAGAGTTCATGTCTTGATCTTGATAGTCAAGCCAGTGAATTCGGTTATCTCGTCTAAACCACGACATCTGACGGCGTGCATATTTTTGAGTGAGTCGAACGGTGTCGGCGATTGCCTCGTCTTGGGTCATCACGCCATCAATCTGCGCCAGGGCCTGGCTGTAGCCAATCGCGCGACTTGAAGTCTTGCCCTCGCGAATTCCCAGCGGAATCAGCGACCGCGCCTCTTCAACCAGACCCAGATTCCACATTGTGTGAACGCGTTTTTCAAGTCGCTGAACCAAATCCTCGCGCGGACCATTCACACCGATTTCTAACACCGGTTGCCAATCCTCTGGCTGCTCTGGAAGTGCTGCGGCGAATGGCTCACCGGTGATCGTAATGATTTCTATTGCTCTAACCGAGCGACGACCGTTTTCTGGAATGATGCGGCTGGCCGCGATTGGATCTAGAGCTTTTAGTCGGCGATGCATTTCGTGCGGTCCGTATTCCTCTAGATCAGCCTCTAGTTGAAGGCGCAACTCGGCGTCACGTGCCGGAAATTCAAAGTTGTTGAGCACCGCGGCGATGTAAAGCATGGAACCGCCAACCAACACCGGGGTTATTCCTTGTTGCTGCAGTTCAGAAATCAACGGCCGAGCTACCGTCTGGTACTCGGCAGCGGTCGATTCATCGGTGATTTCCAACCAGTCAATTAGGTGGTGGTTGATTCCACGCCGCTCTGCCACAGAAAGTTTTGCAGTTCCGATATCCATGCCTCGATAGAACTGCATGGAATCACTGTTGACGATTTCGGCCTTGCTACCACCAGCCACAATTTGATCCACGATGGCCAGCCCAAGATCAGATTTACCAGCGCCGGTGGGCCCAACAACCGCAATTAACTTGTTTTGCATTAGTGGTGCGAGTGACCCGCGCGCTCTTGATTGGCCTTAGGTTGCCCCATTGTGGGCAGTCCAAGTGAAACCGCTGACTTGGCGCCGCTATCTGAACTTGGCACGGCGCAGGCTGCGGCTTCGGCGCGATCCCAAGCATCACCGGCAATGGTTCTGCGCACAGAATAGTTCTTTTGATTATCGGCGAGCAGGTGGTACGGCGCAGCCTGGGTTATGACCACGGTGACCATATCACCAGGTCGCGGAGTTTCAGCACCGGCAGGGACCTCAAAGTGAACCAAACGATTCTCAGGCGTACGACCACTCATTCGGGCCGTGGCATCGTCTTTGCGGCCCTCGTAGGCAACCAAAACTTCAGCCTGAGCACCAATTTGTTTCTGGTTCTCTTGCAAGGCAACTTCATTGACCAAAGCCATCAAACGCTCGTATCGTTCCTGCACAACTTCTTTGGGAATCTGATCTGCCATTTCGGCAGCCGGAGTGCCAGGGCGCTTTGAGTACTGATAGGTGTAGGCAGCCGCGAAGCGAGATTCGCGAACAACCCGCATGGTATCTAAAAAGTCATCTTCAGTTTCGCCGGGAAAACCAACGATGATGTCTGTGGTAATTGCAGCGTTCGGAATCTGCGCACGAACACGATCTAAAATTCCAAGGAATTTTTCACTCCGATAGCTGCGGCGCATATCTTTGAGCACCTTGTCACTGCCCGATTGCAGCGGCATGTGTAGTTGCGGCATAACATTGTGAGTCTCTGCCATTGCGTCAATGACGTCATCGGTGAAGGCAGCTGGATGCGGACTGGTAAAGCGCACTCGTTCAAGACCCTTGATGCCCCCACACGCGCGAAGCAATTTGGCAAATGCGCCCTTGTCGCCAAATTCAACACCGTAGGTATTTACATTCTGACCAAGCAGTGTGACCTCTACAACGCCCTCAGCAACCAAAGCCTCTATTTCGCCAAGGATTTCTCCGGGGCGACGATCCTTTTCTTTACCGCGCAAACTTGGCACGATGCAAAAGGTGCAAGTGTTGTTGCAACCAACGGAAATCGAAACCATGCCTGAATAAGTTGAGTCGCGCTTGGTTGGCAAATCGCTTGGGAAAGTCTCGAGGGCCTCAAGAATTTCCACCTGTGCCTCGTTGTTGTGACGAGCGCGCTCAAGCAGAGCCGGTAGAGACCCGATGTTGTGAGTTCCAAAAACTACATCCACCCAAGGAGCCTTCTTTACGATGGTCTCGCGATCTTTCTGAGCTAGGCAGCCACCGACGGCAACCAAAATGTCTGGGTTTTCCATCTTCTTTTCATTCAGGATGCCCAGGTTTCCGTAAAGTTTGTTATCTGCGTTTTCGCGAACCGCGCAGGTGTTGAAGACCACGATGTCGGAGTTGCCTGGCTCCCCTGGCACGTATCCGGCACCCTCGAGCAAGCCGGTAAGGCGCTCTGAGTCGTGGACGTTCATCGCACAGCCATAGGTGCGCACCTCGTAGGTGCGTGGCGCCTGCTGTGTGGTGGTCATAATCAACCAGTTTACTTAGGGCTATTGATTAGCGTCAGCCTCTTGGCTGTAGGACTCTTCAGCGAACTTGATTGCCGCAAACACCGATGTGCTGCCGTAGCCCTTGCGCTGCAGGTAGCCGGCCAGGCGGCGCGTGCGAACATCACGTTCTAGATGGGCCAATTGGCGGTATCGACGAATGGCCAGCTGCTTGGCCGATTCAAAATCGTCTTCGGCGGTGATGACAGAGATTGCTTCTTCGACAAGCTCCTGGCTGACACCCTTTTCGTTGAGCTCTCGCTTGATGGCCGACTTGGCTAAGCCCTTGTAGTTGCGCCGACTATTGACGATGGTCTCGGCGTAGGCGGCGTCATCAATCAGACCAACCTCGGTGAAGCGTTCAAGAACCTTCTCGGCAATCTCGGATGGGATCTCTCGTTGCTCAAGAATTTTGCGCAGCTGCGAAGTTGACTTGGCACTGCGTGCCAACTGGTGAAGTAGCACGTTGCGGGCACGGGTTTCTAATTTCTCAGGAGAAAGCAAACGGGGCTGATCAAGAGATGAATCACCATCACCGGGTATGGGCCGGCGAGAAGATGATCTAGAGCTCTTTGATCTGCCCCGTTGGAAAGCCATTAGTTAAGAACTATGCGCTTGCCGCTTTTGGAGTCTTGACTGCCGAAGCAGCCACTTCGCCAATAGGCGATTCAGAAACTTCAGTTTCAGAATCCATTGGTAAGTCTGCAACCGCACGAGGCACGCCAATGCCCAGCTTGGTCTTGATTTTCTTCTCGATCTCGTCGGCAACCTTAGGGTTATCGATCAAGTACTTACGAGAGTTTTCTTTACCCTGGCCAAGCTGTTCACCTTCGTAGGTGTACCAGGCGCCAGACTTCTTTACGATTTCCTGCTCAACACCAAAGTCAAGCAAGCTACCTTCACGTGAAATACCAACACCGTAGATGATGTCGAACTCGGCCTGCTTGAACGGTGCAGCCATCTTGTTCTTAACAACCTTTACGCGAGTACGGTTACCAACTGCATCGGTGCCGTCTTTCAAGGTTTCGATGCGGCGAATGTCTAGGCGAACAGATGCGTAGAACTTGAGGGCCTTACCTCCGGCAGTAGTCTCTGGGCTACCAAAGAACACACCGATCTTCTCGCGCAGCTGGTTGATGAAAATCATTGTGGTTCCGGTGTTGTTTAGCGCACCGGTTAGTTTGCGAAGGGCCTGTGACATCAGACGCGCCTGAAGACCAACGTGTGAATCACCCATCTCACCTTCGATTTCGGCACGTGGCACCAAGGCGGCAACCGAGTCAATAACCACTAGATCGATTGAACCTGAGCGAACCAACATGTCGGCAATTTCAAGAGCTTGTTCACCGGTGTCAGGCTGGCTGACGAGAAGGGCATCGGTGTCTACACCAAGCGCCTTTGCGTATTCCGGGTCAAGGGCGTGCTCGGCGTCGATGAAGGCTGCGATGCCACCATTGCGCTGAGCGTTTGCGATGGCGTGAAGTGCCACGGTGGTCTTACCTGAAGACTCTGGGCCGTAAACCTCAACGATTCGGCCCTTTGGAAGTCCGCCAATACCTAGAGCAACATCCAGAGCAATGGAACCAGTCTGAATGACTTCTACCGGAGCGCGTTCATCTGAACCCAGGCGCATAATTGCACCTTTGCCGAACTGACGGTCAATTTGAGCTAGTGCTGTGTCTAGCGCTTTTTCGCGATCTGATGGAGATGGCATTTTTTCCTCTGCTTTCTGAATCTCTAGTTATTGCTGACCGTATTCGAGGCAGTCGACGATCGACCCTCGGTCAAGCAGGTTGTTGATAAATGCCTTCAACTTCCTGCTGTGAATAACCTAACACCATTCGAACAAGATTTCGATAGTTAATTCAAACGGCGTGTCGAATTTTCGGTGTTTTGTTCAGCAGCGGATTTAGCTGGATGTGGACTTTTTGGCCTGTGGTTTTCCTGCCCAGCGCTCTCTGGGCACATGATTGGCCTCGCATAGGGCCAACCAGACCACCTTTGGGTCTTCACCGGCAGCCAAGGCGGCTTCAGCGGTTTGATCGCCAAGGGCACCAAGAACTAGGTCTCTGGAGATTACCTGGGCATAGGCCGGACCGAATTCATCGGTCATTAGGGCTTGGAATTGGCTAAGACGCATTCGCCTTAGCGGCTTGAGGCCAGGCTTGGATCATTGTCGGCCAAAAACGCCGCAGGGACCGTGTCCGGAATGTACGATCCCGGCACAAATTGAACAGTGTCTGGGATGTAGGACTGTAGACCCTCGTTCGCAAAGGCTGCCTCTAGGTTTACACCCTCAACTAGGGCTAGGCGGTCACTGACCTCGCGCATGATTACCGAAATAGGCACTTCTAGGGCCTCGGCCAAAGAACCAAGGATCTCAGAAGAAGCCTCTTTTTGGCCTCGCTCAACCTCGCTCAGATAACCCAAGGCCACGCTGGCACGGCTGGCAACCTGGCGCAAAGTCTGACCTTTTTGCAGACGGAAGTCTCGTAGAACATCACCGATTTCTTGGCGGACTAGTACCACGTTGGCCTCCTAACTTCTTCTCACAGGTAATCTACCGGTTCGTTGTGACAAACATAAATCCAAGATGCTGAGGATTTCCTGAATGCCACATAGAAGATAACTGAATTATTGGGCCAGGCATTCCCCGAGAGCGGCGATAGCTTCGCTCACGGTTGCGGTGCGAATCGCCTCGCGGCCACCCGAAAACTGATGCGCGAAGACCGCGTCCCCGATGGCCCCGGGACCAGAAATAGCCACGTAAACCGTTCCCACTTCAATGCCGTCCTGCGAGTCCGGACCGGCAACTCCGGTGGTGGCAATTCCTATTACCTGAGATTCGTCGGTGTTGGTTTTGTTTGCCAATTTTGTTCTGATGCCGGCTGCCATTTGGGCCGCAACCTCTGGGTCTACCGCACCTTGATTTTCCAAGAGGGTGCGTGAGACACCCAAGAGTTCGTGCTTCAAAGAAGTTTGATAAGCAACTATTGAACCGAGTAAAACTTTGGAAGCGCCGGCAACGGACACAAATTCTGCAGAGAGCAGGCCGCCGGTTAGCGATTCTGCAATCGCAAGTTTGAAGCCCCTGGATTCCAGATTCTTCAAAATCTCAGCGGCCGACATTTATTCTTTGATTCTCTGTTGACGAGCGCGGCCGGCAGCAATCAAATACTGCAGACCGGTGGAAACGGTGATGACTAGCACAACTGCGGTGAGGACGGACTCGACGGTTAGGTACCAGGGTGCAAATGCGAATTCAAGCGGAGAAGCTAGCGAACCAATTAGCACGCTCTGCAAGATTGTCTTTAACTTGCCACCCGATGATGCAGCCACTACCTCACGCTGTACGACGACTAAGCGGTAGACGGTGATGCCGAGCTCGCGAACCAAGATAACGATGGTTACCCACCAGGGAAACTCATTGTGAATTGAGAGCGCAATCAGTGCGCCACCTAAAAGGGCCTTGTCGGCAATTGGGTCTAGCAGCTTTCCGAGATTGGTGATGAGTCCGCGCTTGCGAGCGATAGCACCATCAACGCCATCACTGATCATGATGACGATGAAAATTAATACGGAAAACCACCGAGCATTTGACTCTGGCTCAATCGCAAAAAGCGACCAAACAAAAAATGGAACGCAAAGAATGCGGGCCATGGTGATGATATTTGGCAGATTGAAAATTGATTTTGCTGATTTTTCAATCAGGTTTGACTTGTCAGCTGCTTGAGTCATTATTGACGACCCGTCAATTTCCAGGCATCTTCGTCGCCGTCTTCATCATCACCAAAGCCATTACCGCCGGTGATGATTGAACGGTCCACGTTCTCGCGAGGAATGAAGTCTTCAAAATCTCCGGCTGCTAAATTGCTGGCGGCGGGTTCAGCATCGATAACTGCAGCTGCTGCGGCAACTGCGGGCGAGGCGGATGCGCCTGGCTCACCCCTTAGCTGAGCCAGCACCATAGGCAGGTCCTCTGGTTTTACCATCACGTCTCTAGCTTTTGAGCCTTCACTTGGGCCGACAATATTTCTGGATTCCAGAAGATCCATGAGGCGACCGGCCTTCGCAAAACCAACTCGTAGCTTGCGTTGCAACATTGAGGTGGAACCAAACTGGGAGCTGATGATTAGCTCGGCTGCTTGGAGAAGAATATCTAAATCATCACCGATGTCAGCATCGACCATATTCTTTGCAGAAACCGGGGCATCAACATCCTGACGATACTCAGGCTCCATTTGTTGCTTCACATGATCAACGATGCGCTGAAGTTCCGCCTCGGCCAGCCACGCACCCTGAACACGCATTGGCTTGTTGGTTCCCATCGGCGAAAACAGAGCGTCACCCTGACCGATAAGTTTTTCGGCACCGGGCTGGTCCAAGATAACTCGAGAGTCGGTTACCGAGGTCACAGAGAATGCCAAACGGCTTGGCACGTTTGCTTTAATCAGACCGGTCACCACGTCAACCGAAGGTCGCTGGGTTGCGAGCACGAGGTGAATACCAGAGGCACGAGCCAACTGAGTAATGCGAACAATCGAATCTTCAACATCACGCGGCGCAACAATCATCAAGTCAGCGAGCTCATCAACCACTACCAAAAGGTATGGGTAAGGCTGCAGCTTGCGCTGTGAGCCCTCGGGAACTTTCACCTCGCCGGCAACTACCGCACGGTTGAAATCATCAATGTGCTTGAAACCAAAACTGGCAAGGTCGTCGTAGCGCATGTCCATTTCTTTAACGACCCACTGCAAAGCCTCGGCGGCCTTTTTTGCGTTGGTAATGATTGGAGTAATGAGGTGAGGTACGCCCTGGTACGCGGCCAACTCTACTCGCTTGGGGTCAATCAAAACCATGCGAACTTCTGCTGGCTTTGCCCGCATCAGAATTGAGGTGATCATGGAGTTTACAAAACTTGATTTACCAGCACCGGTTGCACCGGCGACTAGCAGGTGAGGCATTTTGGCAAGGTTAGCGATTACGTAACCGCCCTCAACATCTTTACCAATTCCAATAGTCAGCGGGTGTGCGCTTTTAGCTGCCACATCCGAGCGAAGCACATCACCCAGTGAGACGGTTTCGCGATCGGTGTTTGGAATTTCAATACCGATAAGTGACTTGCCTGGAATCGGAGCCAGAATTCGAACTTCGTTTGAGGCAACAGCATAAGAAATGTTGCTGGCCAAACGCGTAACAGCTTCAACCTTTACACCTGGAGCCAGCTCCACCTCGTAGCGAGTCACGGTTGGTCCGCGTGAGAAACCAACTACCGCAGCCTCTACGCCAAACTCTTTGAACACGCTGGTGATTGAGGTAACCACCTGATCGTTGGCTGCCGACTTTGCCTTGGGTGGTGTGCCCGGGGCCAGGATCGCTAGCGGCGGCAACACGTATGGTCGATTTACCCTTGGTGCCGCCGGAGCTGAAGCCGGAGCCGCCGCAACCGGGGAAACTTGGGCGGCCGGTGGTGCTACGAATTCGGCTGCTGGAATGGTTATGGGCGCAGTTGCGGTGGTGTCTACAACTGCTGTGCTGTTTTGATTAGCAGTGTCCACAGAAGGAATTTCCAACTGGGTGGTCTGCAGAGCGTCACCAAATAGGCCATCGAGTGCGTCGTCGTCCGCTGGAACGATCGCACTGTCAAAGGCACTGTCTTCGGCACCCTTGCCACGTCGCCACCAGGGAACCTTGGTGCCGTCGAAGGCATCGGGTATTTCATCTTCGACAACTTCAACGGCCTCGCGCTGCTTAGATTCACCAAATAAATAGGTGGCAAGTTCACGAAGTCGTTCAGCGATGCGGTTGGGTGCAGTTTTAGTCATGATCAGCAGCGAACCAAATGTGAACGCGGCTAAAACAGGGACGGTTCCCCAGATTGTGATGGTGTTATAAAAAGGCACCGATATTAGCCAGCCAAAAATACCGCCGCTGTAGGCGAGTGTCCATTCACCGTCGTAAGGCTGGACGACTTTGCCGTCCTGCAGGAAAAAGACGTGAAAGAAACCGCTGATCGAAACGATGAACAAGAAATGGCCAATGCCGATTCGGCCATTGTCACGAATCGTGGAAGGGTGACGCATCAGGTAAATGGCAAAAATGATCATGACGACCGGAAGGGCAAACGAGACTCTGCCAAAAAGCGCACCCATTGTCCAGACGTGCACTCCGTGAGCCCAGTCTTGCTTGATTAGAACCCAACTAAAAATTGCACCGATAATGCCTAGTAAAAACAGGAAGAATGGCAAGCCATCGCGGCGATCTTCTTTTGCCATTTTGTCTGGGCTTAGCGCTCTTGCACCGGCTCCCACCGCGTGGGCAAAAAACATGTAGATAGCGGTTAGGGCCGAGCCTGATTCGCTTGATCCAGTTGAGCGTGAGTTTGCCTGACGAGCACGAGGGGATGCGGGTGCCTTGGGCGTGATGGCCCCGCGAGGCCCATTGGTGCGGGTGCGCGAACCTGCCGTAGCCCTTGAAGCGGGTTTACGAGGGGTTGGTTTACGCGTAGCCATGGTTCAAAACTAACAGCCAGCACTGTCAGATGCCCTTAGGCACGGCGAAGTTAGCCCTCGATGACCACCGGGATGATCATGGGGCGACGTCGGTGGGCCTTGTTGACCCAGGTTCCGATTGTGCGACGAATCACCTGCTGCAGCGCATAGGTGTCACGCACTCCCTCACCGGCAGCTTCAGCAAGCGCTCGTTCAATAAGTGGCTTCACATTGTCAAAGACATGATCTCCCTCGGCGAATGCTCGAGCGCGAATTTCAGGACCGTTAATTACTCGACCGGTATCTTTATCAATCACCGCAAAGATAGAGATGAAACCCTCCTCAGCCAAAACGCGGCGATCGTGTAGGTCATCATCGGTGATTGTGCCAACATTTTTACCATCAACATAAAGGAGACCGCATTCAACGGCGCCAACAACTTCGGCAATTCCATCTTGCAAATCAATAGCCCAGCCGTCTTCAGTGATCAAGACTCGCTCTTGGGGCACACCGGTTTGTTCGGCTAGCTTGCCATTGGCAATTAGGTGGCGGTACTCCCCGTGAACCGGCATCACGTTCTTTGGTTTCAGAATGTTGTAGCAGTAAAGCAATTCACCTGCAGCGGCGTGACCTGAAACGTGTACCTTGGCGTTGCCCTTGTGCACCACGTTGGCACCCAACTTGGTAAGCCCGTCAATCACCCGGTAAACGGCGTTTTCGTTCCCTGGTATCAAGGAGCTGGCCAAGATGACGGTGTCGCCCTCGCCGATCTCGATGTCATGCTCAAGCTTGGCCATGCGCGAAAGCACCGCCATTGGCTCACCCTGAGAGCCGGTGGACATGTAAACCACTTTGTCATCGGGCATGTTGGCCGCTTGCTTGAGATCTACAAAATCCTCTGTTTCGGCATTTAGATAGCCCATCTCAATTGCAATTTGCATGTTTCGGACCATCGACCGACCAACCAGGGCGACCTTGCGATGATTGGCTTTAGCGGCATCAACGACCTGCTGGACTCGGTGCACATGGCTAGAAAACGACGCAACAATTACGCGCTTTTTAGAGCGAGAAATAACATTCTCAATAACCGGGCCAATTTCTTTTTCAAGCGGAGTAAATCCGGGAACATCGGCGTTCGTTGAGTCGCTCATGAAAAGGTCAAGGCCCTCTTCGCCCACTCTTGCGAAGGCGCGCAGATCGGTTAGGCGACCATCGAGCGGCAGCTGATCCATCTTGAAGTCACCGGTGTGCAGAATGCTTCCCGCCTTGCTTCTGATCACCACAGCAAGCGCATCGGGGATCGAATGGTTTACCGCAATGAATTCAAGGTTGAATCCAGCAAGTGTTTCTTTGCGACCCTCAGCGACCACCATTGAATACGGCGTAATGCGGTGCTCTTTTAGCTTTGCCTCAACGAAGGCCAAGGTGAGCGCCGAACCAAGCAGCGGAATGTCCTGCTTCATGCGCAATAGATAAGGAACACCACCGATGTGGTCCTCGTGACCGTGAGTCAAAACGATTCCCACTACATCGTCAAGACGATCCTTGAGGTAGCTGAAGTCCGGCAAGATCACATCAATGCCAGGCTGGTGCTCTTCAGGAAAAAGCACGCCAACATCCACAATCAAGATTTTGCCGTCGATTTCGAACACGGTCATGTTTCGACCAATTTCGCCAATTCCACCAAGTGGAATGATGCGCATTACTCCCGGACGTAACGGAGCCGGGTGTGGCAGTGTCTGAACCAAAGGTTCTCTTTTCTATTCTGTTGTTGTGAGCTCTTGCCCACTTTTTAATCCTTCGCGACTACGCGATTATCTTGTGGTTCCAGCAACCTTCGGCAGTGCTCCACCGGCAGCTGCATTGCGATCAGGGCGGAAGTTATCAAAACTTACCCCCGTCACTGCGCCAACCAAATCGATGTCCGCCTCAATTCGGGCGGCTTCTGCGTCCTCTGGGCCAACCAGCGGCAGGCGAACACGTGGGCTAGAGATAATTCCAAGGCCGTTCAAGATGTATTTGGCAGCAACTGTGCCAGGCACATGAGTCATTGCGGCGCGCTGCAGTGGATCAAGACTGTTGTGCACGGTGAGCGCGTGGTGGAAATCATTGCGGTTAGCCGCGTCAATCATTTCGCGATATGCAGCTGGCGCGATATTTGCAGTAACCGAAATACAACCAACCGCACCAATCGCAAGCTCAGGCAAAAGATTTGAATCATCACCAGAGAAATAGAACAAACCGGTCTCATTCATGATGCGAGTCGCCTGCGCAAGATCACCCTTGGCATCTTTCACCGCAACGATATTTGGGTGCTTTGAAGCGCGGTGGAATGTGTCCATGGAAATTGCAATTCCAGCTCGGCCAGGAATGTCGTAAAGGATTACCGGAAGATCTGTTGAATCAGCAACCATGCGGAAGTGGGTCAGCACACCAGCCTGAGTTGGCTTGTTGTAGTAAGGCGTCACAATCATGATGCCGTCAGCCCCTGCTTTTTCAGAAGCTTTGTAAAGTTGCATCGCGTGAGCAGTTTCGTTAGAACCACCACCGGTGATGATTTTGGCACGGCCACCAGAGACCGACTTGCCAACCTCGACTAGCTTGATCTTCTCTGCGTCGGTTAGTGTGCTTGTCTCACCAGTAGTTCCGGTAACCACAACACCATCGGCTCCGTTGGTGATGACGTAGTCAATCAGCTTCTCGGTATCGGCCCAATCAACTTCGCCGTCGGCGGTCATCGGGGTGACAAGAGCTACCAGGGTCTGGCCAAAAATGTTCTTCTGAGACATGGCTACAAGCCTATCGGTAGGCTGGGGCTGTGAACCTGTTGCCAACGAAGGCTGATTGGCTCGATGCTAAGCGAGCTCCAATCACAGACCTAGTCGCTGGTCTTACGGTTGCAATTGTTGCCCTGCCACTGGCCCTTGCCTTTGGAATCGCTTCCGGCATGGGGGCTGAAGCTGGACTCACCACCGCGATTATTGCTGGGGCGATAGCTGCCGTATTTGGCGGAAGCCGATTGCAAGTTTCAGGTCCAACCGGGGCAATGACCGTTGTGCTGGTGCCGATAGTGCATCAATTTGGAATTAGCGGCGTACTGCTCGTTGGTCTGTTGGCTGGTCTGATTTTGATTATCGCTAGCTTTGCAAAAATCGGTGAGCACGTACACCGATTACCTACCTCGCTGATTGAAGGGTTTACCGCGGGAATCGCGGTGGTTATTTCGCTGCAGCAGCTGCCGTTCATCATGGGGGTTAGCGCAAGCGACTCAGAAAAAGTCTGGGCTGGAGCTTTTGAAAACCTCGTCTCAGGGCTCGCCGATTTCAACCCAGCTCCGGTGGCCATGGCCTTTGCCGTGATGGTTGGAATCCTGGTGTTCTCTGCCCGGTGGCCTAGAATCCCTTTCTCGCTCCTTGCCGTGGCTACCGCTGCGGCTGCAGCATATTTGTTTGGCCTTGAGGTTGAGACGATTGGCGAGTTGCCGGCTCGAATTGGCCTGCTGAGTTTTGATTTTCTAAATTCAAAAAATTACCTGGCACTTTTGCCGTCGGCATTTGCAGTTGCCGCACTCGCAGCGCTGGAGAGTTTGCTCTCGGCAAAAGTTGCCGACAAAATGCACGGCAATAACGAAAAGCATGATTCCAATCGAGAGTTATTTGGTCAAGGCCTGGCTAATCTGGCTGTCCCGTTCTTTGGCGGAGTACCAGCCACTGCAGCACTGGCAAGAACCGCGGTAAACGTGAAGTCTCACGCACAATCAAAACTAGCGGCGCTGAGCCACGCAATTATTCTTGCCTTGGTGGTGCTGCTTTTCGCACCCTTGGTGGCGAAGATCCCTTTGGCTGCTCTAGCCGGAGTGCTGCTGGCCACCACAGCAAGAATGGTAAAGCCGCGGGAGCTTGTGCGGCTTGCTCAAGAAACGCGACTGGATGCAGTGGTGTTGGTGGCCACTTTTCTGGCCACGATTTTCATCGATCTAATATCGGCGGTAATTATTGGCTTGGTACTTGCCCTTGCCCTGCGCAAAACAAGGCTTGCAAAAATAGATAGACGATATCCGCCCGTCGATGCGAACGAGACTCTTGGCGACTAAGGAGCTACGCGGCCATTCTTGTTAAATGCCTCGTAGGTGTATGGCATCAACGGCGCCCAGAAATCTTCCATCTTCTCAGCACACATTTCAATTTCACGCTGAGGGAATGAAGGAAAGTGAGTACCTTCACGCTGGGTGCGAAGACTCAAGAAGTTCATCAATGCACGAGAGTTCATGGTGACGTACATGCTGGAGTAAATGTTGAGTGGCAGGACGATGCGAGCAACCTCACGGGCAACCCCAGCCTCGAGCATGCGCTTATATGATTCGTACGCGTGCTGAGATGCCGTGCGTGACTCCTGCTCAACCAAGGCAATCTGCTCTGCAGAACCTGGCAAAAACTCGTAGTGCCCTGTCTTACCAACCTGAACCAAATTGCGGTCTGGCGCTGGAACATAGAAAACTGGAGAAAGCTCCTTGTAACGGCCAGATTCTTCGTTGTAGCTGGCAATACGGTGACGCATGAATTCGCGGAACACAAAAATCGGTGCCTGGACGTAAAAAGTCATTGAGTTGTGCTCAAACGGTGAGCCGTGGCGATCGCGCATCAAGTAGTTGATTAGGCCCTTGTTGCGCTTTTCATCTTCAGCCGCATCGGTGTGGGCAGCGGCTGCCTCCAGAGTCTGCTCCCCCTGAGTCGAAACACGAGCTGCAAAGAGCACGTCTGAGTCTGAGGCGCTGGAGCGCACTAGTTCAACGGTTACGTCGCTTCGAAAAATGATGTCTGACACCCCTACAGCCTAGTCGTTTAGGCGCTGTGCCCTTTTCAACCACCGATAATTGACCGCCAAAATTGCGTGTAATAGAGGGTAACGGTTCAAACTGCATGGCCCGGCAGGTTTAGCCTTATTTCATGCCCATCGAGACCCGCGTTGCCCTGATCATTGGCCTGCTGGCCTTGTCGGTCGCCGCCGGTTTAATCTGGCGAGCCAGAACGGGCCGGGCAAAGCAGGTAACCAAAGGCGAAATAATTAATCTTGCCGAAATCGGGGCCGTCAAAAACGGACAACCTGTAACCAAGTTTGGACAAAAGGTCACCTTTCTTCAGTTCTCGAGCGAGTTCTGCACCGCTTGTCGTCAAACTGCAAAACTTTACAGCGAATTAGAAAAAGTTCATCCAGAAATTTTGCACATCGAGGTGGACATAACAAACCGAGTTGACCTGGCCAATAAATTCAACATTCTTCAAACACCAACCACTCTGGTCCTGGATTCCCGCGGTCGCGTGACTTCAAGGATTGGTGGCGCGGTAAAGCAACAAACCATTCAAGACGAAATAGGAAGTTTCGAAATCTAATGAGCACATCAAATAACACCCCTGCAGGAATCGATCCCCGCGGTCCGCGCTTTGGAGCAACCATCACTTCGGTGTTGCTGTTGATCACTGTGTTTCTGGCACTTGATGCAGCTACCCTTGGTGCGGCCTTCGGTCTACTGGTCTTAGTCACCGTATCCTTTGCTATCGGGGCTTTCTTGGGTAACTCTAAGCACCCATACGGTTTGATTTTCAAAAAGCTGATTCGTCCGCGCCTTGCGGCGCCAAAAGAACTTGAGGACCCTCGCCCGCCGCAGTTTGCGCAACTAGTTGGCCTGCTAGTTGCAGGTACCGGAGTTGTGCTTTACATTGCTGGGGTTCAGGGAGCCTTGGTATTTGCTGCTGGTGCGGCTTTTGTTGCAGCCTTTCTTAACGCTGCATTTGCCTTTTGCCTTGGCTGCCAAATGTATGTTGGCCTGCAGCGCATTGGGCTAATCAAAAAGCACTAGTCGCCGCTTTTTTTACAAATAGAGCTACTTGGCAAGACCGATGGCCTTGCGCATGGCTGCTCGTGCTCGCCTGCGATCACCGCAGGCGTCATAGGCAAGGCTCAAGTTGAACCACGAGTGAAAATCTTCTTCATTTTCTTCGGCAAGGGCGCTCCACTTTGCAAAAGCCGTGTCTGCTGAAGAGCGAATAGCGCGACCACTGGGACGAGTTTCAATCCCTAGATCAGGCCAGGTTCCCTCGGCCTCGATGCGGGCAACAAGTTTTTCTGCGGCCAAGCCAAACCTGAGCTCAACAATCGTTGCCCAAACCG
>JACCDX010781120.1_pt1 | contig 20340 bp, 21 predicted proteins | sample 7449681 | NCBI WGS metagenome assembly JACCDX01 (sample SAMN15323450, study PRJNA562643) | freshwater metagenome | isolation source: river surface water | place: USA:Blue River Watershed | collected 2017-08-18
TATTCCGAAGGTCAAGCGCGTTGGTATGACCTTTGGCGAACCTATGTTCTTTGAAGGAGATTCAAGTAACGCTCTCTACTTACGTGAATGTGCCGATGCGATCATGAAGCGGATTCAACAAATGTCGGGGCAGGAGTATGTGGATACGTACGCGGTTAAAGGTGCAAAAGTCTCTCGCGAAGAAGAAGAGAACTAGCCTAAGAGATTGGTTCGCTCGATAAAGTAGTTACAGGCATGGCATTGGCTCCCGGCATCGGGCATCTCCCCATCAATGACGGAGATGAAGTCTTCGAGAAGTAACGCCAAGCGATCGGGATCGCGCTCGACCGGCACATAGACCTGATTCACGCCAAAGCCCATCTCATTGCTCACAAACTCATTGGGGCGAGTCTGCGCAACTCCAGCTAACTTCCAAATGAGTAGGCCCATCGTCTTCACTGGGAAGGAGCGGCCACTAAGGGGATTTTCGAGAGTGTATGCGTATGCCTCTAATTGCGGAGCGTAGAAATCACCGCTATCGCGCTCTGAATCCGAGACTTTGCAATCGATAATGCCAACGCTGCCGTCTTCATAATGGCCGAGGAGATCGTAGATGCCGCGTAACTTCCACTGGGTTTCAAGGCCATTGATGACGATGTTCTTACTCTTTACCCATTGGCCCCACTGCTTTACCGATCCAGCAGGAAGTGTTGGGTGGAGAGATTGCATAGGCGCACGACGGAAGTGCTCTTCTTGAAATCCAGAGAGGCTCTTAACCAGCGGAAAATCCTTCTTGAGTTCAAATGAGAACCAGTACTTAATCCAAATGCAGCGGCGGCAGGTCGAGAAACCGAAGGTGAGATCTGATGGCGCGATGTATTCACGAGCTGGTCTCTCTGGTCTTTTCATCTGGCAATTCTCTCGCTAGCGGCCAAGAAGTGCGGAGTACAACACGGTTACACCTAAAACGATCATGATTGCGCCACCAAAGGCGCGCAGCCGCTCTAACCTTGAGTTACTGGAAGCCAGCCAATTTCGAGCAGTGCCAGCGAGCAAACCCCAGGAGCCATCTGAGATAAATGCCAGCACGCAGAAGGTCAGGCCAAGCAATAGGAGTTGTTGTGTGACTTTCTCGCTCTCAATATCTACAAATTGAGGGAGAACAGCGGCGAAGAAAACGATTGCCTTCGGGTTGAGCACGCCAACCCAGAAACCATCTCGAATTGATGAAAGGGGAGTAGGTCCAATTGGACCTTGGTTGGTCATGTCGGTTGCATGTACCGCACGTTTTCTTATCGCATCGATTCCGAGATAAATGAGATAGAGGCCACCACCCCATTGGACTGCGATATATGCGATTTCATATCGCTCAAGTATCGGTCCGATGCCTAGCGCTACCAGGGTTGAGAGGACGAATGAACCAGAGACATTTCCAAGTACTGAGAGGACAGCGGTAGCTCGCCCCCAAGCAATAGCTCGGGCAATAATAAAGAGAACGCTAGGCCCTGGCGCAAGGATGATAATCATTGCTGCGATCAGGTATTCCGGATATCGTGCTGGAATCACCTGCAGAGCCTAGCGTTCTTTCTCGATATTACTTACTTACCTGCTTACTTACCTGCTTACTTACGGAGTTTCGATACTGCGGAGAGAATCTGATATCCAAGAACTGCAACGAGCGTTGCATTCACGATACCGGTGAAGGTGTATTGACCCTTCGTCCATGAGATATCTGCGATACCGATGATGATCGCCGACGCGGCAATAAGCAGGTTATTGGAATCAGAGAAATCAACCTTTGACTCAATCCAGATTCTTGCACCAAGGATTCCGATCATTCCGAAGAGCGCAACGGCGACGCCGCCAAGTGCGCCTACCGGAGTAGCGCTCAGAACCGCACCGAATTTTGGTGAGAGGCCAAGGAGGATTGCGCCAACGCCTGCGACCCAATAAGCAGCAGTTGAATAGACGCGAGTTGCCGCCATGACACCGATGTTCTCTGCATATGTTGTGGTTCCTGAACCACCACCGACGCCGGCGAGAGTCGTAGCGACACCATCGGCAAAGAGAGCGCTTCCCATCTGGTCATCGAGATCCTTGCCAGTCATTGCGGCAACCGCCTTAACGTGACCGACATTCTCAGCGATAAGTACCAAGACCACTGGAAGGAAGAGAATCATGATATTGGTCTGGAAAGTTGGCGCAGTAAATGTTGGCGCTGCAAACCAAGCAGCTGACTTAATTCCCGATGTGTCAACGTTGCCTTGGATGAGAGCAACTACGTAGCCAATCACGATACCGGCGAAGATACTGATACGACCAAGGAAACCCTTTGATAGCGCGCTAATCAACGCGATAGATGAGAGGGTAATAATTGCAAGTAGGGGATCTTGTACGAAGTTGCCCTTCGCTGCGCCGGCCAAGTTGAAACCGATAACAATAACAATGGTGCCGGTAACTACTGGTGGCAAGATTGCATTGATCCAATTAATGCCGGCAGCCTTTACCGCCAAACCAACTAGCGCAAGAACGACGCCGGTAAAGACGATTCCGCCGAGGGCTCCAGCCATTCCCGCAGATTTATCTGCCATCGCAGCTCCGATTGGGCCGAGGAAGGCGAATGAAGAGCCGAGGTAACTTGGAACGCGATTTCCGGTGATCAGCAGGAAGAGGATGGTGCCGATACCTGAGAAGAAGAGAGTGGTGGTTGGTGGAAAGCCGGTGATGATTGGCACGAGAAAGGTGGCGCCAAACATAGCCGCAATATGCTGGAGGCCTACGCCTACTGTTCGAGGCCAGGTCAGGCGTTCGTCGGTAGAGACGACCGCGCCCGCCGCGATCGACTTTCCATCGCCATGGAGCTTCCAAGTTAATGACATGAGAGAACCTTCCTTATATATATCTAGCGGCCTCCTACGAGGCTCTATGAGGGGAAGACTGTGTAAGGCTAGGCTCGAGTGGCGTGGAGCACAGAGCAGGCGCGCCGTGTCGCCTTTGCGCTTTTTAACTATTTCGAGTTAAATATCTTCCAGATATATCGATTCGATATATTTCCCGTAATACCAATTACCATCAGAGAGTTGAGCCTACGATGCGATCACGCGTGGAATCCCTGGAGTTTGCCCTCCTTGGCCTCCTAGCCCAAGGTCCGCTCCATGGTTACGAGCTGCGCAAGCGAATGGTGACCATCTTCGGCCCATTTAAGGCGATCTCGTTCTCAGTTCTCTATCCGCAACTTCGTCGGATGCTTCTTGCTGGATTGATCCAGGAAGAGGCAGTTGACCGGGGGAGCAAGCGCCCAAGGATTGTCTATGCCATCACCGAGCAGGGAATGGCACGTTTCGAGGCGCTCACCGAGACCGTTAGCGCTGATGCTTGGGAGGATGAAGGGTTCGAGATTCGTTTCGCATTCTTTAGTCCGACGCCAAGTAAGAGCCGGGTTCGGATACTTGAGGGACGGCTACGTCGGCTTCAAGAGAAGGCGGAGATTCTTCGCGATGAAGTTGAGAAATCTCCCATTGGAATCGATAAGTACCTTCAAGAGTGGCGCCGCCATTCGCTTGACTCTGCAGATCGCGAAATCGCGTGGCTGCAGGAAATGATCACGACCGAGAGGAAATCTAAGTGAAGATAACAACAGGAGCTGGCGATATTCGTGTTGCCATCGTCGGCGTAGGTAACTGCGCAAACTCACTCGTTCAGGGTGTTACCTATTACAAGGATGCTGCAGTAGATCAGGAGATTCCTGGCCTTATGCATGCAGTTGTCGGTGGATACCACATCAGCAACGTTAAGTTTGTTGCCGCATTTGATGTCGATTCAAAGAAGGTCGGTTTAGACCTTGCCGATGCAATCTGGGCATCTGAGAACAACACAATTAAATTCTCTGAGGTCGCAAAGACAGGTGTTGAGGTACAGCGCGGTAAGACGCTTGATGGCCTTGGTCGTTATTACAAGGAGACCATCACTGAGTCATCAGCTGCTGAGGTAGATGTCGTTGCTGTCCTTAAGGAAGAGAAGGTAGATGTACTTATCTGCTACCTCCCAGTGGGATCTGAAGAGGCGGCGAAGTTCTATGCTGAGTGTGCGATCGCCGCAGGTTGTGCATTTGTCAATGCGCTTCCAGTCTTTATCGCCTCAGACCCAGTATGGGCGAAGAAGTTTGAAGATGCAGGTCTGCCAATTGTTGGCGATGACATCAAGTCGCAGGTGGGTGCAACAATCACACACCGCATCATGGCTAAGTTATTCCAGGATCGCGGCGTTCACCTCGACCGTACCTACCAGCTCAATGTTGGTGGAAATATGGACTTTAAGAACATGCTTGAGCGCGATCGCCTTGAGTCTAAGAAGATCTCAAAGACAAACTCGGTGACATCTCAGCTTGATCACGATATGGGCGCAAAGAACGTTCACATCGGGCCTTCTGACTACATTCCATGGCTCGATGATCGTAAGTGGGCATATGTTCGCCTCGAAGGACGCGCATTCGGCGACGTTCCATTGAACCTCGAATACAAGCTCGAGGTATGGGATTCACCAAACTCAGCTGGTGTGATTATCGATGCGCTCCGTTGCGCAAAGATTGGTCTCGACCGCAAGATTGGTGGCGCCTTGTTGTCACCATCTTCATACTTTATGAAGACCCCACCAGTTCAATACACAGATGAGCAGGCACATAACAAGACCGAGGACTTCATCTCAGGAAAGCTTGATCGCTAAGTAAAGAGATTAAAAACCCCTCCTGAGCCAAACGGCCCAGGAAGGGTTTTTTCTTCCCCACGGAGAGAGGGGAGATTGGATTGGTTGCTAGATCGTTGCATCCTCAGATGTCCGTCGAAGATGAATTACACCTGCGATGGTAAGAATTAACATGAGCAGACCTCCGACGAGGGCTGCGATAGCCCCATACCCGGCGATTACGCCGAGAGTTCCAAATGCGTAGGCCTCAAGGAGCATTCCGCGCAAGGTATTTCCCATAAAGAGAGTCTGGCGAAGCTCAGCGAGTTTCTCGATCTGTGCGACATCAGTGGATCCACCTCGCACTAACCCCATATACATTCCTGAAACCTCTGAGTAAGTCGCCTCTTTACCTATCGCACCTTGAGCGGCTGCCTTCATATGTTCCCAAATATAGAGATCAGAATAATCGCGTGCCATCTCGCCAGTTGTGACCTTCTGCTCGGCCCACTTCTCTAGTTGCGCACGTGTTGCCTCTGGCATCGCATCTGCTGCCGGGAAGGAGATGTTCTGGTTCTCTAACTGGCTCTTAACTGAATCATTGGCGAAAGAGGCTCCCCAGTTGAGAAGTGCAGCTGAAATAAGTAGGAAGAGCGTTAGCGCTCCGCCGATAGATGTGACAATCTTGTCAAAAGTTTTCCGTTTCATAACTTCTCTCCTCTTTCGAATTAATGAGCAATCTCATTTCTGAGTGCTAGTTTCATTAAATACCGTGAAAGATGGGAGAAGATATTAAATTACGGGTGGTAGCCCCCATACACATGTGAGGCTTGGCATAGTGTGCAAGTTAGTGAATCTCTCGATTGCAAATCGCCTGACCTTGACCATTTATCTCAAAGTGAGCGCAAGGGACGCCTAGTCGATCGAATGCCGAATCACCAAAGTGAGTTCTAAAGGCGAGAGCAAGTAAGACGCGAGTATTTGTATCGCCGTCAGAGAGAATATTGAGCGCCTTAGCAGCCCGTGAGATTGTGTTCTCGACCGCCTTCTCGGTGTGATTTGTCTCTCTGGCGATAGCGGCATTGGATTTGCCTTCACAGAGGAGAGTGAGGACTAAGTGCTCAAATGGAGTCAGTTCTCTATTGGTAATAGTTATATCTTGCGCCATCAACGAGCCTCCTAGAGTCGATAGACCTATTCTCCTCCTTCCCAAGTCCAAAATGTACTCATACACTCTCGCCATGACTCAAATCACCTCCGAGGTAGTCGATCAAGTCCTAGTTATCCGATTTAACCGACCTGAGAAGATGAATGCCATCACTCGCGATATGTACGCCGAATTGGCCCGCCTGCTCAATGATGCAAATGGTGATTTCGGGATTCGATGTGTTCTCATAACTGCTGAGGGGGATAACTTCACCTCCGGCAACGACATTATGGATTTTATGAGCAACCCGCCAACCTCGGAAGATTCAACGGTCGCCGCTTTTCTTGGATCACTTTTAAACTTCACAAAGCCGCTCCTCGCCGCAGTCGATGGTTATGCCGTCGGTGTCGGCACAACGATGTTGCTCCATTGCGATGTCGTAATTGCATCCAAGAGTGCGAAGTTCTCTATGCCATTTACCTCGCTCGGTTTGGTACCAGAGGCTGGATCTTCGATGCTCTTTCCGGCGTTGGTTGGTCATCAGCGGGCGGCGAAGATTTTTCTCACCGGCGAAGAGTTCTCACCTGAGTATGCTCGCGAAATTGGTCTAGTAGCCGAAGTCGTAGATGATGCCTTCGCTCAAGCGCTCACAGTGGCGAAGCAGATTGCAGCACAGCCACCGCAGGCAGTCCTCAACACCAAGGCTCTCATGAAGGCAAGCAAGCATGATGCCGTTGCCGCTGTGATGAAGGCTGAGTTCCAGATCTTCTCGCTCGCCCTCCAGTCGGAAGAGTTTGCCGATGCGGTAATGAAGAAGATGTCCGAGAAGAAAGGGAAGTAGATGTCACTCCAAGGAAAGCGAATCTTTATCACCGGCGGCTCACGCGGAATTGGTTTAGCTATTGCGCTACGTGCAGCAAAAGATGGGGCATCAATCGCAATTGCGGCCAAGACAGCTGACCCAAATCCAAAGCTACCCGGAACAATCTTCTCTGCGGCGGAGGAGATTCGCGCAGCTGGGGGAACCGCACTTCCCATTCAATGCGATATCCGGGATGAGAATCAGATCGAGGCAGCGATTCGTCAGGCGGCACAGGAGTTTGGCGGAATCGATATCCTGATCAATAACGCCAGCGCAATTAACCTCACTCGCACAGAAGCTACTCCTGCTAAGCGCTTTGATTTAATGTTCGATGTTAATGTTCGAGGCACCTTCGTTACCTCTCACGCGGCGATTCCACATCTACGCGATTCCGCGAAGGCGGGTAGAAATCCACACATACTCAACTTGGCGCCACCACTATCTATGAAGGCAAAGTGGTTTAAGAATCACACTGCATATACGATGGCAAAATACGGAATGTCGATGTGTGTATTGGGGATGTCTGAGGAGTTCAGGCGTGATGGGATCGCAGTCAATGCGCTCTGGCCCCGAACAGCTATCGATACTGCAGCTCTGGCGATGATTCCGGGTGTTGATACCGCTGCTTGTCGCACGCCAGAAATTCTCGCCGATGCCGCGTACATCATTCTCAATCGACCAGCCAATGAGGCGACAGGAAATTTCTACGTCGACGATGAGGTTTTGGCGAGCGAGGGAGTTACAGATTTAGATAAGTACGCTGTAGTACCTGGAACAAAAGACTTCTTACTTGATTTCTTTCTCGACTAGAGTCGTCCAGCCTCTTTCAGAGCGGCAAGGAATCCCTGCAGCTCCTGAGTTCTCGGCGTAGTAAAGATTTCAGTAGGCGTACCCGCTTCGCAGATTGTTCCGTCCGCTAAGAAGACAACTCGATCTGCAATCTGCTTGGCAAATCCCATTTCATGGGTGGAGATAATCATCGTGATTCCATCTGCCTTTAACTCAGAGATCAGTGAGAGAACCTCGGCGATAAGAACTGGGTCGAGCGCGCTGGTTACTTCATCTAAGAGAAGAATCTTTGGACCGGTAGCGATAGCGCGGATAATTGCAACACGCTGCTGCTGACCACCGCTTAAGAGATTGGGAAAAGATTGCGCTTTCTCGGCTAGACCAAATCTTTCGAGTAAGGCAATGGCATGGTGCTCAGCATCTTCACGATTCTTTCCCTGCACGAGACGAGGTGCGAGAGTGATGTTATCGAGCACGTTGAGGTGCGGAAATAGATTAAAGGCTTGAAATACCGAACCGATCTGACCACGAACCGCATCGGCTGCAGTGCCATAAAGGCTGATGTCCTGACCGTCGAGAAGGATTTGACCATCACTGAGTTCCTCCAAGAGGTTGATGCATCTCATTAAGGTGCTCTTTCCACTGCCGCTAGCGCCGATGATTACAGTGGCAGAGCCGGCAGGAAAATCTAGCGAAATGTCATCAAGGACCAAGTGCTCGCCAAAGGATTTTCGTAAGTTATTTAATTGCAAGACATTACTCATCAGAATTGACCCTGAGCTCTCTGGGCGCGATCCTGGCGACGTATCAGCCAATCCGTATAACGGGTTAAAGGTATGGTGAGAAGTACGAATAGCGCGCCAGCAACAACATACGGTGTGAAGTTAAATGATTGAGCAGTCTCAATACCTGCCGCCCGAATAGCATCAACTGCGCCCAAGACCGAAATAAGGCCGGAATCTTTCTGAAGCGAGACCAAGTCATTGAGCAACGGGGGAGTGACGTTGCGGAATGCTTGCGGCAATACAACGTGTTGCAGGGTCTGAGGTTGCGATAGACCGAGAGCGCGGGCCGCTTGGCGCTGCGTTGGATTAACACCTTCAATTCCCGCGCGGATAACTTCGGCGACATAGGCCGAATAGGTGAGGATCAAACCGACAGTACCGAGAAAGACCGCCGAATTTGGGATATAGGAGAGGCGTAATCCAGGAAGGCCAAGACCGACGAGAAACAAGACGAGAAGCAGCGGCATGCCGCGGAAGATGTCGGTATAGATCGTCGCCAAAAGGCGAAGTGGATATAGAACTGGTGCGGTGGTTGTTCGAGCGATTGCAATTGATAATCCGAATACAAGGACGAAGAACTCGGCTATCAGGAGAACTCTCAAATTAAGGAGAATTCCGTCGAGAATTCTCGGGAATGATTTCTGAGCGTAATGCCAGTTAAAGAATGAATTACGCACCGCCTCAGCACCTTGAGCGTTGGCAATAATCGCTATCAAGATTGCGCCAACTACCAATGTCGAGAGAAGTGCTATCGCAGTAGAACGACGAGCGGCCCGACGCTTCGCAGCCTCGCGTTGCAACTGCAACGCAGAAGGTGTGTAAGTCATCGAGCCGCTCGCCTCTACGGGTAACTAATTACTTCAATACGGGCGCGTCGACACCGCTAGCAAGCCACTTATCTTCAAGCGCTGCGAGGGTTCCATTTTCACGGAGCTTATCAACGGCCTTTGAGATATCAGCGGTGAGCCAGCTACCCTTTGAGAGAACGAGACCAAACTGCTCGCCGCCTGCTTGTGCTGGGAACTGACCGACAATCTTTCCATTCTCGAGATCAACAGCTGTGATGTAGAAGGCGGTTGGTAGATCCACAATCAAGCCATCAATCTGACCATTGGCAAGAGCCTGCTTTGCGACATCGTTGGTATCAAAGACCGCTGCCTCTTGAGTTGGCTTAATAACATCGGTGATAGTTGCATACGATGTAGTTCCAACTTGGGCACCGAGCTTAGCGCCCTGCAAATCTGCAATTGACGTTGCATTCTCGATCTTTGATCCCGCAACGGTGATAACCGCCTGTGTTACATCGTAGTAACCGGTTGAGAAATCGATCACCTCTGCACGTTCAGGAGTGATTGAGAATTGATTGATATCGAAGTCAAAGTTGCGGCAACCTGGTGCGACGACGTTACCGAATGGAACGCGTACCCATTCGACCTTATCCTTTGAGTAGCCAAGTTCTTCAGCGACGGCATATGCGACTGCTGCCTCATACCCCTTGCCATTTGCTGGATCATTGTTATCGAACCATGGGCCATAGGCAGGCTCATCGGTTGCAATAGTGAGAACGCCTTCCTTTACCTGTGGGCAGGCAGCAGCTTCTTCTGAACCACATGAGGTCAGTGTGAGCGCAATGAGCGCTGCAACTGCGGTAGCGGAGAGCGATTTTTTTGAGATAGACATGTATTAACCTTTCGAACGCGCTTGCTATGACGATCTGTCATAACCTGGTCTTCACTCGGAGGCACCCCGCCACGGAAGGAGGGTTGCCGATCAAATTGCCGGTGCATTATTTGATACTCGGGACCGGGTAGAACCCTACCAATCGCGCTCAAAGGTTAGAAATCGCCTACGATGCGCAGGTGCAATTAGAGCTCAATGGAACCAATGTAATCGACGAGAGCGAGCGGGCAGGCTCGCCATCGAGCCTCTTCTGGCCCTGGTGTGGCGCAAACGTCTCATTGCTCGCCCTCTCATACGGGGCCTTCTTCCTAGGTTTTGGAATCTCATTTCGCCAGGCGACCCTCGCTGCGATTGTGGGAACCATCCTCTCCTTCTTACTCGTCGGCGTCAGCTCACTCGCGGGTAAGCGCTCCAACGCACCGACCATGGTCCTTTCGCGCGCAGCCTTCGGGGTCAAGGGAAATATCGTGCCTGGCTTCCTCTCCTACCTCATCTTGGTTGGTTGGGAGACGGTCTTGGTCTCGCTGGCAACTCTTGCAACCGGAACGGTCTTCCAACGAGTCGGCCATCTTGATCGCAATCTAGCGATGCTTATTGGATTCCTCATCGCTATCTCACTTACCGTCTTCGGAGGCGTTCTGGGCCATAGCGTCATCATGAAATTACAGAAATGGCTGACTCTCATCACCGTTGCCGCAACTCTCGTCTATATCGCTTTCACAATTGATGAGGTGCAGTGGCGCGCGCTTACCAATATCCCAGATGGCGCTATATCTGGTTTCATCGGAGCTGTTATCTTCGGCGCAACCGGTATCGGGCTCGGTTGGGTTAATTCTGCTGCAGATTACTCCCGCTATTTGCCGCGAAACGCAAAGAGCGGCGCAGTAGTGTTCTGGACTGTATTTGGGGCATCGATTGTTCCGATTATCATGGTCATTTATGGCGCGGCACTCTCTGGAAGCAGTGAAGATCTCTTTGGCGCCGTGGCAAGTGATCCGATTGGTGCGCTCACAACTCTATTACCTACCTGGTTTCTAATTCCATTCGCGCTCATCGCAATATTTGGTCTAGTTGGCGGTGCGATCTTGGATCTCTACTCATCCGGATTAACGCTAATTTCAATCGGGGTTCCACTGCCGCGATATGTGGCTGCAGCGATTGATGCGCTGGTGATGGTCCTAGGAACTATTTATCTGGTCTGGATCGCCGATGACTTCTTCTACCCATTCCAAGGATTCCTCATAACTATCGGCGTTCCAGTAGCTACCTGGTCAGCCATTTTTGTTACCGACGTCTTACTCCGAAAGTGCGACTACTATGAGCGTGATCTCTATCGATCCGAAGGGCGTTATCGTGCTTGGAATGGAAAATCTCTCTTTGTAATGGCGATAGGCGCAGTCATCGGGTGGGGATTTGTTACCAATCCTTTTGCATCGTGGCTGCAATGGCAGGGTTACTTCCTTGGAGTATTCGGTGGTAAGGAAGGGCAGTGGGCGGGAGCAAACCTTGGGGTGCTCTTCGCTCTCATTGTCGGATTCGTTGGCTATTTCACTCTCTCTCGGAGAGAGATCGCGCGCCAAGAGCTCGATAGCTAGAGGCGGGCTAGCCCTCGCTTAGCTTCACGTACTGCAACTGAGCCTAGTTCGGGATGGTGATCGAGAAACTCACGAACCGCTCGTGGATTGATTGGCGCTAAATCACGAAGCGCCCAGCCGATGGCTTTTACGATAAAGAACTCCTTTGAGTTCGCGTGGTCATGGCAGTAGCGCAAAAGTAAATTGATATCTGTCTCAAATTTACGTCCGCGCTGATGTTGGATAGCCGCCCGATTAAGCCAGATATTCGATGATGAGTTCCAACTATCCATCAACTCTTCGCAGCCATACTTATCGGTCAGCGGTGATATTGCAACGCTTCCTAATCCATCGACGGTATCCCACCAGGATTTACTGACCACCAGGAACTCCACATGATCGGCTAAGAAGTTTTGGTCTGCAGACTTGATATGGATATCTATCAGATCATTCGCGCAGTACTGAAACTCTCGCTCCTCTAACTTCCATAGCGCCCGCGCAGTCCGACCTAATTCCTGTGAAGTGGGAGTTGGCATAGTCTTTGCCAAGGCCTTAACTATGGACCGACGCTCCGGGGTAGCGACTCCGATAAATGGCGCGATCTCTTTCATATACATCTGAGCGCCGACAGCACGCTTACGATTTGCTAGCGCGAAGAGTTTGGGGGAGAGCTCGCCGATAAACTCAGTAGCAAAACTCACATGGATACGATATCGAAAATAGTGAAGCCCCACCGAAATATCGGCGGGGCTTCACTTTCGTTCTAGATTTCTTAGATGTCGTAGTAGAGCTCGAACTCTGCTGGGTGCGGACGAAGTCGAACGTAATCAACTTCGTTGGTGCGCTTCCAAGCAATCCAAGTCTCAATGAGGTCCTCTGTGAAGACCCCACCCTTGGTAAGGAATTCATGATCCTTCTCAAGTGAGTTGAGAACAGCATCGAGTGAGCCTGGAACCTGAGGGATTGCTGCCGCCTCTTCGCCCTCGAGCTCGTAAAGATCCTTATCTACTGGAGCAGGTGGCTCGATCTTATTCAAGATGCCATCGATACCGGCCATGAGCATCGCTGCAAATGCGAGGTATGGGTTCGATGATGGGTCTGGGCAACGGAATTCAACGCGCTTAGCCTTAGGTGATGATCCGGTAATTGGGATACGGATACATGCTGAGCGGTTACGAGCTGAGTAGACGAGGTTTACTGGAGCTTCATAACCTGGAACCAAGCGGCGGTAGGAATTAACAGTTGGGTTGGTAAAGGCGAGAAGCGAAGGGGCGTGCTTCAAGAGACCACCGATATACCAACGAGCTATATCGGAGAGGTCACCGTATGTACCCGCTTCGAAGAAGAGTGGCTTGCCATCCTTCCAGAGAGATTGGTGAACGTGCATACCTGAGCCGTTATCGCCGAAGAGTGGCTTTGGCATAAAGGTTGCAGTCTTGCCACCCTCCCATGCAACGTTACGGATGATGTACTTAAACTTCATCAACTCATCGCCTGCGGTGAGGATATCGGTGAACTTATAGTTGATCTCCATCTGACCGGCGGTACCAACTTCGTGGTGGGAGCGCTCTACCTGAAGTCCGGCGCGTCCGAGCTCCATCACCATCTCATCGCGAAGGTCTGCATATTGATCGGTTGGTGAAACTGGGAAATAGCCGCCCTTGATACGTGTGCGATAGCCACGGTTCGGAGTCCCATCAGGATCAGAAACAATTCCTGTATTCCAAGCGCCTTCGTATGAATCGATATGGTGGTAAGCCTCATTGATGCCAGTTTTAAAGCGAATCGCATCGAAGACATAGAACTCGGCCTCAGGTGCGAAGAATGCCTGATCTGCGATTCCAGTTGACTTCAAATAATCAACAGCCTTCTTTACGACGCCACGCGGATCACGCGAGTAAGGAGTGTCATCGCTTGGATTGTGCACTGAGAAGATGATTACGAGTGTCTTCTCGAGACGGAATGGATCGATGTAGGCAGAGGATGGAACTGGAAGAAGCTTCATATCTGATTCATGGATTGACTGGAATCCACGGATAGAGGAACCATCGAACATTAAACCATCGGTGAAAACAGCCTCATCAAATGATTCGACCGGAACATTGAAGTGGTGCTGAATACCAGGAAGGTCGGTAAAGCGGACATCGATTAACTTGACGTCTTCCTTCTTAATGTAGGCGAAGATTTCGCTTGAATTCTTAAACATATATTTGACTCCCAATAAGTCGAAAGGTCTCGACTTTGAGCCTTTCTATGGGGCAGAGCCTATGTCTAGATGGGTTACAACTGCTATTTCCCGTGTTACGTCCATGTAACAAATCGCCCTCTGGCACCGCTCTCGGTAGGCTTTCCGCCATGTACCCACGTATTAGCCAGGGGCGACGCGCGCTAGCTCTAACCATCGACTGGCTCGCAGCCTATGCAGTAACGCTCGGCTTCTTTAGCGAGGGTTCATCCCTGCTTGAGCGTAGCCGCGGAGTAGGCGGCACGGTGCTGATTGTCCTTGTGGTGGAGTACTTCACCTTGGTCTGGCTCACCGGCTCATCATTTGGCCATCGCTTTGTGGGCTTGCGTGTGATCCGCTTTAGCGATGGTCAAGCCGCCAGCCCATGGCAGGTCGCCATTAGAACTCTATTGATGGTGGCAATCGTTACGGCAATCACCTTTGATGAGAATGGTCGCGGTGTAAATGAGCGGTTATCGAATACCGTGCTTGTTAAACGTTAATCCCTAATCGCTAGGGATCAAGCGCTAAAACTTAAGTCTTACAAATATGAGAAGAGATTTGCCTTAGCGAATCTTCACACCCTTAGGCATCGGTCCTTTAGGGATAGGAAGTGACATCCCGCCGACCGCCTTTAATCGCATACGAAGCTCACGCATCTGATGTGCCGTCAGTTTCTTAGGCAACTTCTGAACATGCTTCTGTAACTTCTTCAATGGAATTTGTCCCTCACCATCGCCGACAATGATCTCAGTGATAGGTGCGCCCGGTGCATATCGCTCAGACTTCTTGCGCTCATCCTGGAGCATCTGGCGAACTGCTGCGCCACCTTCTCCGGTGAGAACGATGCCACCACGACCAACGCTTCGATGGACCATATCCTGGTTGCGGTTTACGGCAACAGCTGGAGTAGTTGTCCAACCTTTACGAATCGCCATCAACACTGATGCGCCAGCTCCAATTTGACCTTCGATTGAGGCATATGCGGCAGATCCTGCGATACGAGTAAATATTGCAAGCGAGAGAATTAGCGCCAGTGGAGTTCCGACAAAGCCCGCATAGACGGGATGGTCGAAGGCGAAACCAATTCCAATTGATGTTGCCAGCGTCGCTACCGAGACTCCAGCGAGCAAGAGACCAATCCAAGGTTTAACGGTCTTGGTGATCTTGTATGCATCGCGAATCTCTTTAAATCGCGGGGACTTTACCTTTGCCTCTTTATTCTTAGCCATAGCCGTTAGTTTAGGGGAGCGGGTGCGGTACCACCAAGACGGAGCGGTGCCCAGCGCTGACCAAGATGTGAATCCGGGTATCTCTCCTGCATCTCGTGGAGCATGCTCACCATAACGGAGCGAAGTTGCGCCTCACCTGCCTCAATATCTTGGTCTTTTCCAAAGAAGAGCGGCTCACCAAAGGTGACCGAGATAGGAACGCCGCGTTGGGCAAAGTTGCGCTTCACCTTCTTCGTCCAGAGACGTTGAGAGCCCCAGATAATCGTTGGAATGACCGGAACTCCAGCGCCCTGCGCCAATCGCACAACTCCGGTCTTCAACTCTTTGATCTCAAATGAGACCGAGATAGTTCCCTCTGGAAAGATTCCTATGATTTCACCATCGCGCAAGGCGCGTAACGCTGCAACAAATGAGGCGGAGCCATTAGCTCTATCTACGCTGATGTGGTGCATGCCGCGCATTAAGGGTCCAGCGAATTTATTATCGAAAATCTCACGCTTTGCCATAAATCTTATATACCGCTTCATTGGTAGCGCAGCAGTCCCGGCGAGAGCGAAATCTAAGTAACTAATGTGATTGATCGCCAAAATTGCACCGCCATGGTTTCGGTCTGGCAGGTGTTCAACGCCCCTAAAATCCAACTTAAGGCCAAGTACCTTCCAGAGTCCGGTAACCGCTCTGATAACTGGTGGATAGACCAGATCAGCCACGGGCGCGCTTCTCTTCCGCCTGCTTGTAAAGTCGTCCAGCTCGATATGACGAGCGGACCAATGGGCCACTCATTACGCCGCTGAAGCCGATATCTTCGGCGCGCTTGGCTAAATCAACGAACTCGTCTGGTTTGACCCAACGTTCTACCGGATGATGCTTATTCGTTGGTCGCAGATACTGGGTAATAGTGATGAGATCACAACCTGCGTTATGGAGATCTTCCAACGCTTGGTGGACTTCGCTGATCTCTTCGCCCATACCGAGTATCAGATTTGATTTAGTGATCAATCCGAATTCGCGAGCTTGGGTAATGACATTGAGCGAACGCTCGTATGAGAATGCTGGGCGAATCCGCTTAAAGATGCGAGGCACGGTCTCTAGATTGTGGGCAAATACCTCTGGTCGCGAGTCAAAAACTTGGTTGAGCAGTTCAGGTTTTCCGCTGAAGTCTGGCGCGAGCATCTCAACACCGGTACCTGGATTGAGCTCATGTACTTTGCGAATAGTTTCTGCGTAAAGCCATGCTCCTTCATCTTCGAGATCATCTCGGGTAACACCGGTAATGGTCGCATATTTCAATCCCATTGATTGCACAGACTCAGCAACGCGACGAGGTTCATCTCGATCTAACTCTTCGGGCTTGCCGGTATCAATATTGCAGAAGTCGCATCGACGAGTACAACGATCTCCGCCAATCAGGAAGGTTGCTTCTTTATCTTCCCAGCACTCGAAGATATTTGGACAAGCCGCTTCTTGGCATACTGTATGGAGAGATTCGGTCTTTACCAAGGTGCGCAGTCGAGTGTATTCCGGCCCCATATTTGCTCGAGTCTTAATCCACTCTGGCTTGCGCTCGATAGGAGTCTCGGCATTGCGAGCTTCAATTCGTAGTAATTTGCGGCCATCTGGTGCGATTGTCATGCGCTCACCTTTGCTAGTGCAGTTCCCATGTGTATTTCAACAAGCGGTAAAACTTCATCGATATCAACGTCACGTGCGAGTTCGCGGGCGAGCGAGGTAACCGCCGCATCCGAGATTCCACAAGGGACAATCGAATCAAATGCCGCGAGATCCGGTGAAACATTGAGAGCGAAGCCATGCATCGAGGTTCCGGAAGCGACCCGAATTCCGATTGCGGCAATTTTACGTTCGCCTGAACTATCGACAATCCACACTCCAGAGCGACCTGCTACCCGCACACCATTTACTCCCATCGCGCCACAGACTGCGATAAGACCTGCTTCAATCTCGCGGACAAAACCCACAAGCTCATGAGGATTCCTTAGCTTAACTATTGGATAGCCGACAATCTGACCTGGACCGTGCCAGGTGATCTTTCCACCGCGATCAACGTCGAAGACCGGCGTATCACCGACGGGGCGTTCGTGGGGGAGAGTGCGCTTGCCAGCGGTATAGACCGAAGGATGCTCGAGCAAGAGCATCGTGTTTGATCTAAGCCCCGAAGCCACCTCTGAATGAATCTGACGCTGAATCGCGAGAGCATCTTGATACTCGACCAGACCGCTATGGGTGATAGCGATTGCGGCGGAGTCGGTAACTGGCACCACCCAAGCCTAAAGGTAGACTCGCCCCCATGCTAATCAAGAATAAGAAGCCAATTGCCGTATCAGTCCTAGTAGTTATCGCCTGGTTTATGGTTACTGGCTTCTTCGGTCCATTATTTGGAAAGCTCTCGAGCGTCCAAGAGAATAACAATTCATCATTCTTGCCCAAGGGGGCGGAGGCGACCCTCGCCGCAGATGAGATCGCAAAGTTCTCCGATGGACAGTCATTTAATTTCCCCACCCTGGTCCTCTACGAAGGCGAAGCTACTCCAGCTGCGTTAGCTGCAATCAATGCTCACTTGCCTTCGATTGGTAACCTCACACTGGATGGGACTGAGGCAACAATCGGCGAGTACTTAGTTAAGGATGTCCCAATCACGGCATTTCCATCGGTAGATGGCAAGGCGATACTGGTTAATGTACCGCTCGATGGTGAGTCAATTGCAAAGTTATTGGAGAATGAGAAGCCAGTTCTTCCAGCGGTAGTCGAAGCGCTACGTGAAGATGTCGCCAAGATTGCGAAAGAACAAGGACTTACGCCTTATGTGACCGGTCCTGGCGGACTCCTTGGCGATCTCTTTGGCGCCTTTGGAACTCTAGATTCAACGCTTCTCCTCACCACACTTGGCGTGGTTGCAGTTATTTTGATTGTCGTATATCGATCACCAATTCTCTGGGTGATTCCACTTCTTACATCTCTATTCGCGCTATCAACCGCAGGTGGAATCGTCTATCTCCTTGCGAAAGAGGACATCATTGATGTCGATGGCCAATCGCAAGGAATTCTCTCGGTTCTGGTGATTGGTGCTGCGACTGATTATGCGCTCTTGCTGATTGCTCGCTATCGTGAAGAGTTGCATCATCATGAAAACCGTTTCGACGCGATGCGTGCAGCTTATAAGGGAGTTTGGGAACCAATCCTCGCCTCCGGTGCGACCGTTGCCATCTCCTTAATGATGTTGCTTTTCAGCCAGCTGACCAATACCGCAGGTCTTGGCCCTATCGGTGCAATCGGAATCGCGGTATCGGTAATCACGATTCTCACTTTATTGCCTGCTCTCCTCGTCCTCTTTGGTCGTTGGATCTTCTGGCCACGGAAGCCACTCAACGATGGTGATGATCACGTTCTCAGTGGAACGTGGTCCAAGGTTGCAAACAGCATTGGCCGCAATCCTCGTAAAGCTTGGGTTATTACCGGAACAGTACTTCTCGCCTTCGCCTTCGCCTCGACCACGCTTAAGGCCGATGGCATCGGCACGGTAGATACCTTTACCGGAAAGCCTGAATCGGTAGTGGGGCAGAAGCTCCTACTCAAGCACTTCCCTGGCGGCGAGGGTGATCCAACTCAGATTGTCGCCGCCCAAGGTAAGGCAGATGCGGTCATTGCCGCTCTCCGAGAAGTTAAGGGAGTCTCCGAAGTTGCCTATGCTGTTGATCCACTTACCCAAAATGTAAGAGTGGTTGGCGGCAAGGTCATCATCAATGCGACTTTAGATCAGGCACCAGATAGCGTTGAAGCTGGCGAGTACATCACGCCGATTCGTGAAGCTGCTCATGGCGCCGATCCAGATTCATTGGTCGGGGGAACCTCTGCAGTTTATTTTGATGTTCGAACTGCAAATAATCGAGATAACAAGACCATCATTCCGATTATTCTCCTAGTTATCACTTTGATCCTCGGCTTACTACTACGAAGCATCCTTAGCGCAGTAGTTCTTTTGGGAACTGTGGTCTTGTCTTACTTTGCAACGCTTGGCGTATGTGCGCTCGTCTTCAACCACATATTCGGCTTCGCAGGTGGCGATAACTCATTCCCACTCTTCGCCTTCATCTTCCTGGTGGCCCTGGGTATCGATTACAACATCTTCTTGATGACTCGCGTTCGGGAAGAGTCTGAGAAATTGGGTACACGCGATGGAGTAATCAAGGGCGTGACTGTTACCGGTGCCGTAATTACCTCCGCTGGAATCGTTCTAGCAGCGACATTTGCAGTTCTTGGTCTCTTACCGCTGGTACCTCTAGCTCAACTTGGATTTGCAGTTGGCTTTGGCGTTCTCCTCGATACCATCATCGTCCGCTCAATTCTCGTACCGGCGCTCGTACATGAGATTGGTCCAAAGATTTGGTGGCCATCGAAACTCCAGAATAAATAGAGCTCTTCATGTCTTATGTTGTAATCGGCGGTGGTCTTGCCGGTATTAGCGCAGCTCTCACCTTGCAAGAGGCAGGCGAGGAGGTCGAACTCTTCGAGGCCTCAGATGATCTAGGCGGCAGAGTCAGATCTGACTTTGTCGATGGCTTCATCCTTGATCGAGGTTTCCAACTCATCAACGCTGGCTACTCGGAGATCAAACGACTTGGCGTTATTGATGAGATTGAGTTTTGCAAGGCAGATCGAACTGTGGATGTGGTGACTCCATTTGGAACTCTCGCAATTGGCGATCCTCGTCTCCATCCGCTCCAGGCGCTGCGCTCTCCATTGGGTTCGTTCCGCCAAAAAATCTCGCTCCTTACCTTTTTAGCAGGTGCGGCAAATAGCGAGATTTCACTCCGAGATGCCCTACTAGCCTCCGGCGCTGGGGATTTCTATGACAATGTTCTGCGCCCATTTCTGCTCGGCGTCTTCTTGGCTGATCCAGCTCAGATTGATAGCGCATACGGTCAAGAGATTATCAAGAGTTTTATTGTTGGAGATTCTGGCTTACCGAGCGCTGGCGTTGGAGCGGTAACCCAAGCGCTCGGAGCAAGGGTGGAGAATGTGCGCCTTAGTTCTCCGATAACCTCACTATCTCAATGTGCGGGCGCGAAGATTATTATCGCTACCGATTCCAATACTGCAGCACAATTATTGAATCGCGACTATTCTTATAAGAGCGTCGGAAGTGTTACGTGGTACCACTCCATTCCTGCTGGAGTAATAAATTCCAAACGGCTTCGAGTTACGAGCGTAGAGAGTCCGATAGTCAATTCGTTAGCCATCAGCAATATTGTGAGCGGGTATGCACCGGCAGATCGAACTCTTATCTCAACAACAACGCTGGCCAAGGTTTCCGAGAGTGAGATAGCCCTTGAGATAGCTAAGTTCTGGAATCTCTCACCTAACGAGCTCTCA
>JACCDX010062359.1_pt1 | contig 20338 bp, 18 predicted proteins | sample 7449681 | NCBI WGS metagenome assembly JACCDX01 (sample SAMN15323450, study PRJNA562643) | freshwater metagenome | isolation source: river surface water | place: USA:Blue River Watershed | collected 2017-08-18
AACGTCCAGGAGTTCATCCGCGTCAGGGACTATGAATTCATCCGGGAGGCATTCATCACCGCCCTCCAGTTGCTGAGGTCAGCAGGCATGACTGAAAAGGCTGACGAACTTGTGTCGCGATTGAGCGAGCATGACCTTGACCTGGCTTGCTCTCGTACCGGCAGCGCAGCGGACCGCCGACAGTTCACCGCTCAGATGCTCTACATGCTGATGATATGCAAGGCGACGGGGGCATCAGAAGAGCCTCCCCACTCGGTGCTATGCCGCGACCATCTAGCGCGCTTTCATCCGATCACGATAGGCGACGCAGACATCTCGGTGAGCGTTAATGAAGTGATTCCAGGCCAGTCCGAAGAGCAGAACCATTCATGGGCCGACAATGGTAAGCGCGAACTCCGCATCACCTTCAGCGAGCATTCATTCCCTGCAGTGACTACGCAGGACATCATTGACGCGGTGAAAGCACGTGCCGATCAGATGCTCCAATCAGATGACGGAGGACGCTACCAGACCGTGCTGCTCAACCTTAAGTTCTGGAGATTCAGCAAAGGCCGCGGGAAGATGAACATGGCCCACTCACTGGCATTCATGAAAGAGCTGGAGAAGTACTCGGCGCACCGCACTCCCTACGCCTCGAGGGTGTTTGCGACCCTTTTTAAGGACGACCGGACCAGCATGCCGGAACGAAATTGGGAGGAAGGAATTCGCCGCCTAGGCTCGAGCCTACAGATTCCTATCAGTATGATTTTCAGCACTTTGCGTTAGCGGATTCCGCATCCACATAAAACCACCACTTAGGTTCTGTGTGGGGCTCGGTTGTTCCGGGAAGGGGCTTCAGCGATACTTTGCCTGATGCTATGAATATGGCATCAATCGGAGCCACCGCCGACAACAACGGTGGCAACAAGAACTCCCAGGTGAACCGCCCCGAGTGGGTGCGGCTCCCTAAGCCTGGGCAACACTGCAACATCACCGGTCTGGGCCGCTCGTTCCTCGCGAAGCTCATCCGCGAAGGCAAGGTCGACTCGATCAGCCTGCGTGAGCGCGGCGCGAAGAAAGGCGTCCGCCTGATCAGGTACGACAGCCTGATGGCGTTCATCGAAAAGATGGGCCGTCTCAACAAGGAGGACGCCTAAGCCATGGATAACACCCAAGGTAAGAAGCCCCTCCCCTCCCTCGAGTTCGTCTGGAACATGCTGAACATCGAAGGCACCCTGAAGGCAGGCATGTTCAAGTGCCCCGGCCACGAGGACAGGAACGCCTCGCTCTCGGTCTTCGAGAGCCGAGACCGTTCCTGCCTGCTCTGGAAGTGCCATGCCGGCTGCGGCAAGGGCGACGCGGTCGACTTCTACGCCATGGTCAAAGGCTGCAGCCGTAAGGCTGCCTTCCGCATCCTGACCCTGACCCCGAACGAGATCGTGGATGATTTCGCGGCCCACATCGTGCGGAAGTCCAAGGAGGCCCTGCGCGACGACACCCTCCGGCCCTCATTCCAATTCAGCCAGGCAGGTATCGACGAACGGCTGACCCAGTTGGCCGAACTTCGAAAAATCCCGCTGGAAGGGGTCGCCTTGGCCTACCGCCGGGGCTTGCTCGGGTTTGGAAGCCTCAAAGGCTATGCGGCCTGGGTCGTCTACGACTCGAGCGGCCAAAACATCCAGGCTAGGCGCCTGAGTGGTCACCTCTGGTGGGGAAAGTCCAAGTCCCACACCATGCGCCATTCCAAGGCGTCCCTCCCGGTCGGCCTGCCTGAGTCCTACCTCGCCAAGGTGGTTCACATCACTGAGGGGGCGCCCGACCTGATCGCCGCCCATGCGATAATCGCCGGCATGGCTACGCCGGAGGACCATAGCGCCATCGGCTTGCTCGGAGCATCCATGCACCCTTCCAAGGCCGCATTCAGCCCCCTGGAGGGCAAGGACGTGGTAATCTGGGCCCATTCCGACTCCCATGGGACGAAAGCTGCGGAAGCCTGGACCAAGACCCTGTTCGGGGTGGCTAGGTCCGTGGTCGTCTTTAAGGCCGAGGATATCCTGCCGGGGCATAAGGACCTCAACGATCTGGTAGCCAGCCAGACCGGGATGAGGGCCATCCTCTCGAAACTCAAGGAGGTGGGTCATGCTTAATCGAGACGACGCCTCCCCCGCCCCCGCTGGCCCGTTCCCTTCGCACGTCCTCCCGCCCATCCTTCGGGAAATGGCGGAGGCTGCGAAGCATGCCGTCGGCGGCGGCCATGACCTTTCGGGCATCATCGCCCTCGGGGTGACCGCTCTGGCAACCGCCCCTGGCCTTCAGGTCGGGGTCAAGCCGTCGGATAGCCTGAGGACGCCGGCCTGCCTCTTCATCCTCGTCTCCGCAATCAGCGGATCAGGGAAGAGCCGCACGGCCAAGTTCTTCATGGACGTGGTCTACCGGCGGGAGCGAGAACTGCAGGACACGTTCAAGAAGAAGACTAAGCCGGACATGTTGGCCGAGAAGGACCGGCTCATCGCGGAAATGGCCATACGGAACGATGAGGTTCGCCGCCGGCTGAAAGGCATGGAAGCCGGGGCTCAAGCCGAGCCAGACGAGCTGGACGCCAGGATTAGCGCCCTCCATGCGCGGCTGGAGGCAATCGAGGACTCGTTCCAATGGCCCAATCTCGTGGCCGAAGACTTCACCTCCAGCGCGTTGGCCAGGCTTATGGCCGGCAGCAAAGGTCGGTGCATGATCTTCTCCTCTGACGCCCGAACCCCCATCAAGAACCTGCAGGGACGCCACCAAAAGGACGGACCAGACGACGCGCTTCTCATCAAGATCTGGAGCGCTGAATCGGTCAGCCTATCGCGACGCGGCACCGGGAACGGGGTCGACCAAGTGACGGTCAACCGGCTTACCGCCAGCCTGCTGCACTTGGTCCAGCCCGACCTGGTCAACGAGGTGATGGGGAATAAGGCTCTTCTTGATAGCGGATTCATGTGCCGAACCTTGGTGGCATTCACGGATTCGAAGCCGGCCATGCCGGACGAGCTGAAGGACGTACCGCCTGAACTGCAGCGCAAGTACGACGCCCTGATGATGGACCTGATGCAGACCTATTATGAACGGGAAGAACCGGCGACAGCCTACTTCACCATCGAGGCACTGCACCTGCTCATCGAACGGGACCGCGCAACGGTCCAGGCCTACCGAGAAGGCAAGACGGAGGGCTGGTCCATTCGCAGCCGCGACGGCGAACAAATCCGCCGCATAGCCATCATCCTCCATGCCGGCCTCCATGGCGGCAAAGCACACGAGATGCCGGTCGAGGCAGCCAGGGTCTCGGAGGCCATGCAGATAATGGATTGGTTCATCCGTCAGCGCCAACCCCTCATCGAGAAGCAGCAGGTCGAGGTGGACACCCAAGTCCGGGCCGTGGTCGCGGCTTTGGCCGAAGCCCACCCTAAAGGCTTCACGGTCCGGGACGCCCAACGCCGCAGCATCATCCCGGGGCAAGGTACCGCGGCCGAGGTTCAGGCCCTCCTCGAAGATCTGGTCAAGCGGGGCATCTTGGTCTCAACCATCGAGAAAACGCCCGGCAAGGCTGACAGACCCCTCTATTTGTCAGCCAAGGACTGACAGGGACAAGCAGGGGGTCGGGCAACCGACCCCCTTTTCCTTTAACGAGTTAAGACACCAACGCTCTCCTGCAGTCAGCATGTCATACAGTCATATGACGTCTAATAAACCCACTTGATCGCGCCGGTAGCCAGGGCCACCCTGGGCCCTAATGAGACTGGAGGAACGCATCCTGGCTTTGCCTGACGAAAGGCACCGGGAAGGCTTACTTTGGTTCCTAGAACGTAGTGGCCAAGAGATATCGATCAGTTACCCGATGAAAACTAGCGGGGGTGTCTACCTCGCCACATCTGCCGCTGGCATCCATAAACCCGAGTTCAGCGACTACGTCCTAAGCATCCGGTCGTCGACCGGCAAGGGGGCAACAGAACTCTATTCGGACAAGGAGCCTGTGGTGGAGAAAGATGGTTCATGGACCTACCTCTATCGACATGAGATAAGAGGCGACGAACCTCCCGAGAGCATTTGGCGAAACAAAGCACTCCTGAAAAATATGCAGGACGCGGTACCTGTTGCAGTGATCCGACAACTTAAGGTAGGGCGCTATCAAATACTCGGACTAGCCTATGTGACGGACTACAATCCGAGAACTGGCTACTTCTTCCTCATGGGGACATCCGTTGCCAGCGGCACCCTATCGGTCGACCCAGGAGTCACCGCAGAGCCACTGGACATCGATGCCGACACCAGAAAGTTCCAGGAGACTCGGCAAGCCATCCGCCAAGGCCAAGCCAAGTTCCGCCTAGATTTACTGAGTGCTTACGGCTCCATCTGCGCTGCGACAGGCTACGATGTAGCCGAAGGGCTCGAGGCCGCGCACATAAGACCATATCGGGGTGCGCATACCAACGAGACTCGAAACGGGATACTGCTACGCGCCGACGTGCATAACCTATTCGACTATGGCATAGTCGGCGTAGATCCAGAATCGATGATGGTAGTACTTAACCAACGTGCCAGAGGCTCAAAGTACGCACCCCTGCACGGGCAACAGTTGCGAGTCCCAGAGGACACTAGACGTCAGCCAGACAGGGAATTACTCCTCAGGCACCTCAAACTTCACGGCATTAGCCTTAACTAGGGGCTAAATCGTGAGTTCCTCTTGATTGGCTAGGCCTAACTTTCGTTTGCCCGTCAACAAGGCCGCAAGGTGGCGGATAATTCCGACATTAACCGCATTACCCAGTTGCTTGTACGCCGCCTTGTCTGAGACCCCTGCCTTCTTGAAGGTATCAGCTGGCATACCCTGAAGGGCCGAGGCTTCAAGCGGTGACAATGTCCGGTAGGTCTTAACCCCCTTACCAACCTTAGGTCCAATAATAGAGGTCTGGGTAATGGCAACAAGAGCCGGGAGGTAAGTCGGCGGCTTAACACGGATACCGCTAGGACGGAACTGCAGGACCAAGTCTTCAAGCGTCCTTCCCTTTTTCTTTGGATACCACTTCTTGGCCTGCCATTCGAACTTACGCCTAGAAGGAGGAAAGTCTTCGATACGAATCTGCTTAGCACCCCATTTCATCTTCCTCCAACTGTCGATAAAGGCAGCGTGATCATTGTAAAAAGTGCAGTTCTTGCGCACGAAATTCTCCTCCCAGTCAGGCATGCCCGGACGCAACCTCGGAGTCGGAGTCATACAGTCTTCCCACATCGGGAAGCCCGGAAGAGATTCCGAATCAAGGTTGCGCACGAGATAATCCCAAGCCTCGATCCACGCTAACTCGTTCTCCTTTAGCCTGTACGATTCGACATTAGGCAAGTCCTTGTCTGGGATAACCAGGTCGGAGATTCTCCAGTCATCCTTGTCCCATATCATGCCGAACTCACCACTCGCGACGGCAGAGTGGATGGCCTTGAGAAGATGCAGTTTCTTCTCGGATTTACGGATAGCCAAAATGAAAACGCGGTCTCGGACCTGAGGAGCGCCACCGAGTTTTGGGTGAAGATTATGAGGGCTGGCAACTAGCGGATTAGGGACTACGTCGTATCCAGCGGCATCAATCTGACTCACAATTTCGGCCCATGTATCTGTGTGTCTCGGACCCGCAAGGTTTCGTACATTCTCTAAAAAGAGATAGGTGGGCTGCTTGGCATGGACAATTGCCATGATGTCGAAGAACAGGGTTCCGCGGGTACGATCCTTGAAGCCCTGTTGATGACCGGACTTCGAAAAGGGCTGACACGGGAAACCGGCACAGAGGATGTCGTGGTCAAAGACCTTCTTATCGATGGTCTTGTCCGTGAAGTAAGACTCCTCGTCGTTGATGTCCTTACGAGTTAGGGTACGAATATTTTCGTAGAAACGACCTGGGCGCTTAGACTCCGGGAAGTTGGCCTGATACACCACCTTGCACTCGGGATCGATTTCACAGGTGAGCTCACACTTGTACCCAAGATCAGCGAGGGCCCTGTGAAAACCGCCGATACCGGCAAATAAATCTATGAACTTGAGGCTCATGTGGGGAAGCTTGCAGCTACCATAGGTGAACGCAAGCTCAGTATTTTGAAGATTTACCCCCTCTAAGCACAAGGAAAGACTCCTAGGGAAATGACTCTGTCACCCCAGGAGCACCTTGAGAAATGCCGAGAGGTTAAGCAGGCGATTGAATCCGCAATCGACATGCCTTGCCGCCTAGGGGGAGGGGGCGAGACCCGGAGAGCCAGGCTGCTCTTCCTTGCCTCCGTGCTTCAAAACATGAGCGCCGGATCTAAAGGCGCCGGACTATCAGGGGGTGTCGCTCAAGAAAACCTCTGGAGAGAAATGCTGGCCGACATGGACATCGGTTTCAGCGATGCGCCGCCACCAGGGGGAGATACCAAGGACGCAGACTATTACTTCAAGGGCTATCCACTTTCCCACAAAACCTTGGGCTACAACTCACAGTCAGCACAACTAGCATTAGCCTGGAGCAAGAATCCTGAACAAGGTATTCAGCGGAAGGAGTTCGAGTCGTCGATGCTGATCCTCTCCTTTAGAAGGCAGCGCAAAAAATCTCCGGACCTGAACTGGAACATGGCACGTCAAGGGGTTCACATTATCCCTCTCCACATCCTTCCTCAAATTGTGACCGAATTCATCGAGAACAATAAGAGCGACAGCATTATTAAACAAGAATACGTCGGTCAGCTGATTCGATACTCTCAAGATAACAACTTGAGCGTATACTTTGACTTCAATAATTCCGTAGGCGAAGGTTTAATCCTGAGTTACTGGCGAGGCGGAACCAAGGGTGCTATTCCCAAAGATTAGTTGGGATATATTGGGACTAAGCATGTCAGACATGTCTGCTGACATGTAGCCATTCGATTACACACCCGATGTTATATTCTGATACGCGCCCTCGATGCACTGCTCTAGGTGGTTAATCGCTTCAACACCACATTCCAAGTGAGAGAAAACCCTCAAAGGAGTCCTCTCTGTTTGAATATAAACGCTTACCCCTGCAGGACTAACTTGGCCACGAATACAAAGGCTTGATCGCACCTCCCTCCCATCAGCCGAAAAAATCACCTGTGAATAATGTTCTGGAAGAGGAAGACCGGCTCCGAAGTTCACACTACGTGACTGAGAAACAACCCTAATTTTATAAGCCTGAGCATACCTGACTGCATAATCAGTAAGCCATCTGACTAATACATCGGCCAACTTGAAGCCGGAGGAAGCCGAACAAACTACATCAGGAACAGAAGGCGGGGGATCTAACAACGGCTTCTCTATTTTAAGGTCATCACCAGCGGCATTTGGGGAATAAAATGGGCCATTATCAGGCTCATGTTTCTGCGGGGCAAATTTGCGAATTATTGGGGGAAAAGCGTATTCACAGGCAGCTAACCCAAACTTAGTCACCAAGACATGGTCAATCTCTTGAATCAAGATCAGGACATGGTCGAATGCCCACTCGCCGGTGGCTTTGCTAAGCAATATAACTCCATCCTTGTCAACTTGCAGCGGAATTGAAGACGGCATTTGAGATGACGAAAGGGACGTGAGCATACTCCAGACCTTACCATCCTTGTCTCGACCGTTGTGATGGATAGCGCAGTGGCGGGTTTCAATTACAAGCCATGTTAGTTCAGCCAAGTTAATGCCCAAGAGTTCGAGCATTTCACGCGCCTCATAATCTTTCAGATTCGGCCGGCCCCCTTTGCGATCTGATTCACAGAATCTAGTTTGTAGTACCTGGGCCTTCTTATGACTTAAAACCTGCGGTTCACCTCCTCTTATCAAGTCTACGACGGCGTAACTAATGTAGGAATTAAGAGAATCAACAGCATGCGTGAGTTGCTGTTGTGCTAACCAATATGTAGCACGATTATTGAAATCTAGATTATGAGTTGCATCTGGAAGGGCTGCGTCATTGGCACGAAATCCTATATGTGCATTCTGACTGATGAACATCGCCTCCGTTATTCGGCGTATACATCTTTCTGCATGCGGACTCAGTGTTGATGGCATATAAGGTCTTACGCACTGATACTTGGCAGTCCATTGATTGCCGAGGTTATAGCATTCCAGTCGTCGTGGGAATAGATCCGGTGAACGTTGGCGTTCGCATGACCTACCATGCGCATACGGACGTTCTCAGCGATCTGCCGGCTCTCCAGGTTGGTGACCATGGTATGCCTGAAACTATGGAAGCTCTTCCCTGGCACCTTGTTCTTCCCGCGCTTAGTATAGCAGGGGTCGACGCCAGCCCTAGTCATTATGCCGATAAAGGCTTGGCTAAGGCCGCAGCGGCCGCCCGGAAGGGCTTTGCTCATGGAGGGCAGCACCGGGGCCTTGGGATTGCCGACGGCCGCCGCACGGTAGGTGAGGAGCCAAGCCTTAAGATCAGGGTGAAGGGGTAGTTTCACGAAGCTATGCTCAGCCTTACGGAGTTTGCGCTGGGTATAGGCTATGAACGGGTCGGCAGCGTCCAGGTCGATGTTCTCCCAAGCAAGGTCGCAGATATCCCCCATCCGGGCGCCGGTATAGAAGGCCAGAAGGCAGAGGGTCTTCCATTCCGAGCCTGGGCAGGCCTTCAAGATCGCCTCCACCTCGTCCAAGGTGAAGGGCTTCTTTACCTCCGACTGAGCCAGCGGAATGTCCACCGTCGCCACTGGATTGAGGGTGCATACCCCTTCGCGCATGGCCCGGTTGAAAACCGCGAAGAGAACCCGGATGTCGAGCTTGACCGTACCGGGGCGACTCCCCTCCCCCATGCGCTTGGCGATATAGGTCTGAACGTCTTGAGGCTTAACCTTCTGGATACTCCCGTTGGCCTTGGCCCCTAGGTGAGCCAAGAAATACCTCACAGTCTTATCATAAGATCTGACAGTAGCCTCGGTGCTCTTCGTGCCCTTGGCTTCGAGGAACTGCTGCATATAGGCGCGGGTCGAGACGAACTCGAGTTCCTTGCCGGTGACGCGCTTGTGCATGTCGGCAGCGTTCCTGGTTACCGCAGCCGCGGCGAGTTCTCCGTCGACGACAGCCAGGCGGGCGTCGCGCTCGAACTGAACCGCGACCTGCGTGGCCTTATCTTTTGCGATCATCCCGGTACTGCGAGAAACCCATTTTCCATCCGAGGCGCGGAAGCGCGCGTACCAAACTTTGGAACGCTTAAGCTGACGATACATGTGCATGACTAAACTGCTCTTCGATTCAGAATGCCGTGCGAACGTTTCGTCGCAAGAGGAACTCTAACAAATTCTCTAACAAATCACTGATGATTTCTGTGTGTATAGACTCAATACAGACAACATTGATGCCACTATTGACGTAGCAAAAATCCGAGGGTTCGAATCCCTCCCTCTCCGCCAGCTGAATTTAGAGCCGTTCGGCGTGCCTCACCAGCAAGTTACCTAGCGCCTATCCACTTACCGGGAGGGATGAGAACCCTTGGGTTCGGTGAGGGCCTTTAGGCCGAACAGGCAATCCGCTAGGATTGGGGCAAAGCCCCGCAGCACCGCGAAGCCAATCCCTCCCTCTCCGCCAGCTGAATTTAGAGGTAAAAATGCCGCCAAATTACGGTCGGCTCAATCATCTCTAACAAAAACTCTGACAAGCCGGGTCGGCCCTCTCCATTTCCGCCACTGGAGGGATGAGAACCTAGGTTCGGTGAGGGCCTTTAGGCCGAACAGACGATGCCAAAGGCATCGGGCCGGAGGCCTGAAGCGAAGCGCAATCAATCCCTCCCTCTCCGCCAGCTGAATTTAAGCCAATGCCCATGAATGGCTTAATGGCCGTTCGGCCTATTTCCATAGCCCGAACTCTAACAAAAACTCTGACATGCCTCGGGTAGGGTCAGCACTGCGTGCTGACCTAGCCGCATCTAGGTAGGGGCAAGGCTTCGCCCTTTCCCTCCAGCTTAGGAGGGCGCGGTAAACCACGCCCCTACCAATGAATGATCAACGGACGCTTCGCCGTCGCAAGCTACCCTTGAAGACCCTAGGGCAGCACGCGGTGCTGCCCCTACCAGTCGCCCAAAGAAACCTTTCAGGGAATGAAGGTTAGGTTCAACGCATTGAAGCGAATAAACCACGAGACATTCTGGTCTAATGGCTTTAGCTCATCCTCTGGAATGCCCTTGCGACAGAAGCAAGAATCCATCTACTTCCCAACATCATCCCTGCAAGTATGCTGGACTTAGTGCCATGCCCTTGCAGCCCCCCGCGGGTTACGATCCGCGGGGTTTTCTTTTGGCGAACCCCGCCGGCGTACGATGAGTCGGCGGGTCTGCTTTCTGTTCGATGGCTTTAACCTCTACCACAGTTTAGCCCAAGCATCTGCGGAAACAGGAGACCATTCCCTTAAGTGGCTTGACCTAGTTGGATTAGGCAGGAACTGCCTGCATCTGGTAGACAAGACGGCTGAAATCCAGTCGGTCCACTATTTCACGGCACTACCAGAGCACCTGCATAAAACCGACCCAACACGACTCCTAAGACATAAGACTTATCTTCGTGCGATCACCGCTCACGGACCAGTTCGCCCCCAGATACACATCGGGCGCATCCAGCAGCAAGCGGTCAGGATAACCACGGATACAGGACCTCAGGAGGGGCGGTTATGGAGGGAAAAAGGCACGGATGTGGCCTTGGCCATGACATTAGTCGAGACCCTTGCCTCCGGCGTAGCGGATGATGCCGTCATCATCTCCGGCGACGCCGACTACTTACCCGCGGCAGAGACAATCAAGCGAATGTTCCCGCATATAAGCCTAAGGTTTGGGTTCCCGAGAGGCCGAACGAGCTCCGAGCTACTCAAGGCCGCACCCTTGTCCTTCACGTTCACCAACGCTTCCTACGCCGCACACCCGCTCCCCGACGCTATCCGACTCCCAAGTGGGAAGTGGATTCATTGCCCTAGCGAATGGCGTAAAAAACTATCTTCGAGTTAAAGGCCAATTACACTCACGCTTTCTGTCTAGGTACTGGCAAGGCTCCGCCTTGCCCTCCATCGAAGGGAGGGCGCGGTAAACCACGCCCCTACCCTTTAAGGGGCAACGGACGCTTCGCCGTCGTGCCCCTACCATAAAGACCCTAGGACAGCACGTGGTGCTGCCCCTACCTCATTTGCATCGTTGCAGGGTCTAAGCGAAGGGCACAGCATCGCAAGATGCTTCGCCTGCTACCCCTCGCCTGCCTTGCCCTGCTGACGTTCCTCAACACTTCCGTACTCCACGCCCGCCCGGATGACGCGAGTTCCTGGCAGAAGGCCTACCCGGCGGCGGAGAAAGGGATGAAGCGCATCGTGATTCACCTCGACGCGCAGAAAGACGAATACTCCTGGAAGGTCGAATTGATCGTGGGCAAGACGGTGGAGACCGACGGGGTCAACCGGGTCGCGCTGATGGGCAAGCTCGAGGAGCACACTGTCCAAGGCTGGGGCTACAACTTTTACAAAGCGCAGATCAAACCGGACGGCATGATCTCGACGCGAATCGGGGTCGACCCAAACAAGCCGAAGGTGCAGCAGTTCGTCACGCTCATGCCCCACGGGCCGGTCCGCTACAACAGCCGCCTGCCGATCGTCGTCTACATCCCCGAGGGCTACGAGGTGCGCTACCGTTTCTGGAAAGCCGAAGAGACCACCCGCACCGGCGAAGAGGGGTAATGCATTAAACCATGCGACTCCTGCCATCCGCCCTGCTCTGCCTAGCCTCCGCGCTGCTGAGCGCGCTCCCAGCCAACCCGGACATCGACTTCGCGGGACCACCCCCAGGTAAGGCTGAGATCACCAAGCCCGACGCGCAAACGATCGGCCTGCAGAATGGCGTCCTCTCAGCCAGTTGGTCCTTCCGCGACGGACAGCTCCGGCCGGCCACGCTGCGCAACGGCATCACCGGCGAAACCTACGACCAGAGCGGCTCCGAAGTCTTCCGCCTGACCACCAAGCCCACCGCCCAAGGCGATGGGACCTTCCCCGTCGAGGTGACGCTCAGCGACGACAAGGTCATCGTCCGCGCCGGCCAAGACGGCAAGGGTTGGGCCACGCTCGGTGAATTCCCGCGCGCGGACTTCCCCGGCGAACCCAAGCTCATCCGCGTCGGCAAGATGAACCTCAAGGCCCTCGCCAAGGACAGCGGCGGCGAAGCCGGCGACGTCGGCGAAGCCCGCGTCTTCAACCTCCAACCCGCCGGCGAGCGCGACGCCTATGCCTTCAAAGCCCCGGCCAACCGTGCATCCGTCCAAGAATACCCATGGAAGGCCGGCACGACGCGTTTCAGCGCCAGCATCGATAAGGGCACCGACAGCGCGATGTCCTGGAGCCCGGCGGTCGCCTTGATCTGGGAAGACGGCGTGCGGTTCCTCCTCGTCGGCGTCCGCGACAAGCGCGGCACGTTCAACCTCACCACCGCCAAGGGCGAGCAGATGAAGACCCCGCAGCTCTCGCCCTTCCCGGCGGGCGACCTGGCGGCGTCACGTTTCACGCTGACCGCCCCACCCAAGGCCGCCGCGATGGTCGATGGCCAGGCCCTCGAGGCCGACCTGACCTCCCCGCAGGGCGTCCGCGTGCGCTGGCGCGCCGAGCTCCGCCATGGCGCCCACTACATTCGCCAAACCATCGCGCTGGCCTCGCCACAACAGCCCTTCGCGCTCCAAGGCGTCGAGTTCGCCGACCTCCGTCTTCCTAAACTCACCACCATCGGCACCGCTCCCGGCTGCCCGGTCGCGGGCTCGGGTTTCTTCGCGGGCGTGGAGATGCCTGGCGCCACCAACCTCACCAGCCCGATCGGTGCCCGCATCGCCTTCGCCTGCGCGCTCGAACTCAACCCGACCCAGTCCTACGCCTTCGGTTCTGTGATCGGCGTCTCGGGTGGTCAGCTGCGCCGCTCGTTCCTCCGCTACATCGAACGCGAGCGCGCCCGCCAGTCGCAGCCTTTCCTGCATTACAACTGCTGGTACGACCTCGGCTTCGGCGTCGACGAACCCAAGATGCTCGAGGTCGTCCGCGCCTTCGACACCGAGCTCGTGAAGAAGCGCGGCGTGCCGGTGCGCTCCTACCTCGTCGACGACGGTTGGGATAATCCCGCCAAGGGCCTATGGGTCGAAAACACGAAGCGCTTCCCCCAGGGCTTGGCCGGCACGAAGGCCAAGATGGAACCCCTCGGCGCGCACCTCGGCATCTGGATCTCGCCGCTCGGCGGCTACGGCGGCGACAAGGAACGCACCGCGCACGCCCAGAAGCTCGGGCTCATCCCCGAAGGCGCCAAGCTCGACCTCTCCTACCCCAAGTACCGCCAGTGGTTCACCGACCGCTGCCTCGAGCTCATGCGCGAAGGCGGCGTGAACTCTTTCAAGTGGGACCGCGCCGGCGACGGCGTCAGCCCGCATTTCATGGCGCTGCTCGACGTCGCTAAACGCCTGCGCTCGGAGAACCCCGAGGTCTTCATCAACGTCACCGTCGGCACCTGGCCCTCGCCGTTCTGGCTCAACCACGTCGATACCACTTGGCGCATGCATAGCGCCGACGTCGGCTGGACTGGTAAGGGCGACGACCGCGAGAAGTGGCTGACCTTCCGCGACGGCTATTGCCACAAGCTCTTCGTCCAAGCCTCGCCCCTCTACCCGCTCAACTCCGCGATGCACCATGGGGTCGTCCACGGCCGCGCGTTCCAAGGCGAGAAGGTCGGCAAGGCCGGCAACGACCTGAAGAACGAGGTGCGTTCGTATTTCGCCAACGGCGCCTCCCTGCAGGAACTCTACCTCACCCCGTCGATGATGACCCCGACGGCTTGGGACCACGTCGCCGCCTCGGCCAAGTGGGCCCACGCCCATGCGGACGTCCTCCGCGACGCGCACTGGGTCGGTGGCGACCCGCTCAAGCTCGAGCCCTACGGCTACGCCGCCTGGAACCCCCGCGCGGCGACGCTGATGCTGCGCAACCCCGACGACCAGCCGCGGACCATCGAACTGGATGCGGACGTCGTCTTCGAGCTACCGAACACGTTCCGCACGGCCACCCCGGCCTTCGACCTGAGTTCGCCCTATGCCGACCAACGCCTGCGCACCCTACGCCTCGTGGCGGGCAAGAAGGTGACCGTCACGCTCGAGCCATTTGAAGTCTTGGTATTCGACACCGGCGCTGGTAAGTAGCCCGGATGCTCGACTGGCTGCACGCCAACACCCTCCTGCCCGCCAACGGGTGGATCCTGCTCCTCGCCCTCTTCGGGGCGATGTGCATCGGGCTGTCGAAGTCGGGCCTCGCCGGCACCGCGACGCTGAACGTCGTCCTGATGGCGCAGATCTTCGGCGCCAAGCCCTCGGTCGGGCTGGTGCTGCCGATGCTCATCGTCGCCGACCTCCTCGGCTACCTCATGAACCGCCAGGGCGGCAGCTGGCGCCAGATCCTGCCCATGGTCCCGCCCGCCATCGCGGGCGTCATCGTCGGCTGGCTGCTCCTGGACCGCATCGATAACGCCGTGGCGCGGGTCGTCATCGGTTGGATCATCCTCGGCCTCCTCGCCTTCAACTTCGTCCTGCGCAAACGCCGGCAGCAGTTCCTCCAACTCACGGAGCACCGCGCTTTTGCGCAAGGCATGGGCTTCCTCGCCGGGACCGTCACGATGATCGCCAACGCCGCCGGCCCCGTCATGACCGTCTTCCTGCTCTCGCAGCGCCTCGAGAAGCGCGAGCACCTCGGCGTCTTCTGCCGGTTCTTCCTCTTCATCAACCTCTTCAAGCTGCCCTTCAGCAACTCCGTCGGCATCATCACCGGCCCCTCGCTGCTGACGAACCTCGTGCTCCTGCCGGGCGTCTTCCTCGGCCTCTACCTCGGCTGGCAGATCCTCAAGCGCATCCCGCAGGACGCCTTCGAGAACACCCTCGCCCTCCTCACCGCCTTCGCGGCGATTTGGTTGATTCTGTGATCCGCTAGGCGGATCAGAGAGTCGTGGGTTGGGGGTTGCGGGATGGGGGATGGGGAGTTGCAGCGGCGTTGACCCATGAAACCAGGTAGGGCGACCACTGCCGTGGTCGCCTAGTTGCATCACTTTCAAGAAGCACGCCAAACTCGTCCCAGGCCACGGCTAGGTCATCACGGCAGTGATGACCCTACCATGAGACGAATCGCATCATCCCAACCGCTAGCCGCTAGCCGCTGCACACACCCTAGGGTAGCACGCAGTGCTGCTCCTACCCCTTGGTGCATGGGTGGCTTTCTTTTAGAAGTTGGCACACCTAGCCCGACCGACAAGATAAGCCCTACCCCGATGCGTATCACAGATTATTACGTGGTCTCAGACGCCATGGGTAGCGTCACCACAATCCTAGACGAAGATGGCAACATCCTCGAGCGCCGAAGCTACGACGCCTTCGGCGATATGTCCTGTATGCTACCCGACAGCACTCCCGTTGCGTCCAGCCCGACCGGAGTAGACGTTGGCTTCCAAGGGCAAGTACGCGAAGAGTTCAGAGGACTTTACCAGATGGGCTACCGCTGGCATAATCCGGTGCTTGGCCGGTGGTTAAGTCGTGATCCGATTGGGCTGGACGGCGGGGTAAATTGGGCGGCATTTGCAGGCGATAATCCAATTAGCCTTCTCGACCCCCGGGGAGAATTATTCACGGTAGAATCAATTCAGACGAATGGCGGGACAACGGTGACCGTCGGGAAAACTGCACGGGAGTTCAAGGAGGCGATTACCAAGTGCGAAGACGGCTCTATACTCAAAATAAAGTTCACAGGCCATGCGAATGGACAGTTCCAGGGCTTGGACGATGCCGACCCGACCATCGAGCAAATAGCGGTATTTGGTGGAAACAACGACGTCCACCTTCAGGGCAAATCCCTCGGCTTCCAAATCATCCCACTTAAAACCCTATTGAACGGCAAGATGCGCGAGCGCTCCAAGATAATCCTCGATGGCTGCAATACAGCATGCAACGAAAACAGTAGGATGACCAACGGAACCATCGAAACGTTCAGCATCAGCAAAAGGCTCAGTGAACAGCTGGGACCCGGAATCAAAGTGGAAGGACACCGCTGGGCTGCATTCAACCTCCATCCCAGCAGCCTCTGGGAGAGTCTATTACGAAAGTATGGCTTGAGCCACAAGACGACCCCGATCCCGTCGATGAACAACACCTCCCTAGGGCCGGACGACACCTACATAGATGGAGTAAGGCAATGAACCGCATGAAAAAACAGGTTAAGTCATTGCTTGGAGTTCTGCTTGGTTTAGCCTGTGCCTTGTTTGCTGGAGCAAGCAATATACAGCTGCATACGATGGCCAGCAGGGACGAGTCTCCAGCCACGCTGATCCTAAACCTGACTTTGGTCGTGTGGGCACTTTCGCTGGCTGGAATCGTAGGCATATTCTGGCGAGACTCGTTTCTCGATGTATACAAATGGCGCCTTTTAACTCTATCCGTCATCTTAACCGCCCTTCGCTTCTACCTATTGATGTTGATCGACCCTCACTAGCGTTGATGTGCGGGTGTGTTAGGTCGACCGACGGGATAGTCACGGCTTGTTGACCCAGTGGGATCTATTATTAAGGTAGCTTGGAATTATTGGATTTCGGACCCACATCACAAAGCACCTGAGGCCCACCTGCCAGATTTCAATGGGCTTATCCTTTTGAACTAAAGTTGCACAACAGCCCTCGCACGAAAGCCACGAGGGCAACCCCTAACATTGACTACCCTGCGGCGGCCCTAGGCCAGCACGCAGTGCTGCCCCTCCCCGAGGACTAGGCCATCGGGAGAATATAAAGGGGGGCCGGAGACCGCAATATGAGTAAGCGGCCGTAGGCCGCAGCCCAAGCCCTGCGGGCATACTTCAGCTCACGCGTTTCCTAGCTTTAATTCCGTGCTTTCTTTTAGAAGTTGGCACGCCTAGTCAGGCCGACAAGATAAGCCCTACCCCGATGCGTATCACAGATTATTACGTGACCTCAGACGCCATGGGTAGCGTCACCACAATCCTAGACGAAGATGGCAACATCCTCGAGCGCCGAAGCTACGACGCCTTTGGCGACATGACCTGCATGCTACCCGACGGCACGCCTGTCGCGAACAGCCCGACAGGCGTGGACGTAGGATTTCAAGGACAAGTTCGCGAAGAGGTCACCGGGCTGTATCAGATGGGCTACCGTTGGTTTAACCCTTGCCTGGGAAGATGGCTCAGCCGTGATCCGATCGGAATGGAAGGCGGCGCGAACGAATCCTCTTTTTGCGGCAACCACCCCATCTCGACGACTGATCCATTCGGACTTATGGATATCGCCGGCAACACATCGGCCGACAGGAAATGCTCACAAATAGACAAAGACTTGTATCTCCAAAACGCTGCGCAGATACAAACACCTTTGGCGCTCCAGGCCAGCCCCAGTCAGAAATGCCTTCCGGACGTCATCCGTGGAAAATCAGCCAGCAATGTCGAAGACATCCTTCTGAAATACGCTCAATCCAAGAACGTCCCCATCACATCCTTCAAAGTATTAGTTGCCTTCGGGCATGGAAGTGAGACCACCGGAAAACTAGGCATAATCAAGTACACCAGCACAACGGAGATAGCGAACCCCAAGGCGCAAATGGCGAAATTCCCCGATGGCACGCCCATCAGACTCCCGTTCGTCATCATGTCACCCCAGCAGGCAGCCCAACAGATTAAGACACACATCAGTGGATGCACTTATAAGCCGAACGCCATCCTGCTAGCGAGCTGTTACGGCGCCGACGGCGTCGCGCAGGCCGTTGCCAACGCCACGGGACTGCCAGTCATCGCGACCCACGATGTTGTCTGGAGCAAACTGAGGAAGGACAACGGCTCGGTCAGGCTTTACCCCGTCAGACGCCCGATAGTCGGCGAAGAGGGCAAGGCCTACACCCAAAGCATGGACGCCGAAACCAATGACCCATTCGGCCCAATCACCACCACGTCCACCTGGACGGTCATATTTCCCCGATGAATAGAATCCTGAACATCAAATGGCTTAGGGCGGTCGGCCTGATGGGCTGCTTTGTTCTGGGATTTATCCCGCACCTGCTGGTTCGCGTTGCCACTCCCGCTGGAGACACCTGGATGACCCGCTGGAAGTTCCGCGAACAGACCCAGATTGCACAAGACCACCTATCCCGCGATCAGGTGCTCGGCATGGACTACCAATGGACACGATGCGCGGATTGGACGTTCCATCCCGTGCGCCTGCTTCTCATGAGCAGGTTGGTCGATGGCGGACGGGAAACCTTCGACGCAGACAACTTCGTCGTGAGTATCCCAGCCGCGACAGCGCGCAAACCCCATGCCGACTTGGTGAGAGCCGCGCGTGACGTGCATCGCCGCAGGTGCTCAACCTCGGCGGGCATCTTGTCACTGGAAGACCTGCAGTTCCTCGGAAGCCCAGATGATTACCTGCGCGTCGACACGCTCGAACCAGGATACTCCGAACGATTCGCCGAAGTCATGCGGTCGGGAGTCCCCTGCACTTACGAGGCATCCGCAGGGAGCGGGGACTTCCCGTCAACCTGCGACAAGGTCTACTGGTACCTCGAAGCGGCTAGTCGGCAGTCCGACTACGCTTGTTCTCCGCTTTGCATCCCCGCCCCTGAAGCTGAGATCGACCCAAATCGATATCCGTTCTTCGCTGACCAATTCTCTAGGATGAGCTACCTGCATTGCGCCGCCTTTACGGCTACGGAATTTCATTGCCCCGACTGCATCCGCAAGGTGCGTTACTTCCTGTCTCGCCGTTCCGCTTACCCGCCGGAACAAACCATGGCCTACCGGATCATCGAAAAGCGGGTGAAGGAAAGCGCAGAAGGAAAATGAGAAGTCATCTACTTTGCCTTCTTGCCGGGTGGGTGCTTGGCTGGTTCGTCGTCACGCCCCTGCGCTACGATGTCTCCTTGGTCGTCCCCCACAGGGACCAGCGCGAGGCTCAAACCTGGACTTCGAATGGCCTCCCCCATTCGCGCAGAGGGGCTCTGGACTTAGCCTTCCCCTCCAAAGTCAGCCTGGCCGAGTACGATTTCGAGTTGGCATGGGAATCCTACGATTTCGTGACGGGAGCCCTATCAGGGATGTCGGAACCCTGGGTGAAAGTCATGTGCATGGAGTCGCTCGCGTCGTTTTATCAACGCGAGCAAGCGCCCTCAGACCTTGATGCCGCGCTCTATGCCCGACGTCGAAGCGAAGTGCTGCGTTTACGAGAGCAATTGATCGTCAACGGGATGACTTCCGACTGGAAACGAGCCGTGCGGAACGGCGACTACGTTGACTGGAAAGAGGCCTTGAAGGGAGATACCTCAGCCGAACCCGCGGAAGTGGCTAGGCACCTCATGATGATCCTCAAGCGGAACTGGGAACTAGAACCGATGGACGCGCCCCTGTCGCTCGCGCCCAAGCGACGGGAACTGCTACTACGCATCGTCGACCTCATCGAGAAGTACCCCTGCCCAGAGGCCAAGGACGACCTCATAGATTATCGGCGATATTACCAGCCGACCAACGAAGACAAGGATTGGCTCAACTTACTCCAAAGGGCCGGACTCCCGTCTAAGTAATCTGGCGTGGTCACGGTTTTCCGGTCTAGGGCCGGCAAATTTCCGGGAGGCAACTACACTAAAGGAACCGAGAACCGCCAGCTGCCAACCACCTTGCAGCTTCTTTCGCAGAATCTTCAACTCGAGCAATCCAAGTAGCACTATGACCAGTTCAAGCGAAATGGGCATTCCGCGATGAAAGCGTTCGTCGCGATCATCGCCACCGCCGCACTTGTCTTAGGGGCGATTACCGACAACGTGGACAGCCCTACATACGGAAAGCTCCTGACGATCACTTTCATCAGCGAAGTGATGGCGGCAGCAAGTTTTCTCTATCTTTTTGGTACAAGCCGCGGCCTGTTGAAATACTATAGCGCAGTTTGCGTGGTGCTATGTCTCCTGATCCTCGCGGATGCAGCCAGTCGACTTTTCCTTTTACCATAATAATTATGCGGGTTTGTTGGCCCGCTCTAATACCCTATGGCAAGGCTGCGCCTTGCCCTCCACCTTAGGAGGACGCGGCAAACCACGCCCCTACCTGATGAAGGATACAGCGGATAGTGGATGGCCCTACCGGGAGACAAACCATCGGGCGACCCCAAGTCCGTTCGCCGACGAACGCAGAAGACCAACCCGCTTGGCTATCCTCGCTCGCTACAGCCGAAGGTCGTGACGCCGTCCCGACCCTACCTAAAGATGCGAGGCAGTCCCGACCCTACCCCAAGGCATGCGGCGCAGCCGCGCACTCCCCTCAACCCTCACCCCACAACCCTCA
>JACCDX010509652.1_pt1 | contig 20316 bp, 37 predicted proteins | sample 7449681 | NCBI WGS metagenome assembly JACCDX01 (sample SAMN15323450, study PRJNA562643) | freshwater metagenome | isolation source: river surface water | place: USA:Blue River Watershed | collected 2017-08-18
GTATTTATCTTAGTGTTAAAATCAAACGTAAAAAATTATGTTTCGTCCAAGATTAAACTCTGGTGAATACGATTTAGTAAAGAGCTTTAGAAACTCAAATGTCGTTGGAATTATTGGCGATCGCCACGCTCCATTTACTCATCCAGATTATTTTAAATTCATTTACGAAGTCTTTAATAAGTTCCAGGTTAACACGATTGTTGACATTGGTGATGATACTGACTTTCACGCTATTAGTTATCATGAGAGCGACCCTGATGGTCATTCAGCTGGTAGTGAGTTAGATTTAGCTCGTAAAGAACATGAGCAATGGTGGAAGGCTTTCCCCGAAGTTTATGGCTGTATAGGAAACCACTCGAGTCTACCTCATCGTAAGTTACAAACTGCGGGCTTGCCAAAAGCTATGTTTAAGACTTATAATGAGATGATGGGTTATCCTGAAGGTTGGACTTGGAAGCACTCACATGAAATTGATAATGTTATCTACCAGCATGGTACAGGAAGTAGCGGTCAGATGGGTGCAGTTAATAGAGCAAGAGATAATCGTCAATCGACAGTTATTGGCCATATTCATTCATTTGGCGGGGTAATGTATAGTGCAAGCGAAAGAGATATGATATTTGGTCTTAACGTAGGTTGTGGGGTTGATGTAAAGGCTTATGCGATGGCTTATGGTAAGGTATATGCTAAGAAACCTACTTTGGGTTGTGGTATAGTAATCGACGGAAAGATAGCGTTATTTATTCCAATGGATTTAGGCAGTAAAATAGAATGGCTGTAAAGGACAAACAAGAGGAAGAAACTGAAAAGCTGACGTTTGCTGATATGGCTGACTATATGCTCAGTTTGGCAGAACTTCATAACCTATTAGAAGAAAGTAACGCTCCTCAGAAGTACGCTCTTCAGGTGAAGATTTGTGACGAAATAGAAGCCATTATAGACTTCCTAAGCATCCGAAAATGATAAAGCTAACTTATGATAACCCACCTACGTTTATTGAAATTGGCAAGCTCAAAAAGCGTAAGATTTATTTGGGTTACAATGCAATTTATGCAGGCATCCATTACTCGGTACGGCAACGTATAGTCCATGAGTTAAAGCAATTCTTGTGGTGTAAGGAATTTGCAGAAATAGGGCTCATGGATGAGCCAGTAAGGGTCAAAATAACCTACCATCGTGAGCTTAAAAACTGGGACTTGGATAATAAGTGCGGCTTATGGGCTAAATGCTTCCTAGACTTAGCTAAAGGACAAATATTCAAAGATGATAATGTGAGGTACGTGCGGGAGTTGGTTTATGCGTATCAGGAAGGTGCTGACAAGCTGGTAATAGAGATCGAGCCAGTGTAAAAAGGAAAGGGGGCGATAAGCCCCCAATCTTTGTCTAAAGGATAACCAATAAAAACCTCTAGACGATAACCACAACTATTAACCAAATATACTAATTAAACTTAAACTTTCGTAAAATAATTATCAACAGGAATCCCCTCTTTTTCCTCGTTCTGCATCAACATTACCACTCCAAACATAATAGCAGATAAATGGTCTTCTGACCGGTCTCCTGATAAGTACTGAGCGAGGTGTCGATCTAAACTCTCCAATAAAGCCTCACTTGGCTGACCTAACTTCCAATTATCCTTACCGTAGTTATTAGAGCCTTTACGCAGGTGATAACCATAACGCAATCTCGCATACGCTGTAAGTGCTGTTGTTAATGGCTTGTTGGTATCACTATCTCGCTGTGAACCGCTCTCAAATACTCTCTTATCAGAACTTACGCTCATATTATTCTTCCACCAGTCTATGTTGTCGTGTGATATTGTCATTATACTTTAAATAATAGAATCAAAAACTGAAATTACTTGTACTCTACCAAAATATGTTTTAGGTTGCCATACAAGTACATCTGTTAATTCAAATTTCTCTTGTGCTTTCTTATATTTCCCATTAGGATTGGCAGGTATAAACCAATGCTGAAAGATAATTCTTTTATTTGCAACACGAGACAACTCTTTTAATAAATCATGATTCCATTGGAACTTACCATTGTATGGCGGATCGCATAATACAGTATCAAACTCATTATCTTTAACAAAACCACTCATATTTGAAGCATCACAAATTATATCTGGATTGTTATCAATATCTAAATCTAATCTAATATCACCTAAATTTGATTTACCGCAGCACACATGAAGTGTTTTCCCTATAAATAACCCACTTAATACATCTTCTATTGAATCGTTCCAAAGTTTCTTTTTTACAGTATAAACATGACTAGTACCAGCTAATGGTACATTACCTTTTGTTTTATCTATTGCAGGTTGGTTCTTATAGGTTACACTTGCCATAATATTATCGCTGAATTAGTTTTCTTAGAGTCAATCTAATCTCTCTTAACTCGTACTCCTTCTGCTTTTTGAGTAACATCAATGCCTCAATCTGCTTGTTCTTTTTGATTTGCTCTGCCAATGCTTCGTATACTTTCATTTTATCCTATCGGCCCAATTAAAACTTCTTTTAAAATCAGCCTCGTTTGTTGCAAAATTAGGTTTATCGTAGGTGAGATGGCGGAAAATAAGAACTTTACCGGAGACCTTACTAACCGCCTTCCCTACGCTTACCAGTTCGACTTCACAGCCACCTGAATTGTTAAACTTCCAAACGCTTCCTATTAACTCCTCTACGCTAGTATAAGAAATCCTCATCGTCGTCCTCTAAACTTTCCCGTAACCTCGATAGAGTTCTGGATGATTCTTCGCTATACCTGTCTTGCTTGTCTACAATCCGTAAATTGTATAGGGCTTGACAAAACCTCACGTTTGGATTAGCTAAAAGATATTCTCTTAGCCGTTCAAGGATTTCTACGTTATAGTTAATCCTCTTTAGCGTCATCTCCGCTCACTTCTTCTCCCTCACCTGGTAATTTGAAAGCATCAATAGCCTCCTTTACCAATACTGCATCATCTAACGATAATACTCCTTTAGCTTGGGCAACTAATGCTACCTCTACTAAAATTTGAATTGCTTTGTTCTGATCCATTGTTATTATTTTTACTAAATTAAATTAAAAGTCGTAATTAGGCAACATGAAATTATCAACATTATTGTCATAGAAACTTGCATAAGCCAAATTGCACTTCATGAGGGCTTTACCGGTCTCTCCATTCCTATTTTTACGTACATAGGTAACTACCATCCCACGAGAGTCTACCATCTTACCATCGTATTCAAACTCAGGATAATCGTAATACTCTGGTCTCCAAAGCATCAATACCATATCCGCATCTTGCTCGATACTCCCCGATTCTCTTAGGTGGTGAAGGAAAGGTATTTTAGGGTCTGACTGTTCTACCTGACGGCTTAACTGTGAAATAGCGATGATGGGTATATTTAACTCCTTGGCTAATAGCTTTACCTTTCTACTAATCTCAGAAATCTCCTGCTCCCTATTGCCTCCTTTAGACTTAGTGGTGATCAGTTGTAAGTAGTCAATAAAGATTAGTTTAACATCATGCTTACGCTTCATTGTGATGGCTCTCGCCCTAATCTCGTCTATTGTAGCACCGGGTTTGTCGTCAATAAATATTGGCAAATCACCGATGGATTGGATAGCACTAAAGTAATCTAATACCTGCTTTTCGGGCAACATAGTCATCCGAGAATTACAAATCTGGGACTCGATAGCTGCAAACTTCTTAGTTAGCTCTACGCTACTCATCTCTAAGCTAAAGAAACCTACTGGGGTCTTATCGTACTTTGCAAGCCTATACGCAATATTAATTCCGAAGGTAGTCTTACCCATTCCAGGTCTACCTGCTAATACTGCAACTTGCTGGTTCTTAAAGCCTACTATTACCCTATCTAAATCAGTGTATCTGCTCTTGCAACCTGAGAATTCCCCTCTAAGCTCATTTTCCTGCTCTCTAATCATCTCAAGTAGTGAAGTTGATAGTTGGACACCACCTACATTAGAAACTTCGTTAGAGAGGCTTAAAACCACCTCATTTGCCATTACCATATTTTCGTCTAAATCGGTTGATAGGTCGTATAGGCTGTTAATTAGCTTTGATGACTTCTCAATTCCTTCTCTACGCTCGTTTAATTCAAGTAGTGTATGGCAGAAGAACTCAAAAGACGAATAAGATCCTGAACGCTCCATTAGCTCCATCAGGAAGAAGTTACCTCCGATAGATTCTAAGTTATGGGTGTTTCTTAGGTAAGTAGTTACCGATATTAGGTCGATTGGTTTGCTTTGAGTATACAGGCTAGTAAAAGCGTTAAATACAGTCTGGTGTTCATTTTTGTAAAAGCAATTAGCATTAATAATGTTTATAGCGGTTACAAATGCTTTAGGGTTGTTTAGGATAATCCCCAAGACTTGTTCCTCTATTTCGATATTGTGTGGTTGTATGCGTGTCATTAGAATAGTTCTATTTGGTTTGTATTGGTTTTTTCTATTATACCCATTACGGTATCTAATATTGTTTTGCCTGCTTGATAGTCTACAAGGTTTCTAGCGATTTTATCTAATCTTTGCTCTCCTTTATATTGTCTAAAATCGTAATCATGAAACTCACACCATCTACTAACTTCATCCTTACCTTCCATTATACTTGACTTTCTTTCATTTAAGTCATTTGGTAGTTTAAAGTTTGTCCAGTATAGGTGTCTACCTCTTTTCTGTGCAGGAATTAACGGCTCGTAATACGGTATAACATTTTCTACTACATACTTACCTTTAAACCAATTTTCCAGAAATATAACTTCTTGATATAACATCATGTTTGGGTATTCCGGTGTTGTAGTTTCTCTCCTTGCAAATCTTGCTCTTGAATGAGTTGGACATGGAGGTGATGACCAAATAAAGTCAAATTCTTTGTAATGATCAAGTAAATATTGATGAGCATCAGCTATAACAACAGTATCATTTGGGAATCGTTCTTGATACATCCTGGATAATTCAGGGTCTAACTCAACTGCAGTTATTTCATGGTCGTCACCCCATTTGTATCTGTTGCCGCCTAAGCAGGCATATAGGTTTAAAATTTTCATTATGCTTTGATTTTTGGTTTTTCTTCTTTTGGTCTATTAGCAAAGTTAAGATATTTTTCAAATTTGCTAGGACTAAATAAAGTATTTGGTGTTAGGTACTGCTCGTATTCCGTTCCTGTCCATCTCGCAACCTGGTTGTCTATAACAGTTTTAAAATCTTCTACGGTAAAACCTTCGTTCAACCTTCCGCTTATAGACCTTTTGGTGTTCTCATTTCCTGTACGGTATTTAGAGTTAGTCTTCTCATTCAAATACTTCACAATTTCCTCTATCTCGACAATATATTTATTATTATTATATATATTATTATTATGTAGACATTTTTGTCGTGAGGTCACGTCATTTTTGTCGTGAGGGGTAGACAGATTTGTCGTGAGGGTAATTGTCCTTTTATTAGCATCTAAAACATCTACTTTTACGTCAATATAACCTGCTTCTGAAAGCTCAGAAATAACTCTCGATAGGCTTCTATCTGACTTACCTAAATGCTCCCCTAATCGCTTATTAGTAACCGTACAAACGCCATACCTATCGCAGAAATTTGCAATAAGAGTATATACCAATTTAGACTGGTCAGAGATAGTTTTATCGAACATTACGTCAGCGGGCATAGTGTAATAGTAGCCGGTCATTTTAGTTTCTCGATTATGATGTTATCTAATAAACGTCTTGATATCCCGAACTTGTCCTGAGTGCACAGAAAGCTGTTGCTTCTAACAAAGAAATCATAAACCTTTTGCTTATACCCATCAGAAATCATCTTAATGCGGTTTTCCATCTTAATCTTCGACTGGGCAATCATATCGTCCGTAAAATACTCGTAAACTGGCTTAACCTTTAGATTATAAGTCTTTGGCTTTGGTGGTAGTGGTTTTACGTATTGCCTTAGTGTAAAGCTTTCGTAGAACGTCTTATATCTTGTGGCAAATTGATAATCGGTATCTAAGATGTCTCCTGTTGTGCAATTAGAGTGGATGATTGTAGAGTGGTCTCTAGCTCCTCCTGTAGCTCTTGAGATACCTAATTCGCTGTAACCATATTCTGTTCTTAGGATATAAAATAAAGCTCTCCTTGCGTCCATTACATTTCTTCTTCTGCATGGGCTTAATAGGTCGTCAATATTTACTTCAAATACTTTACAGCAAGTGTCTTTTAATAATTCTAAATCTACTGGTTTTGGGTCGTGTATCATTGTTTGTTTGGTTTTAATGGTCTGTCTCCCTTCATTACAGGCTCTAAGGCTCCGCAACAGTGGCAACAATAACCTAAGTCTTTTAATTTTTTGTAAAATAGTTCGTTAAATGCTTCGTAATAGCTTTTGTAGGGGTCTGTTTGCTTATACTCTTCTAATGCTTGAATCTCATAATAAGCAGCACTTCTATCTTTGTTCATCTGATGACCGATATATGCAGGACTCATTCCAAGTTCCTTGTACATAAGATAAGCAAGCATCATCCGAGCCGCAGGAAGTGGAGTAACCCTACTAGACCTTCTAATGGCGTTCGGGCTAACTCCTGTTAATTCCTTTATAGCTTCAAAAGCTAAGTCCCAACGATAATCGTCGGTAAACTTGACCTTAGAAAGGGAGATCTTTTTCTTCTTTTTTCTCGCCTCTAACATAGTCATTTAAGCATAAGAAATGGGTTGAATAACCTTGCATCTCTTTACGTTTAACAGCTTTTAACTTAATTACCTCTTGAGTTCTACCGTCTTTAGTAGTAAACTCTCTTCTAAACTGAGCGTTATCAGGGTTTGATAAGATTTCTCTTAGCTGATTTACGTTCAAGTCGATTAATAAAGTGTCGCCCAATTCTTGAGCTGATCCGCAATATTGCGTTACCTTGTTTTCTGTACTCATTTTAATTGTTTTAGATTGTTTATTAATTTTTGTTTGTATTCGTTAGCAATTTTTAGTTTCTCTCGGATTTTCTTTTGCGTATCCTTATTCATCTCTACAAGTATATGGCGAATCTTTAGCGGGTCTTGTTGTCTTGGGTCATAACTTATGAAATACCAATCCTTGATACCTGTTAATAACGCATAGCCTTGTATTTGATAATAATATTCTTTACGAGCTTTCGGAAAGTCCATAGGATCGAGAACAAGATTATCCAAGTGAATAGTAGGATTATAAGGGCACTTAACCTCAATACCAAAAGAGCCATCTGCAGCAATACCATCAGGAGTTCCACCGAAATAGTCATTACAGTCAATAAAGCCTGGTTTAATGATTTCAGTATCGCTTTGGTCTGCGAAAATAGAGATAGCCTCATCCTCGTAAGAATTACCCCAAGCTGTCGCAGCATTTGTAAATTCATTTTCATTTGGTAAATTCTCGATTAGTGTTTCTGCTATCTTTTCTTTGATATAGGTTACTGCCCCCACTGATAGAATATCCGCTTTGCTTTTAGGTTCTGTCATTAGCTTATGTAACTCACTTGGAGTAAACTTACCGCTTCTGACTTTATACCATTCTACGCTTTTATGCTCTATCGTCCCCATCTTCTTTTTCTTTTTTAGTGATTACGGTATACATTAGAACAAAGCTAATAATAAATACAATAAGTGTAACTATCATTAATGCTGCTACCGGCCCGAATGCAACCAACCAGCTTATGTTTAGCAACCCGAGAGCCTTGCCCCCGACTAAAAAGGTACTAATTACTAATACCCATGCTAATAGCTTATCTCCGTTCATTCTTTTACTCTTAATATTCCCTTATCGTGGAGTAGCTTTTGTTTAGGTGGGGCTACCTCAGCAGGAATTGTAAATGCTAACTCTAGTGAACTTAAGATATCCTTTAAATCGTCTATTGACGTTACATTGTCCCAATTAATCTCATATCTAATAGGATCAAATGTTTTGGTATATTCTACTACTTCTTCCATTATAAGAAACTTGATGAAGGTTTAAAGCTATTTACTGGCGTAGCTTCTTTGCCATGGGTGTTTGTTGCATCTGCATCCTTTGTATCGTCGATACCGAATAAGCCATTTAGAGCGTACTTACGAGCGTAAGAAGAGGTAGCACCGGTTTGTTGTGCATCATCCATACCCTTTTTGTCAATCGATTCACGAGCAAATCCAGTTGCACTAACTTGAGTTTCTCCATCATAAACAGTAGCGATAGCTTCTACATAATTCTTACCACCTACCTCTATAACAACATCGGAAATATTCATGTAAAGTTGGTACTTTGCTAATAATGGCTTAACCGCCTCGATAATATCCTCACAGGAGCGATACTTGTACTTCCCGAAGGAATTGACTTGATTTTTTGGTGCTTTCAGTTCTGACTGGATTGCAACCATCTTTTTAATTAACTCTTTCATGACTGAATGTTTAATTTTTTAATTTTTAGTTAAGTTTGTTTAAAAGTTTAGATAAATAAATTTGGTTCGTCTTTGTCTATCGTAAATATACTAATATTTATAAGTTTTAACAAATCTAATTCGATTGTAAAGCCAAATTTTCTAATACTTTTGTTGGTATTAAATCGAAAGTAGAACCAGTTGATAAATGAGTCAGGGCCTATGTTTAAGTACCCATGCAGCTCTCGTTTTGATGATAGTTTGATTTTCATGCGTGCTTGTTTTTTAATTTTTAATTTGCGTTTTTCTGTTTCGAGGACTACTTGTCCATTTCTCTTAAAAACTAATCTCATATTACTAAGTTTATTGTTTTTACAAATGAATCTACACCTGCAGCTTCCATATCGGCTCCTAATTTATCCTCAAAAACTTGACGGACGTAGTAGCCTTCTTGCTTTGTGTAGTAAAGGTTAAACCAAATCATTTTAGGTTGATACTTCTGCCATATCTTATACAAGTCCTCATAGGCAATCTCCTCTTGAGTTTCTAAATTATAAAACATGGATCCTGTCTTTTGCTTCCACCAATTAGCGTATAGCCACTGGTCGAAGTCTTGATACTCTTTCTGTGAATTATACATAATCTTTCTTTTTTAATATGGACTTGTACCCTTCGAACTTTGGCTCGATACTTAGTGTATAGCCCATAGCGTTAAAATAACTTCTTAGTGTTTTGATTGTTGGATTGTTGTTTGATTCGATCATTGATACGAACGCTTGTGTTACGCCCATCCTATCAGCTACTTCCTGCTGACTCAAATTCCTATTCTTTCTGTAATCACTTAGCTTCATCTTCTACCTCCTTGTATTGTTCTTCTAAAAATAATCTCATGTCATTATTAAACGATTTAAGCGACTCTAAGTCCATCTGGCATAAAACCTCTATCGTATCTAATAACTCCCCGCAGAACTCATCTAATACGTCTTGTTCTTTAGTTTTAACGACGTGGTTTAGGTTGATGCGGATTTGTTCGATTGATGACTTGAGTTTAGCGATATGGTTGCGTACCAGGCTTGACTTTCCAAGCTCAGGCATCTCCATAAAATATTCAAACTCCATTAATCGGTTTAGGACTTTCATCTTAGCCAGCGATCGCCTAATTCTTTCGCCTTGTTCTACAGTAATCTTCATAATGCTTGTTTAATAAATTGTTTTAACTCTTGTAAATAATCTCTTTTAGTGTTGTCTAGTTTCTCAGACTTTCTAACCATCGTTTGTTCGTATAGCTTCCGATAGTTAATCATTGCCATCTCCTTAGGAGTAATCGACGTGTCGACTAATAGCTTCATTGATTTGTTCGGCTTCCTAAAGCCTCTAATTTGTACATTCATTGCTTTAATAATTGTTTAATTTCTGATAGGTCTGCCGGTTGTACTACGCTGAAACATTCTGAATCGAATTGCAGTTCCATCGGGCCAAACTCTAACGTGTCTACTTGTTCGTTAATTATCTCTTCTAGCAAGATACCTCTAAATGTTCCAAGTACTATTACCTTTCTTATGGTATAAACTTTACCAGGGGCAGGTGCTTGTACCTCAAAATCGAAGTGATCTTGATATTTTTCGTATGTGCAGTGGCACAGGACTAAATCACCAACTTCCATATCGCTATAAATATTACCGTTAATCCTATGGTCAGAAAGCATAATCCTGCAACCATTACACTTTGGTCTTTACTGTTCATCTTCTAATTCTTTAACTCTTGCTTCCAACTTTTCTAAGCGTTCGATTAATGCGTCGATTGTGTTCTTCCTCATTTGGCTAACATCAGTCAGCATATCGATTCTTTGAGATAGTATATCCATTCTTTCTCTTTGGTGTTCATCTATCTCGATTAGGTTTTTAATTATTTCGTGTGTCATAATTCAATAAATTTTTGTTTTGCGTTGTCGTTTAAATAGGTTTTGCCCTTAATTGTTAATTCATAAACGGTATAGATGTTCACCATCCTCCATCCCTTAGCATCGCTATCCCATACCAGCTTTAAGCCTTTCTCTAATGGGTCATAGGCTAATTGTCCTTCACCTTCGGATTTTACGTCGGTTCTAAAGCGAATAGCTCTTACTGTACCGTCTTTCTTTACGAATCTTGCCACGTATTGGTGGCGTTTGGTTTTTGCTTGTGTTGTTGTCATAGCTGATTGATTTAAAATACTAATGTAAATAATTCTTTGATTACGTAGTTAGTTACTTCTAATTTAGTCTTGTCTGATGCAATATCCTTATACCAGTACATTGGAGTAATGCGGTTACCTTCATCGTCTTTAGTTACATCTAACCACTTCTCTATATCGTTAGCTGAATACCAATCCTCTAATAGCTCAGAGAATAAATAGTAATGGACGGTAACGTAATAAGGATACGATTCACCTGGAGGATATATCTCTATCTCTACATCCCATCCATACACATCAGCTGGATTGATAGCTTCTAGGTTAGATACTTTGTAGTTTGCTTGGTGGAACAACTCTTCCATAACAGATAAGCTGTCCTTGGTAATGTGGGTTTTAAATTCAGTTGTCATGTGGTTAGCTAATGATTAGGTTTGCAATGTGGTTAATTAATACGATTAATACGAATGCTTTTAATACAATCGCTACTGTCTTTAGGTTGATTTTATCTTTCATTGTTTGGTTAATTTGTTTATCAAATATACAACGAATAACTTATATTCCAAATATTATTATAATTATTTTTATTTATTTATTAAAAACGCCTAATTGTAGGTACAAACTGTCGATTAAATTGCTGCAAAAGAACTCAATACAGATACAAACTACCAATACATTAATACGAATAAAATAGATCTATAAACAGAATTGACAGAGATTTATGGTTGATTTGAGTATGATTTGAGCAAAAGAAGAAGAACTTTGTGAGTGTTCTTGAGACCAATAATTATAAGACAAACCTTATATCATTAAGTAGTTGTTTGGTTTTGAGCTTGAAACTGAGTAACTCGATGTGTTTCGTTTAAGTTAGATTGCTTAACCAGGACGCAAGTGGTCGACTCCACACCTTTTGTTGCGTTTACGTTTGATTATGTCTGAAACAGCTGATTGGTGTGTTGCGTTAGAGTTAATTATATAAAATCCTTAGCAAAACTTTTTCTGCAAACCCCGTTGGGCATAATTATACAACCCACAGGTAATTTACACTACATCAGGTATAACTTATACTAAAATAAAAAAATATATGGGGTCTTATTTTAAGAAAGTAGATAGGGTATAGGAAATCAGATGGTCAAAAAATATATAGGTAGGAAATCGACAATTTGCATAAAGTCGTAGAGAATAAATACGAGTAGGTAACGCAGTAGGAAGTATGTTATGGGAATTGACTCGCCCTTCGGCTCAAACAGATATATAGAGAAAAAGAAAAAAGAAGTAGACAAGAAAAAAGAAAAAGAAATCTCAAGGGAAAGAAAAGAAGAAAAAGCCCCCAAAAAGAAGAAAAGAAAGAAAAACAAAGATAACTTCTTGCTGTCGATACAAACAGCTAATTGCTCGATCCAAGCACCTCTAGATGCAAGTTCAGCTCTTCCTCGACTTAAGCCACGTCGTCCTAAAAACTATAACGCTAATATATGTAAAATTCCTGACATATGCAAATAATGTTTATAATTAATTAATCCTTTTACACTCTATGAAACTATTTATAAACTTTAGTTAAATATATTTGCTTTTTAAGAAAATAATTCGTATATTAGCTCCTGTTATGGCGATAAACTTTGTAAAGCAAGCTCATGGTAATATTTTAATTACCGAAACTGGTAAACCCAATATCTATCTTATGGGCCACTTTTATGGCGTTATGACCAATAACGATGCAGGAACCCATATTAATGTTAGAGACGGTGATTATAACATCACATTTGCGGTAGCAGACATTGGAACGATTAATGGCTCTGCTGGCCCTTGGACTTTAGCTACTGCATTAGCAGAACTGGATTCTAAGATATTTAAAGTGTAATTTATGTTAGACGACCCAAAGGCGTTAACTAGATACGATAGAACAAGGCTTGTGCCAATGAAACCTGAGCTAATGGCGATTGAAGACATCAACGCTAAGATAGACCAGGTGGAAGCGATAACAGAAGATCCATCAATAATGACCTTCGGCAGTGCCCTTGAACTAGCAGGTATAACAGCGACTAAATGGGAATCTCTTAAGCAAGTTTGCAAGAGACGTGAGTTGGAGTACGAGTTGGAGAGGATAGAATATATTAAACAGCGATTTGAGAATAGAATCTTTGAATCGGCGTTAAAAAACCAAGCTAATGCGACTATGGCAATATTTGCCCTAAAAAATCACTACGGTTGGTCGGATAAGCAAAATGTAGAGATACAAGCCACACAAACTACTAAAGTTGACGTAAGTGACATGGATGAGGAGTTGAAGCGTCAGTTAGCCGAGAGGTACTTAACAGGGAGTGTGTTAGATGAAGGTAACTAAAGATTTATTAGAATCGGCCGCTATTGATTTAGCGAGAAACGATTTTGCGTTCTTTGTAAGGTTTATTAAGAAAGATTTCTCTAGTACGTGGTTTCATGCGTACATAATGGAATCGCTAATGAAGCTGTATAGAGATGACGATAGTAAGAAGCTAATGATCTCTATGCCACCCCAACATGGGAAGTCCACACTAGCGACACAGTTATATCCCGCCTACCTGCTTGGTGTTAATCCGGACTTGAAAATTGTTATCGCATCCTATACGGCTGACTTAGCATCAAGGTTTAATAGAGAGGTTCAGAAGATTATCGACTCACCTGAGTATAAAAAGATATTCCCTGATACTAAACTGGCGAAGCCTAGAAGCGGTGAAGCTATCCGTAACAACGATATGTTTGAAGTGATAGGAAGGCGAGGATATTTAAAGTCGGTAGGTACAGGAGGTTCTTTAACTGGGTTTAGCGTTGATGTGTTGATTTGCGATGACTTGATTAAGGATTATAGTGAGGCAAAGTCGCTAAATGTGAGAGAGACGGTTTGGGATTGGTACACTTCAGTAGCGGAGAGTCGATTACAGAATAACGGAAAGCAATTATTGATTGCAACGCGTTGGGATAATGACGATCCTTTGGGCAGAGCAGCGAAACGAGATGACGATTGGAATACAATCACTCTACCTGCTTTGAGAGAATCAAAGGACGATGGACGTTGGTATGATAAGAGGGAAGTTGGGGAAGCACTATGGGAGGCTCGTCAGTCTGCAGAAAGATTAGAAAAGATTAGAGAGGCTAGTCCCATTATCTTTAACTCCCTTTATCAACAAGACCCACGACCAGCAACGGAAAGTTTGGTTTACCCTGATTGGCAGGAGTGCGATAACTTCCCAGAGACGGACAATGTGTTTTACGGGCTTGACTTTGGTTTTACCAATGACCCGACTGCATGTGTGAGGATGACAAAGATTGGGGAGTCTATTTTCTTAGATGAGCTGTTTTATGCTACTAAGATGACCAACAAAGATATTGCCGACAGCTTGAAGAAGAATGATGTGGGGATGTATGAGGAGATATATGCTGATTCGGCAGAACCTAAGTCAATAGCTGACTTAAAATTGAAATTTAATGTTAAACCGCAGAAAAAAGGAAAGGGATCAGTCCTTGCGGGTATAAATAAACTAAAGGAATACAAAGTGTTCTACACCAAGCGAAGTAAGAACATTGCAACTGAGGTAAAGAACTATCAGTGGATTATGGCTAACGGAGAAAGTACTAACGTACCTATCGACAACTACAACCACTGTTTAGATGCAATCAGATGTGCGTTCTTCACTAAATACGGTAGTGAACGTAAATGGTACGTAATTTAAATGGGATTATTCGACTTTTTAAGAGGTAATAAACCTCAACAACCGATTACGCTTCAGAAAGGCATTGACCCTGCGATAGCAAGAATGCTGAATATGAGCTTGGCTAAAGGCCCTGTTATGGGTGAGGATAGCTTCCAAACTTATGTAGATAAGGGCTATCAGTACAACGCAGACGTATACTCGGTTATAAACTTAATTACAAGAAAGGCTGCTACTGCTGCTCCGATTCTCTATGAGATTGTAGACGACAGAGCCTTCCAAAGATATAAGTCCTTTACTGCGAATATGAGCAAACCTCAAGACATCGCAGAGGCAAACCATCTAAGACAAAAGGCATTGGTAGAAGTTGACGAGCGTCACCCTATCATCCAAACCCTCCATAACCCTAATGACTTCCAGAGCTTCTACGAGTTCTTTGATAATTACTTAGGATTTAAACTTATCACCGGTAACTCTTATGTTTATGGTGTAGGTGCTGTTACTGGCCCTAATGCTGGTAAATTCAAACAGCTTTATGTATTGCCTGCTCACTTGACAAGAATCGTTAGTGGTGGTAAATATGACCCTGTTAAAGGCTATACCATCACTACTGCTTACGACTTCCAAGAAATCATGGCCGAAAAGGTTATGCACTCTAAATACTGGAACTCGGATTACTCAGTAGAAGGCTCACACCTTTATGGACAATCTCCTTTGCGTGCTGCATTGAGAGTATTGCAACAATCTAACGATGCTCAAACTGCGAGCGTGAAGTTGCTCCAAAACACAGGTGCTCAAGGTATCTTGTACGATAACAGTCCTGATAGTTTCTTAACTCCTGAGCAAGCAGCAGAAATCCAAAGAAAATACAAAGCAGAATATAGTGGCCCTGAGAATGCAGGTAACATTATCGTTACTTCGGCTAAAATCGGATGGCAGCAATTAGGCTTATCATCGGCCGACTTAGAGATTATGTCTGCTATGAAGATGAACCTTCGTCAGTTATGTAATGTTTATCGTGTTAACTCGGCATTACTAAATGACCCTGATAACAAGACTTACAATAACATGTATGAAGCCCGTAAAGCCCTTATAAGCGACGCAATTCTACCTGAGCTTACCTCAGCTAGGGCTGACTTCAATAAGTGGCTTGTAGAGCCTTATAATAAGTCTGAGAACAAACGCTACTTCTTGGATTTTGACTTAGATGTGTTCCCTGAACTACAGGAGGATAAGAAAGAGCAAATCTCGTACTTAGAGAGAGCTTGGTGGTTAACCCCTAATCAGAAATTGGAAGAGATGGGTTATGGTAGAAGCGAAGATCCTAACATGGACAAAGTTTACGTTTCTATCCAAGTTCAACCTATCGACAAAGTAAATAGCGACCCAGTTGAGCAGGCAGTAAGAATCGCAGAGGCTCAGAAGGCATATAGCCCAATGGAAGAAGAAAAGCCGATGGCTCAGTTCGAGTCTATGGTTAGAGAGTTCAACAAGAACAATCCTGGCAAGAGAGTAACAGTTGGTAAACTAGAACAGGTATTTGCTAGAGGCATTCAGGTATTTGCAGAGCAGAACTTGAGAGGCAATGAGAACGCATTTGCGATGAGTTTCGTTACTCGTTTCCTAGATGCTTATGCAAAGAAGCCAAATAAGAAAGCTGATAGCTATACCGACTATCCACAAGCTGCGACAGATAACGCAAAGCGTGCATTGAAATATGCTGAAGAGAATGGTTGGGGCAGTTGCGGTACTCCTGTAGGAAAGGCTCGTGCTAATCAATTAGCTAATCGTGAACCATTAACTAGAGACACTATTGCTCGTATGGCTAGCTTTAAGCGTCATCAACAACATGCTAACGTACCTTACGATAAAGGCTGCGGTGGTTTAATGTGGGATGCTTGGGGAGGTACTGAAGGTGTTGAGTGGGCTATTAGAAAATTAAAAGAAATCGAAAACAATTAAGATATGTTGCAATACAAAAACTTAAGTCAAGGAATTGCTGACGTAGACGTTAAGAAGGGTATCGTTACCGGTTACTTCTCATCATTCGACAATATGGATAGTGATGGTGATGTAATTCGTAAAGGTGCGTTTACTAAAACTATCAACGAGAACTTTGCTCGTGTACGTCACTTATTAGACCATGATGCTACTAAGGCAGTAGGTAAAATCCAAATGCTTCAGGAAGATGCTAAGGGTCTATACTACGAAAGTAAAGCTGGTCGCCATACTTTAGGAAGAGACTTCTTATTGATGGTAGAGGATGGGTTGATTACCGAACATTCTATCGGCTTTGTTACAATCAAACAAAAAAACATGGGGTCGTTTAACGAAATCTCTGAGGTTAAGTTGTACGAAGGTTCTTCACTGCAAGGTTGGGGAGCTAACGAGATGACCCCGATTACAGGTATGAAAAATTTTGAAACAGTTAGCCAAATGATGGATAATATCCTAAAGGCTATTAAGAACGGTAAGTATACCGATGAAACTTTCGCAAAACTAGAACTTCAATTCTTGCAACTTCAGAAAGAACTAGCAGAACTCAAAGAAGCATCAGTTGAAACTCCTGAGCCATCCGAAGATAAGGCTACCGTTACGGTAACTATCGAAGTAGAGGATACTGAGGAACATGAAAACCCGATGGAAGAGGAAATGCCAGAGATGGAAGAAGAAGCACCAGAAGTCGAGGAGGAAATCGTAGAAGAGCCAGAAATGGAAGAAGATATGGTTAATCCGGAGATGGAGGATGAGTATGAAGTATTATTAAATAGTCTAATTCAAGAATATCAAAATGGAAAAAGTTGAACAAAAAGCTGCTGAGTTGAAAGAAGCAATCAACGCTAATGTTGAAGCTAAAATCAGCGAGAAAGCACAAGAAATTAACGCTCGCTTAGACGAGGTTGAACAAAAATTACAAAAATCTACAGAACAAAAAATGGAAGAAAAATCTTTTAAATCATCTTTTGGCGAATTGATCGCTAAAAACTTCGAGTCTATCAGAGAAGTATCTTTGGGTAACAAAGTTGCTATGAGCATGAAGGCTGTTGGTACTATGACTGTTGCTAACAACTTGACTGGTGATGCTATCCGCACTTACCAACCAGGTGTTGCTATGGTTCCTAACCGTAAAATCAACTTCAGAGACTTGATCCCTGCTGTAGCTTCTGCTACTGGTATCTATACCCTGTATCGTGAAACTGGTGCTGAAGGTTCTATCTCAGTACAATCTACTCCAGGTGATGCTAAAACTCAAATCGACTACGATTTAACTGCTGTTACTTACACTGCTCGTTACATCGCTGGTTACGCTCGTATCGACAAATCTATGTTGCAAGACTTACCTTTCTTGCAGTCTGCTTTGCCTGATATGTTGTTACGTGACTTCTACAAAGCTGAAGATAGCAAATTCTACACCGACTTAACTGGTGCTGCTACTGGTTCTACTACCACTTCTGCAACTGTAGATGCTGAACAAATCATCGACTACGTAGCTAACTTAGAGTCTGCTGACTTCTCAGTAAACGGTATCGTAGTTAACCCTAAGCAATGGGCTCGTTTATTGCAAACTAAACCTTCTGATTACTCAGTACCTGGTGGTTTCACTATCACTGCTGGTGGTGAAGTTGCTATCGCTGGTATCCCTGTATTCAAATCATCTTTCGTAGCTGACGATAAAGTATTGTTAGGTGACTGGAACATGGCGAAGCGTGTAGTTGTTGACGACCTGAAAGTTGAGTTCTTCGAGCAAGATTCTGATAACGTACAGAAAAACTTAGTTACTGTTCGTATCGAGGCTCGTGAGGTATTAGCTATCGACCGTCCAGATGCGTTCGTATTTGCTGACTTAGGTAACGTAGCCTAATCTATAAAGTAGTTTGGAAAGTAGTTTTCTACTGGGGAGATCGTCTCTCCCCCTACTTTCAAAAAATATAAAGTTATGACTAGAATCGAAGTTATAAGAGCTTACAGAGATTTAGAACTTGGTAAGTTTGTAAGAGAAGGCGAAATCTTCAGTGTGAGTGATGAGAGAGCTACACTTTTGGTAGAGAAGGGATTCATTAGAATCTTAGAAGTTACACCAGACGTTGTAGAGGAGAAAGAAGAGAAGCCAGTTGTTAAAACAAAAGAATTAAAGACCGCTAAAAAAACTAAATAATGACATTAGGATTAGATGTACAAATTAAGACCGATTTAGTCACTGAGCCAGTTACGCTTGCTGAGGCTAAGTCTTATTTAAACGTAGATTACTCTTCTTGGGACACCTTAATTGGTACTCTAATTTCTTCTGCAAGAACTAATCTTGAGCGTTATACAGGGTCTACATTTGCTACTAAAACATTAGTTGCTACATTCCAAAAGGTTGCTGAGAATATCGACATTCCTTATGGCCCTATCCAATCTATCACACATGTGAAGTCTATCGACGAGTCGGGTACTAAAACTACCTTAACCGCAGGTACTGACTACTTGGTTACTGGGAACAACTTCAAGAACATTAGGTTCTACGGTATTGATACTCCTATTGAGATTGAATATGTGGCTGGTTATACTGCGTTGCCTGCTGACTTGAAAGTGGCTATCTTAAAGCAAGTGGCTATGGACTTTGAGTTTAGAGAGAATGTGATGGATAGCTCACAAGTAACTGAATTATCTAACGGAGCGAAACAGCATGCTGCAAGCTACAGAAGAGTTTATTTATTCTAATGAAGGATAGCGTTTACAAATCTTCCGACTTTAAGGAAACTATCATTGTAAAGTCTTATAGTAATACGACTGATACTGCGGGTGGTACTAAACCTACTTATAGTAATTACCTAACAACCTTTGCTGCGGTTCTTCCTTATGATGGAGATTTATTTATCGAAGGAGGGGAGAGAGTTATCAATAATAAGTACATCTTCGTATTGAGATACAGAGCAGAAACAGCAGCCATCAATAAGTCGTACAAGATCACATACAGAGGTAACGACTATATCATCCACTCAGTTATCGACGAGGGAGAGGACAGATACTATACTAAAATCATAGCTTGGCGTAGAAACTAATGGCAGTAGTTAGAAATACTAAACGTACATTTAAGTCTGGTGGTTCTGACATTAACGCTGTTTTGGATAATTATAAAAAGTTTGTGGAGCAAATACATGCCCACGCAGAAGAGAAGGTTGAGGAAGCGGTAAGTACAATTACAAATGTTACAAACGCAGAATACTCAGGAGATAATTTAGACCAAAGGGTACAACTAACGATTGACCCGATATATTATAGATTAGCGACTGGTAAAAACTCAATAACTGGATTAGCGATTGCAAAACCTATACCCCAGTTTATTTATCTTGAGTTTGGTACTCGTCAATCTCCAAATGATAGTTTAATAATTAAAACAGGATGGGATAGTGGTATAGATGTATTATCTGCTGCAGCTCCTTATAAGAGTCAAAACCCTAAATTCTTTAACAAGATGGGGCCTATAATCGGTAGATACTACTTTCTTAATACAATAGATAGAGAGGGCAACAAATTTATTAAAAACTTCTGGAAGTAATTTCTTGAAAACTATTGTTGCAAAAGTTAATTTTTTTTACTATATTAGAACAAATTATATAAATGGCTTCATTAACCGGTAATACCATACAATCAACGTACGATTCCCTGCTAAAGGTTACGGACAACGATTCGATTACTGGCTCTCTAAAAAGGATTACAGATGGGTTGGGCAACAATACGCCTTTATATTTATCTAATTCTGCTGTAGAGATAGTAAGTGCTTTAAATGTTACAGGTGCTATTACAGGGTCAAACCTTAGTGGCACTAACACAGGTGACGAAACTAAAGCATCCATTGAAACAAAATTAGGAGCAGCTACTTCTAGCAATAGCGGTTATTTAACTTCTACCGATTGGTCGACTTTTAATAACAAGATTGCAGGAACGGGGACTTTAAATAAGTTAGCTAAGTTCTCAAGCTCTTCTTCTATTGCTGATTCTACTATTACTGATACAGGATCGGCAGTAACAATCGGAGTAGCGACTTCGGTGACAGGTTCTTTGACAGCTTCTTCAATTATTAAATCAGGTGGTACTGCATCTCAGATA